>MDSV01119092.1_pt1 | contig 49858 bp, 21 predicted proteins | sample 810851 | NCBI WGS metagenome assembly MDSV01 (sample SAMN05326640, study PRJNA326480) | marine metagenome | isolation source: seawater | place: Atlantic Ocean: North East | collected 2012
CGCCCGCGGCGGCGCGCTGGGGCGCGCCGCGCGCCACCAGGTTTTCCCCCCCCTGGAACGAGACCGCCTCTCGTTCCCCCGGCGGCGCGGGGCAATCCCCACTCAGCTCCCCGAACATCGAGTGGAAGTCGCGCGGCGCCGTGCTGAAGAACTGGTCCACCGTCGCGTCCGTCACCCGCGCGCGGTTTTCCTGGTGCTTCGCGATCATCGGCGACAGACACGCGACGAGCCGCGCCTTGATCTCGCCCGAAGACATCGCCCCCGTTTTGAACGCGTCGCCGATAGCCCTCAGCTCGTCGTCGTCGTCCAGGAAGAAGTTGAGCCACTTCCAGGGGATGTCCACTTCTAAGTCACCGCCCTTCTCCCGGTGCTCCTCGAGCGTCTCGCGCCCGCCGGAGAAGGCGTACTTGTTCACCTTGTCCTTGATCTGCTTGGGCGTGTCCGTCACGTAGACGGCGCTCGTGGGGTCCGACGCGGACATCTTCCCCGACTCGCCTTTGAGCGCGGGGAAGAACCGCGACTCCACCAGCGCGGGTTTGTGCCCCCCGATGCGCGGCGCGGCGTCCCGGGTCATGCGGAAGTACGGGTCCTGGTCGATGGCGCAGGGAATCAAACACCGCAGGCTCTTCTTGTCCGTCCCGAAAAGGTGGGGGAAGCAGTCGGGGAACGCGGGCGCGGCTTGCGTGGGCGGGAACCCTATCTGGCCGATGTTGGACTCCCCCGCGAACCCGAAGATGCCGCGCGCCTGGTTGAAGGTGACACACTTGGCAATCTTCAGCGTGTTCAGGTAGAACGGCGTGCACATGTAGTTGACGTCGGAGAAGATGAACGTGCGGCGCGGGTCGAACCCCGTCGCGATGATGTCCTTGGCGTTTTCGCGCGCCAGGCGCCGCGCGTCCTCCAAGGTCATGTCCTTCCACAGGAACTTCTCGTCGTCCGTGAGCTGGATCACGAGCGGGACTTTGAACGCCTCCTGCAACCACTTCGTGAAGTGGAAGGGAATCAAGTGGCCGAGGTGCAGACTCTCCGACGACGGTCCGCGGCCGGTGTACAGGTAAAACTTTTCCCCTTTCTCGTACGCGGAGACGATCTGATCGAGCTCGCGGTGCGCGAAAAACATGCCGCGGCGCAGGAAAGGGTGCGCCTTGACCCCCGTGGCTGTCTCGATGCGCGCGATCAGCCCCTCGTCAATCAACTGACACCCGAAATCGTTCACCAGCTTTCCGTAGTCGATCTTGCCGTCCGCCCCGCCCGCGACGTCCCAGGGCGTCACCACCTGGTCGGCGGTCGTCTCGTCGGCGGCATCGGCCAGCGACGTCGCCGCGGTCGCGGCGGTCACCTCGTCGACGCCGGACATCTCGCGACGAAACGCGCGGATCCTTCGCGAGGCGGACGTGCGTGGGTCGCGTCCGGTGGCGCGCCAGGAAAGGAGGGCTCCCCTGAACCGAGGCGCCGCGTCGCGCTCGCGCGATGCCGAGTGGCTGGGAGGCGAATCCGACAGAGTTACCGATACGCTCGCAGGGATTTCGGATCGCGCGGTTTCGCGGGCCACCACAGCTGTACAAATTGTACTACGTATGGGCAATCAGTCTCATCAAGCCTCGCGTCTCGAAGACGTGCTCGAGAGTCGAGACCCTCGGGACGACGAACGAGCCGCGTGCTCGCGTCGAACCGCCGGATGTGCGTCGATCGTGTCAATCCGGACGGCGCGGCGGTGACGGTAAGGAGCTCACGCGATGAGCGCCTCGAAGATGACATCTAAGCAGGAGAGCAAGGAAGCGGGCGACGCCGCGAACGATCCCGCGCGCGCGTTGGCGTACGTGCTCCGCGGGAACAAAGGCCCCGAGGCTCGAAGCGCGAGGCTGGAAGACTCTCGCGTCGATTACTTCCGCGGGAAGGATCTGTACCGCGCGCTCAAGGCGCGGCCGGAGATCGTCGACGAGTACGCGCCCAAGCTCACGGGCGTGCCGACGCCCACGGCTCCGACGGAGAAGGACCGCACCAGGCAAATCACGGCGATGGGGCAGGAGCTGCTGAAGCGCGGGTACTTCGTGAAGTGCGATCGCGTGTACAAGACGGCGCGTCCCGGCCGCACGAAACGCGTCAAGTTCCCCAAGTTCCTGCACAAAACGCCGCGCGCCGCGCAGACGTTCACGGAGGACGGCGAGGGCTTCTACAGCTGGACGTACGACCAACCGATGTCGTGGACGTTCGTGATCATCTCCTTCCTCGTCGCGTTCATGGTGATCCTGATGTGCCTGTTCCCGCTCTCGCCCATCTGGTTCAAGAAACTCATCCTCTACGCGTGCTTGAGCATCCTCGGCCTGTTCTTCGTGATCGGCGTCGTGCGCGTCTTCGTGTTCGCGTCCGTCTGGATCGTCTTCGGGAGACACTTCTGGGTCCTGCCGAACATCACCAGCGACGAGATCCCCATCGACGAGGTTTTCTCGCCGATGTGGGCGTTCGACGACCTCGACGCCGGCGGGAACGTCGTCGGGAAGATCCCGGCGCTCAACAGGCTGGCGGCGGCGGGCTCAGCCGCCGCGCTGCTGGCGGCGATTTACAAAATCGCGCCGGAAAAGGGAAGCGCCATCAAGTCCATCAACCGCGCGCACGGCTCGATCCTGGACCTGTTCGACCTATACGACACGCCCAAGGGGCTCGCGGGGGCAACGAACGCGACGAACGCGACGGCGACGGCGAACGAGAGCGCCGCCGCCGCCGGGGGGGGGGCGGGCAGAAACGAGAGCGTCGCCGAGGGGGGAGAGGCGGGCACCGCCGACGGTTGGGACCCGCTCGACGAGGACGTCGCGCCTCCCGCGCCGCCGCCGCCGTACGGCGGGCCGGAGGCGCCGGAGGAGGGAGGCTCGGCCGACGCGGAGACCAAAGCCGAGCTGTGAGCGGCGCATTTTTTCCTTTAGCCAAAATGAGCGATTTATCTCTCCGCTCCGCGCGCGTCGGACGACGGCGGCGAACATCCTTCTTCTTCCTTCGCGAAATATCAATACGTCACAACGCGCCGTGTCACGCCCTCTCCAGGAAGCCCATGGCGTCCCTGACGTCCGCCACGGTCTTCTCCGCCACCTCGTTCGCGGCTTCCGCGCCGCGCGCCAGCACGCCGTCCAGGTACCCCGGCTCTTCCATGATCTCGCGGTAGCGGCTCTGGATCGGCTCCAGGTGGTTCACGACGGCATCCGTCAGCGCCGGCTTGAAGTCTCCCCACCGCATCGCGCCGCACTCCGCGAGCGTCTCTTCGCGCGACATCCCCGTGCACAGCTGGTACATCGTGAGCAGGTTCGTGCTTTCCGGGCGCTCGGGGTTGTCGAACTCCAGCCCCTCGAACGCGTCAGTCTTGCACCGCTTGATCTTCTTGGCGATGGCCTCGGGGGTGTCCAACACGTTGATCCGGCTCCCCTCGGCGGGGTTCGACTTGGACATCTTGGCGGTTCCGTCCGTCAGCGACATGACGCGCGCGCCCGCCTCCGGGATGTACGCATCGGGCACGCGCAGAATCTCCCCTCCCCGAAACCGACCGGAAGGCGCCTTCGTGCCCTTCTCTCCCATCTTCTTCCACTTGTTCCCGCCGTACAGGTTGTTCACCCGCCCGGCAATGTCGCGCGTCAGCTCCAGGTGCTGGCGCTGGTCCTCCCCGACCGGCACAACGTCGGCGTTGTAGAGCAGGATATCCGACGCCATCAGAACCGGGTAGTCGAGCAGACCGACGGAGACGTCCTCGCCCGCTTTCCGCGCCTTCTCCTTGAACTGGATCATCTTCTCCAGCCACCCGATGGGCGTCGCGCAGTTCAGGAGCCAGCACAGCTCGGAGTGCGCCTTGACGTGCGACTGCACGAACACGTTGGACTTTTCGGGATCCAGCCCGGCGGCGAGGTAGATGGCGGCGCTCGATCGCGTCGACAGCCTAAGCGCCTTCGGGTCGTGGTTCCCGGGTGTGATGGCGTGTAAGTCGACGACGCAGTAAAACGCGTCGAAGTCCTCCTGCATGCCGACCCAGTTCTTGATGGCGCCGAAGTAATTACCGAGGTGGATCGAACCGGTGGGCTGCACCCCGGATAACACGCGCTTGCGCCGCTCCGTCTTGGGCGCGGCCGTCTCCGCGGGGGTCTCCGTTGTCGCGGGGGACGCATTGGTCACGATCGTGGAGCGGTGCGCGAACATGCGGCGCTGGGCTCCCGGCGCCGCGCGGGGCGCGCGCATCGCGGCACCGGCCCGGAGAGGTGACGTGGTCGCCGAGGAGACGGCGACGGACCTTTTCGCCGCGAGCGGCGCGAGGGGGGCACGCGCCATTGCCATCGTGTTGCGAGCGCTTGGGACCGCGACGAGGGAGCGGCGGGCGAGCGAGACGGCGGCGCGATGCATGCGACGGCGCCAGTTGCAGTGGGACCGAGCCGGTCCACTCTTGAGGAGTGCACGCCGATGGATAAACTCGCGCGAGCTCAGCACCGCGGTTGGATAGGTTCGAGATTGCCGGTCAGGTACGCCGTCGAGCCGATGAAATCGATCGGGAGATCGGCGATTTTGAAAGACCGCGTCGTCGAAACGCGCTTTTTACATAAAAAGCTGCCGCGTGGTTCAGAGCGCCATTCGTTGTTGTCGGCGGCGGCCGGTGAATGCGTCGGTGGAGCGCGATGTTGGCACGTCACGCGGCCTTCGCGTCGACGCGCGCGCCGCGCGTGGCGCCCGAGCCGCGCATCGTCGCCTGCAGACGCGCGTCGACGACAGCGCGGTGCGCGTCCGGGGGTTGGTCCGGGCCCCGCCGCCCCCCCACGTGCCGCGACGACGGACGCGTCGCCCCCGCGCCGGGGCGCTCGCTCCTCCGCGCGCGGTCGTACCACTCGCGGTGGGCCATCTCCGTGTACGGCAAGGAGCCCGGCGCGCCGATGCGCGAGTACGAGGGGTACGAGCGCGAGATGGCGGCGTTCCGAGCCAAGGGCCTGGCGTTCGACGACGCGATGGTGAATGACGATCCCACGCTCGGGGCGGGGCGCGCGTCGCGACGCGCGGGCGACGCCGAGGGCGACCCCGCGTCGCCGGGCGCGGACCACCTCGGGAACATAGACAAGCGGTGGGACGAAGAGCGGGCGTGCTTCGAAGACCAGGACGAGCGACGCGCGGACACCGACTTTCCGACCGAAAGCTCCGCGGACGACTGGTGCGGGCGCGACTTCGACTCGGAAGCGTCTCTCGCCGCCGCGAACGACTCGAGGCTTTCATCCGACGAAAGCTTAGAGTCGAGGTCGGACGCGAAACCCTTAAACCCGGAGGACCCGCCCCTTCCGCCCGGCTTGTACTTGGTCGGCACGCCCATCGGCAACCTGGAGGACATCACGCTCCGCGCGCTCCGCGTGCTCCGCTCGGCGGACGCGGTGCTGGCGGAGGACACGCGGCACACCGGACGGCTTTTGAAACGGTACGGGATAGAGAAACGGCGTTTGGTGTCGTACCACGCGCACAACGAGCGCTCGCGCCGCGACGCGCTCGTGGACAGAGTCCGCGGCGGCGCCGCCTTGGCGCTGGTGAGCGACGCGGGGACACCCGCGGTGGCGGACCCGGGCGCGGACTTGGCCAAGGCGTGCGCGGACGCCGGGTGCGCGGTGGTGCCGATTCCGGGGCCGTGCGCCCCCGCGGCGGCCGTCGCCGCCGCCGGCGCGCTCACGCCGGACGAGCCGGGGTTCGCCTTCGTCGGGTTTTTGCCGCCGAAAACCGTCGCCAGGCGGAAGCGGTGGCGAAAATTCGCCAACGCGCCCGGGTCGGTCGTGGCGTTCGTGCCGCCGCACAAGCTCGTCGCCACGCTGACGGACGCCGCGGCGGAGCTCGGGGAGGGACGCGCCTGCGTGGTGTGCAGAGAAATGACCAAGGTGCGTTTTTTTTTTCCGCGTTTTTTTTCGAGGTTTCTTTTCCGACGCGAACGGCGCGCGGATCCGGCTCGGGATCCGCGCGGGGCTGTGATTATACCCCACACGAAACTATTGCTTCCGAGCGTTTCATTCCGATCGTCGCCTTCAGGGGCGACACCCGGAGCGGTGACGACACACATCACCACCAAAGTATGAGCCTTCGCGTTCGCTCGACTCGGGGACGTTTTTCTTTCTTCTCGTGTGCTTTTTTTTTCTTCTCGGTATACCCGCGGTAACGGAGAAACGAGACGACCGTCGCGCTCTCGGCTGACCGAACGCTTGTTCGCGTCGCCCGCAGGTACACGAGGAGTTTTGGCGCGGCACCCTCGCCGAGGCGGCGGAGGCGTTCACGCACCGCAAACCGCGCGGCGAGATCACGCTCGTGGTCGCCGGGGTCGGTCCGGCCGGCGGCTTCGGGGAGGGCGACGTCGCCGCCGACGGCGCGGGTGCGCCCTCCGGCGCCCGCCTGGAAGCCGAAATCGCGGAGATGCTGCGGACGGGCGCTTCGCCCTCCGACGCGGCGCGGCGCGCGGCGAAGGAGCTCGGCGCGCGAAAAAAAGAAGCCTACGCCCTCGCGCTGAGGCTCGCGGGAAAGCTCTGACGTACTTTCCTTTTGATACGACGACGCGTCGCGTTATGGTCGCATCGCCTCGGTTGTCTATGTGTAGACTACAATTGTTTCAGTATTATACATGCCTCCTAAAAGGAGATGAGGTCAAACGACGGCGGAGCGGCGGCTCCGCCCGGCTCCGCCGCCAGCTCCGGTTCCGGTTCCGGCTCCGGTTCCGCCGCGCCGACGCACCGCCGCGCCTCTCGCGCGGCTCGCGCGGCCGCTGCGGCGACGCGGTCGAGCGCATTCGCGAGCGCCCCGATCTCGTCCGCGCCTTTCAAACGACGCCGTGCGTGTTCGAGGACCTCGGTCGCCGCCGCCGCCGCGGCGGCGACGTCGAGCGTCGCCGCCGCGTCCAGCACGGAACCATCTTCAGTCGCCGCGACGTCTTTTTCGACCTCGACCACCGGACTCGCCCAAGTCGCGACGTCTTCCGAAGACGTCGCGACTTCGTCCATCGCGCACGCGTCGTCGTCTCCCCGCTCCCTCTGTCGCATCGCGAGATCCGCCGCGGCGCATCTCGCGACTCCGCGCGCGGCGTCGGCGTCGCGATCGCTCTCGTCGCGGCGCGAGTCGCTCAGCCGGGCGAGGTTCCGCCTCTTTTCAAACGCGACGCGAGCCGCGCGCGCGCGCGCAGCCGCCTGAATCCGCGTCGCCGCGAACTTGCGCGCCCTCTGCTCCTCGCGCTCAGCCTTCGCGGCGGCGTCACGCGCGGCCGCCGCGGCCACGCGCCGCCGGGACGTCTCGAGACGCGCGGCGCGCCCGCGGAGCGCGGTTTGTATCCGCGCCGCCGCCGCCTCGCGCGCGCGGTGCGCCGCCGCCTCCACTTCGGCGGCTTCTTCCTGGGCGGCGGCGGCGGCTTCGGCGGCTTCGGCGGCGCGAATCTCCGCCGCCGCGGCGACCGCCGCCGCGGCGGCGGCTTTGGCCGCGGAACGCATCTTCTGCACCTCGGCGCGGGCCGCGCGCGCGCGGTGTGCGGCTTGGATGCGCGTCGCCGCGCGCGACGCGGCGGCGGCGCGCTGTCTGTCCTCCTCCTCCGCCGCCGCCGCGGCGACAGCCATCGCCGCGAGCGTCGCGCTCACCGCCGCGCGGCCGCGGCGGCCGCGGTAACGCGACTGGATCACGACGGCGGCTTTCCACTTCCGCACCGCATCCTCCGCCTGCTGGGTTTCGCGTTCGTTCCTCGTTCGTTCCGCGAAGGACGTTTCGGCTTTCGGAAGCGTCTTTGCCGCGTCTTCTCGCGCGCTGCGCGCCCCCGCCTCCGCGCCATCGTTCGCTCGAACGCGCGACGGCGCGGTCGAGGAGCCCCCGATCGGGGGCTCGACCGCCTTCTGGTCAGGCTCCTCTTGTCTGGCGTATCCGACGCGCACGCGCGGCCTCCGCTTCGGCCCCGGGGAAGAAGTGGCGGGACCGCTCTCGTCGCGCTGTACCGCGGCGGCGGCCGAGCCCGGCGCCGGCGGCGCGTCGGGCGGAGTTTTCGAAACGTTTCCGAAAACGGTTTCCGTCCTCGGCGACGACGGTTCCGTCGTCGCCCGCGTCGAGAACGCCGACGCGTCCAGCGGCGGCGGCGGGGGCTCGAGGACGATCCCCGGGGACGCGGGCGGCGGAGGAGGCGCCCCCGAAGACGCCGGTCGCGGCGAGGGCGAAACGTCCAGTCCGCGGAATAAGCCGCCGTCGCCTCCGCCGAGAGCGAAGCCGGCGGTCGGCGCGGGCGCCGGGTCGGCCGCGGAGGTGGACGGACTGCCGGTAACGGCGGGTTTCGTCGACGTGGGCACCTCAGCCGATTTCGGGGACAGCGTCGTCGTCGTCGGCGGCGGCGCCGCCGGCGACACGTTCAGCCCGGCGAACATGCTGCCCGCCTCCGGCGTCGTCTGCTCGTCTCGTCTCTCGGGTCGTCTCGTTTCCGCCGGTGCCGGGGACGCCGCACTCAGCACCGCCTCGACCGCGGTCGCGGTCTCGCTCTCCAGGAGTACCAACTGCGCTTCCCACGCGCCTTTCTCGCCGGCATCCGCGAGGGTCGCCACGCCCGTGCGTATGCGTGTCGTCAGGCGCTTCACCTCGTTCACTCGCATGAATTGCCGAGCGTTATCGGCATCGTCCGCGGTGCCGTTCGCACCCTGCGCCCCGCTCGACGCGGACACGCGTCTCTGGATGTTCTCCAGCAATGTCGTCGCCCTGGTGAACATGCCAGGCAAGTCATCGTCCCTCAACTCAGCCTGAGGCGTCCTCGGGGCTGGTTTCTCGCCGTGCGCAGATCTCGGCGTCGCGGACGTGCCGAACAATCCCGCGGCGAATCCTTTTTTCGCGGGAGGCGTGCTCTGCGCGTTTGCGCTCGAACCTCCGCCGGCGCCGTCCGCGGGCTTGCGGCCGAACATGCCGCCAAGACCGCCTCCCGAAAACATCGCGCAGCGCGCTCGAGTGGAAGTGCTCGCCCGCTGCCCGTGGTTGTGTTGAGTCGGTGCTGATTGTCGTCTAATGTCGTCACTCGTTCGACTTGACGACATTCAAGATTTTCGTTCCGGACTGAATGTGAATTCCGGGACCACCGCCTTTCGGCATACTTGTCAGGGGCGCCGGCCGAGGATGTGGAGCGTGGGAAACAAAAGCAGCTACATTCCCGCCACCACGGACGCGAAAACAGGCCTCGCCAAGGGCTTGGAGCGCGCGACCGCGGCGATCGCGAAGGCGCCCGTGCACGACTGGAAACGCGCGGAGGTTGACGTTGGGAAGAGTCACTGGATAGTAGACGCCCCTGGAGGCGGGCGCGGGGACAGAGCCCCAGCCTCCAGCGCTCTGGACGCGCACATCGAGCTGGAGCAGGCGATGACGGCCAGTCGAAAGAAAGTTTCGGCCGCGGGCGAGGCTTCCGACTCCAGCGCGTACGACTCAAGCTCGAGCTCGAGCTCGAGCGGTTCCGGCCGTCGGCGACGGAAGGATGGGAAGAAACAGAAGGGCGCGAAAAAGGCATCGAGCAGCCGGAAAGACGAGAAGAGGAAGAAATCGAAAAAACCGAAACGGAAGGAGGAGAGGCGAAGGAAACGCAAACGCGCGGACCGCGAGTCGCCGACCCAGTCGGATGCCGAGAAGGACCGGGAAAGGCGCGTCTCAGCGGTATCCGGAAAGAAACTCAAGCTGAAACTGGAGGGATCGAACAGGCGCTCGGCAGAGGAGGAGCGGCGCCGCCGGGAATACCTGCACCGCCTCAACGCGACGGTTGATTTGAAACTCACGGAAAGGTAGCGCTTGATTCTTGTAGTCTACGCATAACTACTACCTTCAACTAGACTACGTTCCGTTTCGGGACGAAAAGAGTTCCCGCGAAATCCCGTTTCGCGAACCGCCCCGCCGCTTCCCGCGTCGCTCCACCCATCAACCGGGCGGCGGCGGCGGCGAGACTCCGCGCGCCGGACGCTTCGCCGAAGCCCCCCGCGCGCGGTGCGGCTCGCCGTCTTTCCGCGCCTCGTCGTCGCCGTCGCGTTTCCCGAGGACGCCCGAAGCGCGGCCGCCGGAGATCGATCCCGGGACCCGCCCCGTCCCGTCCGCGGGATCCCCGTCCCTTTCCCCGTCGTGCATGGCGGGATCGCCCACCCCCGGGTGCCCCGGGTGCCCCGGATCGCCGCCGAGCTCCATCCCGGCGCGCATGACGTCCCCGGGGACGACGCGCACGTCCCCCCCGCCCATCACCTCCGCCGCTCCGGCGATGATCATCGCCGCCGCCGAGCCGTCGTCGAGGATCGCGCCGGCCCCTCCGATGGCCCCGCCCAACCCGCCGCTGTCCACGGAGTTGCCTGGCGCGGGCGGCGTGTCTTCGCGCGCGCCGCGCGCGCCGCCCGGGGGCGTGTCCTCGCGCTGCTCGCGGCCCGTTCGGCCTACCGACCGGGGCGGCGACGGCGGCGGCGAGTACCTCCCGCGCGACCCGGTTCGCTGGCCGCCGTCGTCGATGGTGGTGGCGAAGCGCACGCTCTTGTGCACCACGCGCGAGCTCGAGTGCGCGCCCCTCACGTTTTTCCCGGACACGCGGCGGCTGCTGTACGCACCGGCGCCCGGGAAGTCCGCGCCGCCGCCGCCGAACCCGGAGGAGACGGTCACGCCGTGCCCGCCGGACCCACCCGCCGAGCCCGCAACGCCGGAGATGACCCCGGAAAACGAGCCGGTGGGCCCCGAGAGCTTCGTCGAGTCGCCCGGGTCGAACCCGACGGGACCACCCCCACCGGGTTTCGAGGCTCGCGCGTCCCACGCGCTCGTCCGCTCGCCGCCGTCGGCGACGCGGGCGCCGCGCGACTGTTCCCGACGTTCGCCGACGCCATCCGTCTCGAGCGGGTCCGGCCCGCGCGACATGCACGAGTGCGACGCGCCCCCATCAGCCAACTCGCGGCTGGCGGCGGCTCGCGTTCCCCGCGCTTTTCGCGAGGAGTCGCGCGAAAAGCGCTCCTTGTCCTCCTCCGAAGCCACCTGGGTCTCGTCCAGGTCCGACCCGAGATCGGCGGCGCCGCGCGCGTCGGCGCGCGTCCCGCCTTCGTCGCCGCCGGCGACGCCGCTGCCGCCGGCGCCGCTGTGCGACGGGCGGTGGACCTCCTCCTCGCCGCCGCTGGTGCTCACGCCCGTCTCGCCCAGGTCGCCGGCGGTGCTCCCGCCGCCGCCGGACAGGTTGCCGCTGAAGCTGCTGCGCTGGCGCCGGCCGGCGAGCCGCGGCGACGCGTCGCCGCCGCCGCGCGCGCCCGAGTCCCCCTCGGAGGCGGCGGTTCCCTCCGACCCCGCCTGCGACGCCGGGGGGGTCGAGGAGGTGCCCGTGCCGCCGCCGGCGGGGCGCTTGGGCGGCACGTGCTGCCCTTCGCGGCTGGGCGGCGCGCCGCCCCTGGCCTCGTCGCCGGAGGAGCCCGCGGGCCCGTCGGCGATGGAGCCCCCGCCCAGCGAGACGAGCGACCCCGCCCCCCCGCCCGAGTCGCTCGGCGCGTCGTTCTCCGAGTCGCCCTCGGCGCGCGCCGCGCGCGAGTCCGGCGAGCCCGGCGCCGGGTCGGGCACCACGCGCGTCGACCCGGTGGCGCCCTTCGTGGTCGTCGCGCGCCGCCGCGCCGCGTCGTCGCCCTCGCTCCCGCCGGCGTCCGCGCCGTCCATGCTCGAAGCGTGGTGCCACTCGGCGTTGTACTCTTCCGAGTCTGCGCGCGAAGCTTTCGACGCGCCGCGCGGGTGCGACGATTCGCGTCGCGAGTCGAGCGTCGCCGATTCGCCGAGAAACGTCCTTCGCGCCGTCGCGCGCGTCGCGCCGCCGTCGAGACGCTCGTCGTGACGATCGAGGTGCTCGTCGTCGTCGCGGTCCGTCTCCGCCTCCGGGTCGGTGCCGTCGCCACGCTCGCGGCGCGGCGGCTCGGCGCCCACGCCGTTCGCCCAGGGCTTCGCGGACGCCGTCAGCGTCTCGCCCCACATCTCAGCGATGCGCTCCTCCAGAAACGCGGCGGCGCCGTCCACGCCCGAGGCGAGGATGGTGCGCTGCCGCCGCGCCGCCGCCAGCGTCGCCGGGCTCTCGGAAACCAAAAACACCACGCGGCACAGCGCCGCGTGCTTCGCCGCGATGCGCACCGCGTCGCGCACGGCTTGCGGCGGCAGGTCTTCGCGGTCCTTCCGTGTGTCGCGCGCGTCGTCGCCGCCGCCGGAGGATCGAGGATCCAAACCGCCCCCGCCCGAACCCGAATGGGAGCTTTCCTCCCAGGTGATCCCGAGCAGGCGCGCGCCGCGCACGGAGCGGTCGCCCTGCTGCCGCAGCGCGTGCAGCGCTTTCAGGGCGCCCTCGATGCGCCAAACCGCCTGCTCGCGCGCGGCGTTGCCCTCCGGGGTGGGCAGCGCCGGCGCGCGCTGAGCCTTGAGCTTCTGCACCATCAGCGTGTGGAAGATGCCCTGGTGCACCTTGATGGCCCAGGGCCAGGGGGGCGGCTCGCGCACGCCGCTGGCGCCATAGTGGAACTCGCCGGCGGCTGCGGCGGCGGCGGCGGCGGCCGCCGCCGCCTGGCCGAGCAGCTTGGCCAGCCGCTCGGTGACGCCGTCCGAGCTGAGCAGCGCGCTCTCGTCCACGACGAGCAGCACGCCCGCGGGGAACACCTCCAGCGTTTCGCGTCTCGGGTCGAGCTGCCGGTCCTGCTCCAGGCACAGCTCGAGGTGCCTCAGCCCGAGCGCGAACTTCACCGACCGCCCGCGCAGAAACTCCGAGACGACGAACGGCGTCGCTCGGCTATCGCCGAGCGCGGGCAGGAACGGCGGGTGCACGACGACGAGGTCCACCGAGTCGGGCGCGGGATCGGGCACGAACGCCGCGCCGCGCGCCTCGGCGCGCGCCAGAAGGCGCCGGACGTGCGGGTGGCTCACGTCGAAGCCGAGCAGCGCGAACCGCAGCCCGTCCAGCGGGACGGGGGGCGCCGAGAACGTGGGGGGGGGGACGAGGTGGCCGCCGCCCCCCGGGACGCCGCGAGGAATCGCGTCGTCGCCGCGAGCGGCGACGTCGGAGACGGGCGCGCCGCCGCCGCCGTTTTCTTCGCTCGCGCCCCGCCCCGGCGCCGGGGTCGGGACGCGCTCGGCGAGGGTCGCCGCGCGGGAGGTTCCCGCACCCGGGGGAGGGGGGTTCGAGCTCGCGCCGGTGGCGATGATCGACGGAGGCGCAGCTGGAGGCGTCTCGAGGCTGGACGCCGTCCCCGGGGGCGGCGTCGCCGGGGGCGAGGTCTCCGCCAGCGCGCCGCTTCCGGGGCGGTCGCCCGGAAGCGGCGTCGATCCCGCGTTCCCGAGCGGCGTCGATCCCGCGTCTAAACGCGCGCTGACGTCCATGTCGGCGCTCGACGGTCGGTCGACGGCCATGACGTCCATCGCGCCGTCGCTGCCCTCGTCGCCGGAGAGGCCCTCGTCCCCGGAGGAGTCGCCCGAACTGGCGCCCGAGTGCGCGTCGGGAGACGACCCGCCGTCGTCCAGGGAGAAGCCCGCGTCCACGGGCAAGCGGAACGCGTCGCCGAAGCTTCGGTCGACCCGGGGACCCTCGAGGAGCCCCTTGCGGACGCCGGTGGCGGCAAACGCCAGCGCGTCCGTCGCCCAGTCTGTCTCGTGCGGAAACGCGGGCCGCGCCTCGTCGCGCGCGTCGGCGGTGCTTCGCGGGGGCAGGGGCTTGGAGTGCCGGTGCCGCAGGATGCCGCGCGTTGGCTGTACGTCCGGCGCCGGCACGGGCGTCTGCAACGCCGAGTCGTGCTGCGTCTCCATCTGGTCGCTCTGCACGATGACCCAGAGCGGTCGCCGGAGTCTCGAGACAGACCGACGAGGCTGACCCTCGCCGGAGCTCCGGTTCGCGCCCGGCGACGCGTCCTCCGCCGCCGTCGCGCCTTCGGCGACGCCCTCGCGCGTCGCGAGTTCTTTCGTGTCGTCGCTCGCGCCCGACGCGACGGAATCGCTCCCGCCGCCGCTCGGCAAGGGCGCGCCGCTCGCGCCGTCGCCCGCCTTTCGCTCCCGGCGCGCGCCGTCTCCGCCGCCGCTCGCCGAGACGCTCGCTTCCTTCGCTTCTTCTTCTTCGTCGAACAGCGCGACGCTCCGCCGCACGTCCTCGGGGAGGAGTTCGCTCGAGACGATGAACGCGACGTACCGTCCCTCCAAGTCGACGCGGAGCGCCGTCGACGATCGCTCCGGCGACGATCGATCGAATCCGTCGAACGACGCGACGCGACGACGCGTCGCGTTCGCGTCGTTCGAGCGCGCCGCCTTCGCCCCCGCCATGGAGCCGCCGCTGTGGATGGACGCCGTGTCGTCCGCGTCCGTCGCGCCATGCGCGTTCGCGCACGCGTCTTCCTCGTCGACGCCGCCGCGTTCGGCGCTCTTCTTCTTTTCGTGCTTCTCTCGCTTACGCTTCTTCTCCGCTCGCTTCGCCGGCTTCGCCTCCTTTCCCTTCGCCGCGCGCGCCGCCGCACGCGCGCGCGTCGCCGCTCGCGTCGCGCGCGCGGGAGGCACCTCGCCCTCGCCCTCCTCGGCGTCGGCGTCCCCGGTGGGAGAAGCCCGCGCGGAAGCCCCCTCTCCGCGGCGCGCCCGCTCCGTCTCAGTCAAAAAAGCCTCCTCTTTTTCCCGCGCCTCCGCCGTCCCCTCGGCGTCCCCCGCGCCGCCGCGCGGCGCCGGCGCGAGCCGCGCGGCGAGCGCGTCGAACGCGTCGAGCGACGTCGTTCCGCCGTCGCGCGCGCCGCGACGCGTCGAGCGCTCTCTGTCGTCGCCGACGCGCTCGTGTTCGCGTCCGTCGACGGACGGGAACAGGCGCAGCAAAGCGACGGGGTTCCACGCGTCCGGCCACCCCTCCGAGCCCGGCCGAACGACGCGCGCCTCGAGCGTGGAGGGCATGGCGTTCCCCGCGGCGAGCGCGCGCGCCTGACCTTGACCGCCCGCAGTGCCCGGGATGCCCGCCGCCGCGGGCGGGGGCCGCGCGATGAGCGAACAGACGAGCTCGCGAGGCGCGGAGATGTCTTCGGTCCTTCGCTCGTCGCGACGAAAACGCGCGCGCGCGTGCCGCTTGCGGTAATCCGCGCCGGAGAAGGACCCCCCGCGCCGTTCGGAATCTGCCAGGCGCGCGGAGACGCCGTCGCGCGTGCCCGTGGAGGCGGAAGGCGCGCCGCGCGCCTCGCGTCGAGACGCGGAGTCGCGATACCCGCGCTGTCCCGCGGCTCCCCGCGGGCGGTCGAGGTCGGGCGCGCCCGGCGAGACGGTGTCCGCCTCAAGGGCATCCGCCTCTACGCTCGTCTCCGGGTCTCCGCCCACGACGCTCCCGCCGTCTCCCTCGCCGCCCGCCGTCTCCGCGTCTTCCCCTCCCCGATGCGCTCGATGCCCGACGCGCTCGGAAGACGCCGCGCCGTGAACGACGTCGTGCGTTCCCACGACGTGCTCCGAGGTGTTCTCGTCGAATGTCACCTCCGCGACGCCGTCGCTCGCGCCGCTCCCGTCGTCGCTCAAGGAGGTGTCCCGCGAGCTGTTCCCCTCGACGTGCGCCCGCCGCCCGCGCAGGCGCTCGTCCCTGCGCGTGGGCAAGGAGCCGGCGCGGCGCGCGGCGCGCGGGCGCCACGGCTCGTCGCTCAGGCGCAGGTGCCCGAGCCACACCCCGCCCCTCTGCTCGAGTTGCCGGTCGAACAGACTTTCGCGGCGGCCCTCGCGCTCGGTGGGCGACGAGGAGGACGGCGGGTGGGGAGCGCCATCCTTCGCGCCCGCGCGGGGGCGGGAGAGCCACTCGGGCGAGCCGAGGATCGTCGCCAATGGGTCGCTCTTCGGTGGCGCCGACATCGTGAGAGTGCCACCCCCGCTGGCGCGCAGCCCCCGTGTGCCGCGCGGGGGGTGACGGATCGAGGGTTGTTTTTTCAAGTCGGGCACCCCTTCGTGGGCACAAACTGAGAAACAATCGACGATTTGCGCTCGTCGCCCGCTGACGAGGATCGCTCGAACCGACTCTGATGGTGAACGGCGTCGGAAAACGCGCGAGCGATGAAGCGCACCGAACGCGTCTCTGGGGTCGCACAACGCGGCGAGCGCGGCGACGCACGACCTTCACTTTCGGAGACGGACGCGCGTCTCCCCGGTGTCGCTCGGGCGCGCCGACGGCCGGTCGATACGCGAAAGAACGCAGCCCCGTCGCCTAGCGATGGGGCAGCTACTGCGCGACGACGCGCGGGCGTTGGCGGAAACTCTGGCGCGGGCGAACGAGGCGCGCGACGTCCCCGGAACGCTGCGCGCTCTGGAGGTGGATGACGGCGGGACCGTCGTCACGCTGCGCCTGCGCATCGACGACGAGACGAGCGTATCCATCGTGCTGATGTTCGAGGTGCGTTCGCGAGGAGAAGCGCGCGCGCCCTCCCCGCCGACCAGACGCGAACGCCGAGGTCTCGGCACAGCCGGCACGAAGAAAGATCTTGTGTTCGAGTTTGCGCCCCACGCGCGCGAGCCGAGGACGCGTATCGCGGATGACGCCGCGTTTCTCGGCGCGCGACTCGACTCTCTCCGCGACTCGACACTCCCCGCGCGCGTCGACTCGCCGTCCCGCGCGCTCCCCTCGTCGCGACTGCGATCGAACGCGCCTCCTCGATCGGCTCTCGAGGCTCCCGCGTGGGAAAGGCGCTCGAAAGAAGGACGCGTTTTCGTTGTTTTTTCCCGATTCGAGAATGACTCTTCGCGCGAAATAAAAATCGAAAGCGCCGAGCGTCCGCCGACCCTGGGACCCTGACCCGACGCGCGTTTCCCCGCGCAGAACGGATACCCTCGCGGCGAGGTAGTGGCATCCTGCGACGTCCCCAGCGGCGCTTCGCGCGCCGTCCAGGACGCCGCGCTCGAGTTCACGGGTGACCTGGAGCGCCGCGGCGGTCGCGGCGGCGGCGGGCTCAACTTGAAGACGGTCGCGGAGACGGCGGAGGCGCGGTTTTCTGCCGCCGCGCGGCGCTCGACGCGCGAACGCGACGTCTCCGAGCGGAAGGAAGCGGGCGCGCGCGTGAGCGTCGAGCATGCGTCGGCGCGATCGGACGGCGCGTTGGATGACGCGTCGGAGGATCTCGCTTCGGAATCGGAACCGTTCGAAAACTCGGATCTCGCTTCGGACGACGGCGCGGACCGCGACCACGTCGGCGCGGAGGACGTCGCCCTCGACTCGTCGCAAATCACGCGTCTGTTCCAGAACAAACGCAAGTGCGAGGAGCGCGAGCAACGGCGCGTCGCCGCGCGGCTGGCGCGGCTGGACACCGGCGGCGCATTCGAAAATTCCTGCGAAAACTCCCGCGGCGCGTCGGGATCTTCCGCGGGAGTCCGAGCAATGACGTGGGAGATGAAACGCGCGGCGCGGGACCAGATCTTCTCCACGTCGGGGGCGTTCCAGCGGCTGTACTCCGAGCTGTTCGCGCTCCAGGAGAAGACGGACCCGGCGTGCGTCTGCCGCGTGGACGCGGTGGACCACGACGTGCACCGGTGGGACGTGCGGTTCCCGGCGGCGGCGTTCGCGCCGGGCGCCGGCATCAGGGAAGACCTCGATTTGCTCGAAGCCGTGAACGGGTACGGCCACGTGCAGGTGCGCGTCTCGTTCATGCCCGACCTGTACCCGTTCTACCCGCCGCGCGTCCGCGTCGTGCGCCCGCGACTGAAGGGTATCGTCGCCAGCGCGCTCGCCGCGCACCCCGCGTTCCACTTGCGGCGGTGGCGCCCGTTCACGCCCGCCGCGGCGGTGGCGAAATTCGCGCGCGACTTTTTGGCGCGCTGTGACGCGCGCGTGGACTTGGAGTGCGACGGGAACGACCTCTCGTGTTTCCCGGACCCCTCGCACGGCGCGTACGCGGACCACCCCTCGCGGCTGGAGAGCGCGCTGGCGCGGCTCGCCGCGTGCGGCACGAGCCGCGGGTCGCCCATCACGCCCGCCGCGTACGCCGCCGCGTACGCCGCGGCGAAGGGCGCCGTTTTGTCTTCGGGCGAGACGGAACTCCCGGGGCGCGCCGCGCGCGACTCGGACGACTCGGATCCGGAAGCGGGTCCTCCCGGTTCCCGAACCGACGCCGCCGCGAAAGAAGCGTCGTCGTTCGCGGATCTGCTCAAAGAGAAGGATGGCGATTCGGGCGCGGACGCCGAGGGCGCGCGAGCCGCCGCGGCGCGGAACAAGGAGAAGCGCGCCGAGACGGCGGAGGTGGGGCGGGCGCGGGCGTGGGCCAAGGGCACCGGGTACGGGTACGACGCCGGGGGTTCCGGCGGCGGCGCCGGCGGCGGCGGTTCCGGTGGCGTCAACGAGACGACGGTGGACGGCGGGAAGAGCACCAGATGGGACGCCTCCGCGGCGCGCGAGGCGCAGAGCGCGGAGGACGCCGTCGTGCAGGCGCTCGTCGCCGAGACCACCGCGCTGATCCGCGTCGGGGCGGGAGACGGAGGAAAACAAACCCGCGGGAGCGAGAAGAAGGATTCCGCGCTCCGCGTCGCCTCGACGTCCGCGCCGCTCGAGGCTGAGCCTTCTCCCGCGCCCGAACTCGACGACGCCGCGACATCCGACGACGCCGCCCCGCCCCGCAAGACCTCCCTCGACGCGTTCGCCGACCTTTTCGCCTCGATGGGCGCGCGCGCGCGCGTTTCCCGCGCCGCGACGGAATCCGCGATTCGCGGGTCGTGCCTGGTCGCCTTCGCGGCGCGCGAACTCGCGGGGTGCGCGTTCATGGACATGACGGCGCGCGCGGCGTACTACGTCGCGCTCCTGGACGCCGTCGCCGCCGTCGCGCGGTTCGAGGGGTGCGTGCCGCTGCTCCTCGGCGGCGGCGAGGCGGGTTCACACGAGCGGGGCGCCGCCGAGACTCGCGGAGGCGTCGCGGCGTCGCTGCGGGAGGCGTCGCGGCAGGCGCGCGTGTACCTGCGCGCCGCGGGCGCCGCGGGCGCTTCGGCGGCGGAGGCGGGCGCGGCGGCGGACGACGACGAAACCGAGCGTCGCGGCGTGAGCTCTTCCGGGGACGGCAACGGGGCGTCGGTGGAGTGGGCGCAGACCGCCGCGGCCGAGATGTCGCTCGCGCGGCGCATCATCGCCGTGCACGACGCCGTGCGCGACGCCGCGCGCGCCGCCGCCGCCGGGGAAGACGCGCGGGGCGCCGCGAGGGAGGCTGAGACGGGACCTTCCCCGGCGGACGCCGCCGCCGGCGGTCCCTCGAGCGCGCTCCGGCGGTCGCGCCGGGGTTCCGAGAAGAAAGACGCGAAAAGGAAAGACAAAGACGCTTCGGTGGCGGAGTCCGACCCGGAGTCGTTCACGCGCGAGTCCGCGTACTGCGAGGCGATGCGCGAGCACGTGTTTGACGTCTGCGCGGCGGACCCCGCGGGCGCGGCGTCGTCGGCGAACGCGTCGGGAGCCGCGCACGCGTTCGCCGAGGAGGCAGCGCGCGACCTGCCCGCCGGCCCGCATTTGGCGCGCATCGCGCGCGAGATGGCGGGCCTCTCCGCGACGCTCCCGATTTCGCGAAGCAGCAGCGCGCTGGTGCGCGTGGACGAACGGCGGGTCGTGCTCTGGTCCGTCGCCGTCACCGGTCCGGAGGAGACGCCGTACGACTGCGGGTTTTTCCTGTTCGACGCGTTTTTTCCGAGCGCGTACCCCGCCGTCGCGCCGAAGGTGAAGTTCAAGACCACGGGCGGCGGTCGCGCGCGCATGAACCCGAACCTGTACCAGGACGGAAAGGTGTGCTTATCGCTACTGGGCACGTGGTCCGGCGCGAAGGGCGAGACGTGGGACCGGAGCTGCTCCACGATGTCGCAGGTGATCGTCTCCGTCCAATCGCTCGTCTTCGTCGCCGAGCCGTTTTTCAACGAGCCCGGGTACGAGCGCGGCATCGGCACCGCCGACGGGACGCGGAAGAGCGACGAGTACAACAGGCGCATCCGCGAGTACACGCTTCGGTACGCCATTTTGGAAGCGTTGCGCAAACCGAGCGCGCCGTTCGCGGCGGCCATAAAAGAACACTTCAAGCGTCGCCGGGCGTACGTGCTCGGTCCGCTGCGGACGACGTGGTTGGCGAAAGCGGCTGAGGGGGGAAACGAGCACGTCGCCGAGATGACGCGTCTGTTCGAGGAGGCGCGCGTCGAGCTGGAAAAGCTGTGAGACGAGACTCGAGAACCGCGTCGGGTGATACCGACGACTGAACGACAGCTTTCGGAAGATGCCGCACGAGTATCGACGTTCGGGGAGACGCGACGCGAGACGCTCGGACGGGTACGCGCGTTTGGATCGAATGGAATCGACGAAGGGTTTTCGCTCTCTTGCTCGCCAAAAGAGTCTTGGTCTCGAGGCCCATCAGGTTGTCTCAGGACTGCTGGCACACAGAACTGGCATTTTTGTCTGCGCGTTTTCTGTGTGTCGATCAGGGCGCGCGCGATCACTCGCTTCGACACACGCGCGCGCAGCCAGCATGGCGGCTTCCCCGGACGTCGAGGCGGACCTCCTCAGCGAGGGCTCGCCCCTGCGGTCGCCCTCGCCCGAGGCTGGCGTCGGCGACGACGTCCCCGCGGAGCCGCAGGTGCCGGAGCCGCGCGGAGACGACTCCGAATCCGAAGATGACGACCGACGACGCGTGAAGCGCGGCCGCGACGAGCCCGAGCCCGAGCCCGAGCCCGAGCCGGACGCGGCGAAGCGACAGACGTACAGCACCGATCCCGGCGGGTCTGGCGGCCGCGGCCGCGGCCGCGGCCGCGGCGACCAGCATCACGGCGGACTCGGCGCGAACCCGGCCACCGCCGGCCCCGCCTCGGGACGCGGCGGTTCGGGCGCCCCCGCGGGCCGGGCAGGGCGCGGCGGGCGGGGGCCGTCGCCTCCCTTCCAGCGCGCCCCCTCCCGCGACCGGTTCGCGAACGGCCACGGCGGCGACGGCGAGCGCGCGCCGTACCCGGGGCACGTCGAGGTGACGCGCGTCTTCCCCGTCGATCGCCGATTCGACGGTCCTTCCAGTCACGTCAAAGGCGCGGGACCCTCCGACGTTCGACTCGCGCCGCCGCTGCTCCCCGAGTACCCGCGGTCGTCGAAGCAACAAAAAGCGCCGAACGCGATGGGCGTCGCCGCCGGTGCCCCCGGGCCGAACCCCTCGCGCGCGGTTCCCGCGCGTTTCCCCGACCGCGCGGCGCCCGCGACGCTGGACGACGCGCTCGCCATCTTTGCGACGCGCGCCGACTTGTCTCGCCTGTGCGTCGCGGATGAGCGCGGGCCGGCGCCCCCCGGCGCCGACGTCATGCACTTCGCGTCGCGCACGTCGTACGACCCACGCGTCGCCGTGGAGGCGCTGCACGCCGCGCGCGGCGCCCTCGTGCGCGTGGGCGTCGCAGCGCACGGCCACGCCGGCGGCGCCTGGGAGATCGCCGAGCTCGCCGGCGGGAGGGCTCCCTCTCGCGCGCAGGGCGCCGTGACGGCGCTCCCCGTGCTCCGCCTGTTCGACCGCAGCGGCCGAGTCGCCGAGCGCGCCACGGAGCTGGGCGAGTGCTCCAACTCCGTGCCCTCGCTGCGCGAGTGGGACGCGTACGTGGAGAACTGCGCGGAGGCGGCCAAGGCGGGCGCCGGCCCGCCCCCCCCCCGGGTCGGCGACGTCGAAGCCGTGCGCGACGCGCTGGACTGGACGTTCCGCCGGGACAACGGCGGCGCCGGCCGCGCGTACGACTTGCCTCCGCCGCGCCTCGGCGGGTACGGCCCACCGCCGTTCGGGTTCTCGGTGTCAAGGCTTGACACGGAGCGAGATACTCGCGCGCACGAACGCGTCGCGAGCGTCTCCGGCGCCACTCGAGACAACGACCACCTGTTTTACCGCCGCGGCGGCGAGCTCGGCGCGGACGCGCAGACGCGCGGGCAGAAGCGGCGCCCCGCCTCCCCCGTCGCCGCGCGCGACCGCGCGCCCGAAGGCGCGCCGGAGCCGAACCCTCGGCGGCGGCGCCTGGAGGACCCAGCTTTTGACCTCGGCGTTCGCGACGCTCGCGGTCCGGCGGCGCTGGATCGCGACCCGAACGAGTCATCGTGGGTCGTGGACACGCGCGGGAACAACGGCTTGGTGGTCGGCCAGCGCGGCGAGAACGTCAAGAAGGTGGAGCGCGAGTCGGGCGCGCGCGTGCGGTGCGAGAAGGACTCGACGACGGTGGTGCTCTCGGGCGCGCCCGCCGCCGTCGCGCTCGCCAGGCGGATGGTCGAGACGATGCTGCGGCAGGCGGGGATCGAGCCTGGAGGCGCGTTCGGGGGCGGCGCGCCCGTCCCCGGGGACGAACGAGGCGGGACGTCCCCCGGGATGGAGCGCGATCGTCGAGTCGGCCAAATCGGCGAGGACCTCCGCGCGCGGCTGAGCGCCGGCCCTCGCTCAGCCGCCGACAAGAAGGGCGCGCAGTCCACCGTGGTCGACGACGAGAACCTCCCGGACCCGCGCGACGCCGAGCCGATGGCGACCGTCGCGGGCGCGCCGGCGCCCGATCCCGCCGGCGCCGACGACGAGACGCTCGGTTTCGTTGCGGCGGTGGATTGCGGCGGGCCGACGGGTGTGTCTTTGGTGGTCGGCGGCGGGCGAAACTCGGGCGAGGGCCAAACCCTCGCCGCTCTGCGCGAGAGCTGCGGGACGCGCTGCGCGTTCGACGTGGACGAAGGCTCTTGCCGGGTGGTCGTCCGAGCGCGCGACGCGGCCTCGTGCGCGGCGGCGGCCGAGATGGTCGCGTCCATCGCCAACCGCGAGTTCACCGGGATGAACGCGCGGGTATTGCGGCGCAACCTCGCGAACCGGTTCGAGGCGAACCTGAGAGCGGCTGAGATGTTACAAGAATCAGCGGAGGGCGGGAACGACGAAACCAGAAAAGGGTGCGACGTTCTCGTCGACGTCGGAAAAGATCTCGGCGCGGTGATCGGCGCGAAGGGCGCGACCATCGTGCGTCTGCAGAAGGCGTCGAATTGCGTGATGACCACGGACAACAAAGCCAAGACGGTGCGCGTGGTCGGCGCGACCCCTGAGATCGCCGCGAAGGGCGAGGAGATGATCAGAGCGGCGATACAGAAGGCGGCTGCGTACGGAGCCAACCCGCGCGGCGGCGGGCGCGGAAGGGGGCGGGGGAGACAATAATGCGAACGCAGCGCACTACCGTACGCAGTAGCGAGGGTCACGCGCGAGATGTAACGCGCGTTCGTCGCGGAACGCGCGTCTCGCCTCTCTCGGCGTTCGGCGCGTTCGCGACGCGTTCGTTTTTCGCGATGACGGTACGCACGAAAGTAGCTATCGTACTGGTAGTTCTCAACTCGCGTCGTCTCGAATCGAAAATCACGGCGTCCGTCGCGCGAGACGCGAAGCGAGACCGCCACTCGGCCGAGAACGGTCCTTAAATCGCGAGCGTGTAGTCGTACTCGATGGTGGGCACGACGGACGCGATGAACTTGAGGAACACCAGAAGGTAGTGCTCGACGTTGGGCGCGCTTCCCGTCGCCGCGAAAACGCCGTCGATGAGTTTCTTCATCACCGGGCCGTGCTTGCACGGGTGGATGGACGCGCTGGGCGCGCCCGTGTGCGGGTGCGGGTCGATCGTCACCGTCTTCTTCGCGTGCTCTGCGCTGATATCCTCCAGCGCCTTCCGCGGGTCCAGCGCGTTGCGCCGCTCGTCGTAGCCGTGCAGCCACACCCGGGGCGTCTGGTAGTACTTGTCGTACGAGATGCTCAGGTCGTAGGTTCGAGTCCGGAGGATGTGCGCGGCGAGCGCTTCGGCGGAGGCGGCGGCCTTCTTCGCACTGAACAGCGACGCTTCGTCCTCCTCCTCCTCCGCGGCGACGTCAACGAAGTCCTCCATGTCGGGAACGTCGGAGGAGGCGTCGGACGCTCCGTCTGCCTCCTCCGACGGCGACGCGAGGGTCACGGCGGCGACGCCGGCGTCGATGTCGGGAATGTCGTCGGCGTCGTCGGCGTCGCCGGCGCCGTCGCCGCCCGCCTCGACCCAGCCCTCGTCGTCGCCGCTCAGGTGCACCTCCTTGCCCGCGAACTGCTCCATCGCGGCCGCGCGCTCGCGGCAGGGCACGTTCCTGGTGACCAGGAACTGCTTGTCCTCGGGAAGAAAGGGCTTGGCGCGCTTGGGATCGCCCGCCTGCCACGCCCACGTCGGGCACTGCTGGACGAGGAAGTCGCCGGCCACGACGAACTCCTCCGGGGTCACGACGCCCTTCTCCACGAACGCGCTGGTGGTGCGCGTCGTCATCACGGACTCCGCCGCGCCCTTGAACACCGTGTGCACGGAGTGCTTCACCTTGTCGACGATGGACATGCTCGAGGCGGAAGGGGAGACGCGCGCGGAGAGTGTTGAGAGAGGCAGACGTGTCGCGTGCCAGATGAGGCGTCGCCTCGGACGTGGAGACGCGCGGCGACGGGCGAGGACGGGTGCCCTGGGGCGTCGCGCCTGACAGGAACCCGCGCCGACGCGGTGCTGGAGACGCCCGGCTCGCCGAACCGACGCTGCCGTCCGCGGCTCGCTGTACGCAGCGCGCGTCCTTCGGAGGGAGGCGAAGACGAGCGGTATAAAGTGAACGGAGAGCGCGGGGTTCTCTTTTGTCTTTTTCACTTCTTCCGAGCCACCTGCCGATTGCCAGGCGAAATTCAAACTGCCTGCCTCCGAGGGGACTGTGATAAACCCAGGTCCTTGAGTCCGAGCCGACGATTCCACAAGTGAAAAAAAAGCGGCGCCGACCTGTCGAAATATCACAGGGTCCTCCTGCTTCCTCTCCTTTCCACGACCAGGCTCGGCCGTGTCCGCCGCGGCCGACCGCCCGTGCGTCACAACTCCTGGCGCCGCACCCGCGTCAGTCCGGTCGCTCGAGCCCCGCTCGTTTCGCACCGACACGTCTCCTTCCTCCCCGAGGACGGATCCGCGAAACTCAGTCGGCGGCCGTCGCGCTTTTTGACTGACGTCCGAGCACACATCCACCGCCGCGCGTCACCATGTCGGCCCCCCTCGCGCAGCGCGCCAGCGCCGCCGCGCTCGGCCGCGCCATGGCCTCGAAAGGTACGTCGTGGCGTGCCATTCTGCGCACAAAAAACGAAACGGGATCTCCTGGACGCTGAGGCTCGACCCGGGTCCCGCGCGTTCGGCGCCGACGACGCGCCGGCTCGCGGGCCCTCACAGCCGCGATCGCGAGGCCGAACACCGGCTTTTTCTCGTTTTCAACCGAGATGAGAGCCTTCGAGGCGCGACCGCGTGACGACGCCGCGCGAACCGCGGACGACCGCGTCGCGGATCTCGTCTCGCCGTCGACGCGGCGCGCGACAAGCTCGCTCTGCGCGAGCGGCGTTTCACGGACCCACCGCTGACCGACCCTCGCCTCCACCTCCCGTTCAAACGACCGCGTCGTCGTCCGGCCGAACGCGTCTCCGCGCACCGCGCCGACCCGCGCCGTCGACGTGAAATGACGTCTGAAAAAACCATCCGTCGTTTCGCTTCGCCGTTCGCCGCAGACGGCTCGCGCCGCGTCCGCGTCCGCGCGGCGCGCGCCCTTTCCGTGCCCCCGCGCGCGGTCGCCACCGGTCCCGCGCAATCCTCGGACCGCGCGAGCGGCGAGCGCGTGGTGCTCCAGCTGTTCCGGCGCCCGTTCCTCTCCGAGGAGGCGACGACGACGCTCGCGCGCAACGCCAACGCGAAGCCGGGCGTGGACGGAACCATCGCGAGCGTCGCCACCGAGCAGTGCTTCAACGTCGAGACCACCGAGGCTTTGACAGAAGACGAGATGGCCACGCTGCAGTGGCTGTTGCGGGAGACGTTCGAGCCCGACCTCTTCGCGTCGCGGAGCGCTTTCGGCGAAAGCGGCGGCGTCGTGGAGGTTGGTCCTCGGCTGGCGTTCCAGTCGGCGTGGTCCACCAACGCCGTCGGCGTGTGTAAGAACTGCGGCCTCGAAAAGGTGACGCGGCTCGAACGAAGCCGCCGCTTTTCGTTGACCATGAAGGACGGCGAGCCGCCCAGCGACGCCGTGAAGCTTGCGTTCGCGTCCATCGTGCACGACCGTATGACGGAGTGCGTGTACGACGAGCCTCTGGCGACGTTCACCACGGACGCCGAGCCGGAGGAGGTGTACACGGTTCCCGTGTTGGCGGAGGGCCGCGCGGCGCTGGAGCGCGTGGACAAGGAGATGGGCCTGGCGTTCGACGAGGAGGACTTTGATTACTACCTGACCCTGTTCCGGGACGACATCGGGCGCGACCCCACGAACGTGGAGCTGTTCGACATGGGCCAGAGCAACTCCGAGCACTCCCGGCACTGGTTCTTCGGCGGGAACCTCATCGTGGACGGCGTCCCTCAACCCGGCTCTCTGTTCAAGATGGTCAAAGACACGCTCGCGGGCGAACGCGGGCACAACTCCGTGATCGCGTTTAAAGACAACTCGTCCGCGATTCGCGGGTTCACGAACACACCGCTGCGTCCGACGAAGGCGGGTGGCGCGAGCCCTTTGGCGCCGCGCCCGGTGGACCTGGACTTGTTGCTCACCGCGGAGACCCACAACTTCCCCTCGGGCGTCGCGCCGTATCCCGGCGCCGAGACGGGCGCCGGCGGGCGCATGCGCGACACGCACGCCACCGGCATCGGTTCTTTGCTCACCGCGGGCACCGCGGGGTACTGCGTCGGGAACTTGCGCATGGACGGGAACTTGGCGCCGTTCGAGAAAGAGGCGGAGACGCGAGACTTCAAGTACCCCTCCAACTTAGCGGAGCCGCTCCAGATTTTGGTCGACGCGTCCAACGGCGCGTCGGATTACGGGAACAAGTTCGGCGAGCCGCTCATCGCGGGGTACTGCCGGTCGTTCGGCCAGCGGCTGAAGAACGGCGAGCGCCGAGAGTGGATCAAGCCCATCATGTTCTCCGGCGGGTTCGGGCAGATCGACCACACGAACCTGGAGAAGACGGAGGGCGACGTCGGCATGCTGGTGGTGAAGATCGGCGGCCCGGCGTACCGCATCGGCATGGGCGGCGGCGCCGCCAGCAGCAAGGCGGGGGGCGAGGACGAGGCGAACGCCGACCTCGACTTCAACGCCGTTCAGAGAGGCGACGCGGAGATGTCCAACAAACTCAACCGCGTCGTGAAGGCGTGCGTCGAGCTCGAGGGGCAGAACCCGATCCTGTCCATCCACGACCAGGGCGCGGGGGGCAACTGCAACGTGTGCAAGGAGCTCATCTACCCCAAGGGCGGCACGCTGGATATCCGCGAGGTAAAACTCGGCGACGCCACGCTCTCCGTGCTGGAGATTTGGGGCGCGGAGTACCAGGAGAACTCGGCGATGCTCATCGCGCCGGAATCGTTGCCTGTCATCGAGAAGATCTGCGCGCGCGAGCGGTGCCCCTTCTCCGTCCTCGGCGCCATTGATGGCTCCGGCAGAGTCAAGCTGATCGACCCGACCGCGCCGCCGGACGCGCCCGTCCCGGAGGACCTCGACCTCGAGAAAGTTCTCGGCGACATGCCCCGCAAGACGTACGACTTGACCCGCATGGCGTTCCCCAACGACGCCGTCGCGTTGCCCGCGGGGGATACCGCCGAAACGGCGCTGGACCGCGTCCTGCGCCTCCCCTCGGTGTGCTCGAAGCGATTCTTGACCACCAAGGTGGACCGCTCCGTCACCGGTCTCGTCGCGCAGCAGCAGTGCTGCGGGCCGCTGCAGGTGCCGGTGGCGGACGTCGCCGTCATCGCGCAGACGCACTACGGCATCACGGGCGGCGCCACCTGCATCGGCGAGCAGCCCATCAAGGGCATGGTGGACCCCGCGGCGATGGCGCGATTGTCGCTCGGCGAGTCGCTGACCAACCTCGTGTTCGCCAACACCACCGGCTTGCGAGACGTGAAGTACTCGGGCAACTGGATGTACGCCGCCAAGCTCCCGGGCGACGGCGCGCACATGTTCGACGCGTGCACGGCGCTGTGCGAGGCGATGGAGAAGCTGGACGTCGCGATCGACGGAGGCAAGGACTCGCTCTCGATGGCGGCGCGCGCGGACGGCGAAGTCGTGAAAGCGCCCGGGTCGGTGGTGATGTCCGGGTACGTCACCGTGCCGGACGTCACGAAGACGGTCACGCCCGACCTCAAGCACCCCGGCGCGTCGAGTGTTTTGCTCGTCGAATTCGGCTCGAAGGCTGGCGCGAGGCGCCTGGGCGGCTCAGCCCTGGCGCAGGCGTACGGCCAGATGGGCGACGTCGCTCCGGATATGGACGACCCCGCGTACTTCCGCGCCGCCTGGGAGGCGACGCAGGCGTTGGTCGCCGAGCGTCTGATCTCCGCGGGGCACGACGTCTCGGACGGGGGCTTCGTGACCGCCGCGCTGGAGATGGCGTTCCCGCACCCGACCGCCGGCATCGATGTGACTCTGCCGACGGGGGCGGACGGCGACGAGACGTCCGCGCTCTTCGCCGAGGAGCTCGCGATTTTCCTTGAGGTGACTCCCGAGAACCGCGACCGCGTGCTCGCCGCGTACGCGGCGGCGGGCGTCGTCGCGCGCGACGTCGGCGCGTCCACGAGCGACGGGCGCGCGGTCGTGCGCGTGGGCGACGCCGTGGTGGTGGACGCCGCCGTCGCAGACCTGCGGGATTCTTGGGAGGCCACCTCGTTCGCGCTCGAGCGCCTGCAGAGCTCGGAGGCGACGGTGGCGGCGGAGGAGGCGTCGCTGCGCGCCCGCGCGGCGCCCTCGTGGTCGCTGACGTACGCGCCCGAGCGGACGCCCGATTCCGTGATGGCCCAGGCGGACAAGGTCAAGGTGGCGATTTTGCGCGAGGAGGGCAGCAACGGCGACCGCGAGATGGCCGCCGCGATCCACAGCGCGGGCATGGAACCCTGGGACGTCACGATGTCCGACCTGCTGGACGGCGCGGCGCGTTTGGAAGACTTTTCCGGCGTCGTCTTCGTGGGCGGCTTCTCCTACGCGGACGTGCTGGACTCCGCGAAGGGCTGGGCGGGCTCGATCAAGTTCAACGAACCGCTTTGGAACCAGTTCCGCGCCTTCTACGACCGCCCGGACACCTTCTCGCTCGGCGTGTGCAACGGGTGCCAGCTGATGGCGCTGCTCGGCTTCGTCCCCGCCGAGGGCGGCCTCGAGTCGCTGCCCGACGCCGAGCAGCCGCGCTTCATCCACAACGACTCCGGGCGCTTCGAGAGCCGCTGGGTCACCGTGGGCATCGACGAAAACACCCCCGCGGTGATGCTGGACGGCATGCAGGGCTCGCGCATCGGCGTCTGGATCGCGCACGGCGAGGGGAAGGTGAAGTTCCCGGACGCCGACCGGCTGGCGCCGGTGGTGGCGAGCGGGTGCGCGCCCATCAAGTACGTCGACGCCGACGGAGCCGCCACGGAGGCGTACCCCCTCAACCCCAACGGCTCTCCGCTCGGCGTCGCGGGGCTGTGTTCCAAGGACGGGCGGCACCTCGCGATGATGCCGCACCCCGAACGCGCGTTCCTGGGATGGCAGATGCCCTGGTTCCCGACAAACGCGGGTTTGTCGGCGGAGGGACCGGGGCCGTGGCTGCGGATGTTCCAAAACGCGCGCGTCTGGGCGGAGAAGCAGTGAGACGAGGCGACGGTTCTTCGCGTTAAACACGCGAAGACGTTTTTCGAGACGTCGTCGCGCGTACGCCGTACCTGAACAATCATACTCATGAGAACCCTGATCCATCTACGTCCCGCGCGACACACCACGCGACCGCCACCCGGGCGTCTCTCTGCGACCGCCTCCCAGCGCGGTACCGCACGCGTCGTGTCCTCCCCGCGTCCGTCACCGTATCCGCGGGAGCGCGTTGGAAAACGAGACGCCGCCGGCGCGCGCGTCGACGGCGTCGTCGACGGCGTCGTCGTCGGCGTCGTCGTTCGCGGCGCGCGTACCCGTTCGCCGCCGCGGCGAGACGCGCGCCGTCGCGCCGTAGTCCGCGACGCCCCCGACCGTCCGCGACGGCCCCAGCAGCCGCGCCATCGCAGCCTCGTGCTCCGCCACCACCCCGAAGTCGAACTCCGCCTCCGCCGACGACGAAGGCGGCGAGCCTCGGTCGATTTTTTGCGCATCTCCGCGCCGTTTCGCCGAAGGCGTCGTCCTCTTCTTTTTCTTCTCCGGCGCTTCGTCGTCGCCGTCGTCGCCGTCCGAGACGGTCGCCGCCGACGCGCCGCTCGCGACGCGCGTCATTCCGCCCGCAGACCGCGGATCGGATTCGGATTCCACCACCGGGCGACCGCCGATCCAGCCGTCCTTGAACCCGCCGTCGCCCGCGCCGCGCGACGCGGCGCGCAGGAAAACCTCCTCCGGGACGACGTCGTCGCCCCCCGCGTCGTCGTCGTCGCCGCCGGATCGCTCGCTCGCCTCCTCCGCGGGCAGCGCGACTGGAATCGGGTCCGTGGGGTCCATGTCAACCCGCCGCCGCGCGTCGGACGCCGCCGCCGCCATCGAGGACCGGAACGAGCCGTGCTCGCCGCCGGCGCGACTGGGCGGCGCGGAGGGCAGTGGCGCGTACGGCGCGGCGTCTCCGGCGTCGTTCCGGAGCTCCTTCCTGGCTGAGTACGAGCGCGCCTGCGCGCGGCTCCACTCCGCGGACGCGCGGCGCGCGTCCGCCACGGCATCGGCGGCGGCGCGGTCCTCGCGCGACTTGCCCTCCTTGGCGGGCGACGCGCCCCACGCCGGGCCCGAGGCGTCGCTTTTGGCCGGCGACGCGGAGGGGACGCGACGCGGGGACCCCGCGGGCGAGCGCGCGCCCGAACCAAAAGTGGTTCGGGTTTTCGCGCGGGAAGAAGGGGACCGGTTCTCGCCAGTCTCGGCGTCACGCGTTTGGCGCGTCCGCGCCGTCTGCGCCGTCTGCAGAGGCGAAAACGCGCTCAGGCTTGCCGCCGCCGCCGTCGCGCCGTACACGTTTCCGTGGCGCGAGTTGGCCACCAGGGGCGCGGCGGTCGTGCTCAGGCCGGCGCGCGCGCGGCGCGCGGGGGGCGAGGCGGCGCGCGCGGCGGCAGGACCCGATGCCTTCGCGGGGGAGCGCTTCGCGGGCGAGCGCCCGGGTTGGGAAACCGCCTCGGGTTCAGAAACCTTCCTCCGCGGCGCGCCGAAGGCGAACTCGCGCGCGTACTCCGAGAGCGCCGCTTCGACGCTCTCCGCCACCGGCGCGCGTTCGGGCACGCCCGCCGCCCGCATGGCCTGTTCGGTGGCTCGCGCCAGCGTTTCCGGCGATATGGGCATGGGCGTTCCGAGCCCGAAGTCGTTCGGGGCGGGCAGCGGGGACAACGCCGAGTGGTTAACGCCGCCATTTCGCTCGGCGGGGCCGGGCCGCCCGGCGAGCCGCGGCGTGCTCGGCTTCGGGACGTCGTCTCCCCCCCCCGATTCGGCGTCGACTTCGGGAGGCGCCTCGAGCCCGGCGCGCTCGAACGCCGCGCGCATCTCCAGCATGCGCCACTCGGCGTCGTTCTTGAGCCGCATCACGCCGGCGTTGATCTGCTGCTGCGTCGCCAACGCCGCCACTGAGGTCTTCGCCTTCTCCACCAAACCCTGCGACACGCGTTTCTGGTCCTCTAGCGCCGCCGCCATCAGGGCCATGCGCTGCTTGAGCACGCCCATCTCCTCGCGCGCCGCGGTCATCGCGGCGGTCGCCGCCTTCTGCGCGTTCAGCGCGTCGAACTCGCGCCGGCGCGAGTCGCGCAGCGCCAAGTCGTTCAGGCGCCCCGCCTCGGCGGCTTCGTCGAGCGCGGCGGCGGCGCGCGCCGTCGTCTCAGCAAGCGACTCGTTCTGCGCCGCCACCGCCCGCAGACGCGCGTTCTCCTCGGCCCACTTCCGCGCGCGCTCGTCGCCCGCCGCGATCTCCGTCTCCAGCGCGGCGTCCGCGCGCTCCGCGCGGCGCATGGCGTTCTGCACCACGCGCTCGACGTCCCTTCGCGCCTTGTCGAACCACGCCCCGCGGCTCTCCTCCAGCTCCTCGCGCATCGAATCCGCCTCGGCGCGCGCGTCCCGGAGCTCCGTCTCGCTCTCCTTCAGCCGCATCAGGAACACCATGTTGTCCGCGGTGAGCTTCGCGACCGCCTCCTTGTGCCGCACGTTCGCGGACTCGGCTTTGTCCGCGCGCTCCAGCGCGGTGGCGGCTTTGGCGCGCACCGCGCGCGCGGCGCGCACCTCCGACGCCTCCGCCTCCGCCGAGCGCAACCGCCCCGAGAGATCGGCAATGTGCGCGTTCGCCGCGTCCAGCGCCTCGCCCAGCTGCTTGGCGGTCATCTGCGCCTGCTTGTGCGCCTGCGAGGTTTGCTTCAACCTCGCGGTGGTCTCCTCCGCGTACCCCGCGGTGGATCGTAACTGCGTCGCGGCGGCGGTTTCCACGCGTCGCGCGCGGAACAACGCGGCTTGCGTCGCCGTCGCGAAGTCGCGCAGCTCGTCAAACGCCGACCGTAAGCCTCGTAACTCACCGCGGGCCGCTCGTATCTTCGCCGCCGCTCGAGTCACGCGCTTCTTGCGCGTCGCGTTGGAGACGTTCGAGCGCGAACCGCCGCCCGCGCCCGCGCCGTACGCGGCGTTGGAGGTGCGCCCGAACCCGGGCGTGCCCGCCGCGGGGTCGGGATGGGCATCCGACTCCGTCGCCGCCGCCGCGTCGTCCAGCGCCACCGAGCACGACTCCACCGCCGTGCTAACGCGGTCCCACAGCGAGGACGCGGCGCGCGCGTCCGTGAGCCGCGCGTCCGCGCGAGACGCGGCGGCTCCCAGATCGTCGAGCGTCTCCGTGTTCTTCGGCTCGGCCGATCGCGAAGACGCGGGCTTGGACGGTCCGGCGTGACGCGTCTCGACGGTCGCGTCCTCGGCGTCGCCGTCGCCGCCCCGCGGCCGCTTCCCCGGGCTCTTGTTGCCGCCGAGGCGCGGGGGGACGGGCTGCGGCGCGGGGTCCGGGAACGTGTGGAACGGAGGCGGCCTTCGGGGCGGATGCGTTTTCGACTTGGCGGGGGATACGCGCGCGGTCGCGCCGAAACGTCCCGCATCTTCGGGACGTCGCGCGGTGGTGCCCTGTTCCAGGTCAGCGACCCACGACGCCATGGTCTTCTTCCCAGACCGCGCGGTGTTCATCGCCGCTGCGAGGCGACGGTCAGGCTGCGCGGCGCCGAGTGGCGGCTCCGGACGCGCGACGACGCGGGCGCCATCGCGCCTTCTCGGACCGCGCGAGAAAAAACCGAAAAAAGCGCTTCTTCAACGGTTACAACGGCGTTTTCTCCGAGAAGAAGCGCGCTTCGTGGGTGCCCTCTTTCTCGGCGTCAGAGAGACGCGCGCCGACGCGGGTTCCGTCGGCGGTCCGGCGGTGCCCCTCGAGGCGCGGGGAGATCGGCGCGCGATGTCGGCGTCTTCGTTCCGCGCGCGCGAGCTCGAGGCGCTGCGCATGGAGCTCCGGCGCGAGCTCCGGATGGAGGCGAACGTTTTCGCCGAGGATGACGACTTGGACGCGAGCGACGACGGCGACGGCGACGACGCGGTCGTGGGCACGCCGGCTCGGCCCCGCGCGGCGCGAAGGCCGACCGCGGCCTCGAAAGGCACGTCGAGGCCGTCGTCGCGCGCTTTCGAATCCCCCTCGCGAAGCCACCGGGTGGGCGACTTCAAGGACGTGCTCTCGCCGATGCGCGGCCTCGGAAGCGCGACCATCGCGGAGCGGCGTCCCGAGCCGACGCCCAAGCCGAGCAGGCGACGCCGCGGCGCGGACGTCGTCGCGACGCCGACGCGCAGCGAGGCGCCGCCCGCGCGCTCGGCCGCGCTCGCGGACAGACTCGTGCTCGCGCCGCCCTCTTCGTGCGCGCCGCGCTCGGCGACGCGAGGCAGGGACCGCGCGCGCGCCGGCCGCGGTGGCGACGCGCCCGCGCGCCGCGAGCGCCTTCGGTCTCCCTCGCTGGACCGGCTGGCGGGGACCTACCGCGCCCTCGGGGCGCTCGCGACGCAGCCGGCGGGTCCCGAGCGCGTCTCTTCGACCGAGCGCGTTTCTTCTTCTGCTTCTTCTTCGGCGCACGCGAGACATGCGCGGGCGGCGCGCGCGCCCGGAGGCTCGCGCGAAGCGAACCCCTCCGCGCGGTCGCGGAGAGGCGAAGCCGAGCCGCCGCCCGAGCCGAGCCTCCGTTACCGCCGCGACGCGGAGCGAGACCGCCGCGAGCGTCCCCGGCGCGCGACGTCCTCCGCCGCGTCGGGCGTCGGCGCGAAAAAAACCGACGAGGACGCGAAGAAACCGCGCGCCTCCCTCGAGGGTCGACCCGAGACCCTTTCGCGAGTCTCCGGTGGGACGAACCCCATGCGGTGGCGGACCGTGATAGAGTACGACCTGAACGGCCGGCGCGTCGAGCGCAAGGTGCTGGCGCCACCCCCCTCGGCGCGCGGCAGGCCGGCGTGGTCCTCCCGCCCGGGCGCGAGTTCCGGTTCGATCCGAGTCGGATCCGAGACGGGTTCGCGAAAAACGCGCGGCTCGCGCGCGAACGCGATGACGAAACGACTCGCGTCGCGGCCGGCGTTCGATCCCGGGCCTGGCGGTTTGGGGGTGGACCACCGCGCGATCGAAGCCTCGCGGCGCGGGGCTTCGCGAACGCCGCCGGAAACGCCGGTGAGACCGGTGAGGGAAACTTCCGCGCGGAGAGCGATGCGTTACGGGACGTCGCGGTTCCCGGTTCGAAACCGGCCGGCGACGTCGCCGTCCCCCGCGCCGGCGCGACGGAAACGAGACGGCTCTCGCGACGCGCCTTCGTCGTCGTTCGACGCGTCGTTCGACGACCGCGCGTTCGACGCGTCGTTCGACGACCGCGCATTCGCGCGTGATCGATCGGAAGACGCTCGTTCGAACGAAGCGTCTCCGCGAAGCGTCTCCGAAGGTTCCGAACCCGCGCGCGCGCGTCGCGCGTCGTCCGACTCGGAGAGTAATTACTCCGTCGGGAGCGACGAACGCGCCGAGCGCCGCGCGACGCCGAGTCGAACTCGCGGCGTCGCGAAGCGCGCGCCGTCGGCGGAAAAGAAAACATCCGACGCGCCCGCAAGCTTTGGCTTCGACCGGACCGCCGGCGCGCGGACCGGCGCGAAAAAAAAAAAACGGGCGACGGCGAACGCGAGCCCGTCCCGCTTTGTTTTTCGCGACGACGCGAATCCGACGAACCCGTTCGTGGACGTCCGGGACGACGACGACGACACATTCACCGCCGAGAACCGGGACGGTTTCCCTCCCGACGTCTCCGTCTTCTCCGCCGGTCTCGGGCGCCCGAGCTCGGCGGACGCCACTTCGTCGGGTCGGCCGAGAGACTCGGCGCGGTCGCGCGTCCGGACGCCGTCCACGAGCGGGCGCCGAGCCGCGCTCGGCGGCTTCGACGGGGTGTCGGGGTATACGGGGTATACGGGTAAACAGTCCGCGTTCGGGTACGCGAGCCGCCGAGAGAGAAGCCGGCCGAACACCGCCTTCGCCGCGAGCGAGACGCGAGCCTCGGGCGAGTTCGGTGGCGGGTACCACCGCGCCGCGCCCCCCTCGGCACCGGCGAGCCCGGCGGCGGCCCCCTCGCGATGGATGGACGCGCCGCTCCCCGCGCGCCGACCGCGCACCGCCGCGCCGCCGGGCGCGAGCCCGGGCGGTCTCGGGGGAGGTCCGCGCCACGGGTCCTTCGACGATGGGCACTACGCGCCGCACGGGTACGCGCATTCGCGAGACCACCACCCGTACGACGCGCAGCGACTCGCGTGGCACACGCAGCCGGTTTCGCCGTTTCCGGTGTACTACGGACACCACGACGCGTACGCGCCCGCGTACGCGTACGCGCCCGCGCCCGCGTACGCGCCCGCGCCGGCTCCGTTCGTGGCGCCTTCGTTCCACCAGGCGCCGCCGGCGACGGGCGCGGCGGCGTCGTTCCAGAGGTGGTCGTACGCCTCCGGGAACGGCTTTTAGATGGGTGGCGCGTAGCAGGTCGGGTACTCGCGTAGCGCTCGTGACCGCACATAGCTATTTAACGCAACGGCGGTAACGCGGCGGGTATCACGACCCTCGCGATCGGCGACGGACGTTTCGTATTTCGAATAGCACTCTACTCTCGCGAATCCTCCTCTTCCCCCGGGAAGAAGACGCGCCTGGCGTTGGCGCGACACGCCTCCGCCAGGACGCACGGGTCCTCCCCCCTCGCCGCCGCGAGCACCTCCGCCACCTGCGCGATGTGGCACGGCTCGCACCGGTCCTTCACGGTCACGTTTCGCAGGCGCGCCTCCTCCGCCAGACGCGCCGCCTCGTCGCCGCTTTCCAGAGTCTCCTCCAGAGTCTTGAAAGCCCGCTTCTTGTCCTTAGTTTCCCACGCCGTGACGACAAACGGCTTCCCGGGGTGCGTGTTCTTGATCCCGCACCACGGCGCGTCCGTCTCCAGCATCAAGCGGTCGATGGGAATCGAACGCACCACCGCCGCGCTGTGTTCCGAACGCAACGAGCACCCGTTGATGCCGATGTACACCCCCGGAAGTGTGAGCAGGTCCGCCGCCTCCGCCGCGGTGCCGTCGAACGAGTGCACCACGCACGGCGGCGGCGGTTCCGCTTTGTCGTCGCTCTCCCACGCTTCTCGCGCCTTCTTCAGGACGCGGAAAAAGTCGACGTGCGCGGCGCGCGAGTGCAGGAACATGGGCAGACCCGTTCGTCTCGACACTTCGAAGTGCCTCGCGAACCACTTGAGCTGCGTCTCCTTCGCGCAAAACTGGGTCCGGTCGTAATCCAAGCCGCACTCGCCGACGGCGACGACGCGGCCGAAGACGCCGCTTTTTTCGCCGGCGTCGCCGTGTGCGTCGCGCTCGCGTTTGTGTCGCGTCGCGAAGGCCACGAGCCGCTCGAAGTACGCCTCGGCGTCGCCCGAGTCCTCGAAGGCGTCGCACCGAGTGGGGTGGACGCCCGCGGTGGTGAACAGCGCGGGCGTGCGGGCGGATTCGCTCGCGGCGGCGACGGAGACGTCGCCCGACCCGCCGCGGGGATCGCGCGTCTCCGCGAGCCGAACCGCCTCCTCCGCCTCCTCGAGCGTCCCCGCGGTGACCACGACGGTCTCCACCCCCGCGTCGCGCGCGCGCAGCAGCACGCGCGCCAGGTCCTCGCGATGGACCTTCTTGCCGTGGTACTCGCCCCGAAACATGCCGTCCGTGAGGTTCGCGCCAATGTCCACGTACCGCCGGGGGGCCCGGCGGTCCTCGCCGCCCGCCGGGCCTGAGCCGGATGTCGACATCGCCGCGAGCGCGCTTCGCGAAGCCGGACGGACGGGGGTCGCGCGGCGGGAGGGGCTCGCGGGTGACGAATTCGACAGCGCGCGCGTGCCCGTCAGTCGAGCGAGTGACGAGCAAGCGCACGACGCGCCCGCGCGCATAGTCCTGACGGCAAGGCGGTGGCGACCGAACGCGAGTTCCCAAACTTCTCTCGGTCGTCGGACTGTCGGAACGGGTTCGGCGCGAATATTTTGCGCCCGAAGCAGTTCGGCTCTCGACCGACGTCGTTTCGGTGCTTGCCTGCCAGCTGGCGCACACTCGACGCCGCGCGCGTCCCATGCTTCGAGCCGACCGGCCGTGGGTCGCGTCGGCGAGCGCGCCGAGCTCAGTGTCGTTCCGACGCGCGAGCGGGACCGCCGCACGGAACCGGCCGCGCCGCGGAAGCGAGCGTCGTCGGTCGCGTCGTCTCGCCGATGCTCCGCGCGCGGCTCTGCTCGCGGATCCGTACGACGTGCTCGGCGTCCCGTCCGACGCCTCCCCCGCGGAGATCAAGCTGGCGTACCGCAAGCGCACGAAGGCGTTGCACCCCGACGTGAACCCGTCCCCGGACGCCGCGGACGCGTTTCGGCGCGTGAACCGCGCGTACGCGGTGGTGAGCGACGCGTCGAGGCGGTCGCGTTTCGACCTCGGCCGGGACCTCGAGGCGCGCGACGACGGGTTCGCGCCGGATGGCGAGACGCGGCGCCGCGCGGCGAAAGGCGCGAGACGCGTGGACCGCGTGGTGGATGACACTCTCGGGCCCACCGCGGATGTAATGGATGACCGGGCGATCTTCGACACGACCGCACGACGTTCGAACCCGTTCGGAGTCGTCGCGGACGACGCCGCGCTTCGCGCGCGCGGCGAGCGCGCCGCCGCGTGGCGAAAAGCGCGAGACGCGTGGACCGCGTGGTGCGCGGCGTGGTTCGTCGCGCTCACGGTCGCCGTGCCTTTAGGCGGCGCGTATTGGGTCGCGTACGGAATCGCCGCGAGACTCACGGATTCGAGCGTGCCGATGCTGGAAAGGTAGAGGGATCATTACGTCGCGACCCAGTCGCGACGACGCCGGCGCTTTCGCGTTTCGTCACGGGTCCAGGGGTCGTCTCCCCAACTCTCGACGCGTTTTCATCAAAACGATTGCTTTCACATCGCGTTTCGCACGCCTCTCGACCGCGTCGCGTCACTTCACGGCGCCGCCTCGCCCCGACACGCATGGCGCATCGAGCCTCGGCCTCGGCGTGGCGCATCGCGGAGGCGTGCGCGTCTCCGCGACGGTACCCCGTTGCACACCGCGGCGCGCGGGTGCCGGCCCGGTGCCGTTCCGCGTCGCGCGCGACCGCCCAACCCCAACATTCGGGATTCGCGTTTTCGTTCAGGGACGCGAACGCCGACGCCGCGTCGCTGCGCGCGCACTACGAGCGCGAAGGCTGGGTGGTGGTCCGCGGGGTCGCGGACGCGGCGCTCATCGACGCTCTGCAGGCGGCGACGGACGCGCTGCAGAAAGAGGCCGAGACGTTCACGCGCTCGCGGCGACACCGCGGGGTCTTCTTCGAGACCCAGAGCGCGTCGGGTCGGAAGTCGGAGGAGGCGGTCCGCCCGGGCGCGCTCCGGAAAATCGGCGCCCCCAGTAAGCGCGGCGGCGCCTTCGCGGCGCTCGTCCGCTCGGAGCGCATTCAGCGAATCGCGCGGCGGCTGTGTTTCGGCGGCACGAGCGACTCGCGAGACTCGCCGAAGCTGCGCTGCGCGGTGGACCAGGTGAACACGAAGGCGCCCGACTCGGAAGGCAGCGGCTTCGCCTGGCACCAAGACGCTTCGTTCCTGAAACCGCTCGCCCGGGCCGAGTTCGACGAACACGGAGGCGTGAACGTCGTGGTGGCGTTGGACCGGAGCGACGACGCGAACGGGGGATTCGAGGTGCTGGGCCGGACGCACGTCGAGGGCGAGGCGCCGAAAACGCTGCGCGACGCGTACGACGGCGCGACGGAATCGGTGGCGAAGTTGCAGAGCGAGTCTTCGCCAATCTTCGACGAATCGTATCGGCGATGTCCGACTCTAGCGCCGGGCGACGCGGTGTTTTTCCACCCCATGCTCGCGCACGGGAGCGGGCGGAACGCGAGCACGCGGAGGCGCAGGATCGCCACGCTGTGGTACGTCGGGCACGCGTGTTCGAGCACGTAGGTAGTATTTCATGTCACGCCGCGCCTCAAGTCGGCGTTGGCCGAAAATCGTCGACGTCGTCGGCGCGCGCGTCGCGCGGGCGTCCGCGCGCGTTTGAAGCGTCCGAAACGCATAGTACGCCTTCACGCGGAGATCCCCAGCCCGGCGTTGGCCCAGCCGTTGAACCCGCCCTCCACGACGAACACCTTTCCGAACCCCTGGCTCCCGAGCGCCTTGGCCACCTTGGGCGCGTCGCCGCGGCCGTTGGCGTCGAGCACGAGCACCTTGGTGGACCTCTTCACGCCCTTCAGCGAGGCGATCTTCGTGGCGGTGAGCGTCGCCTCGACGTCCCCCATGTTCCTGAAGTTCCCGGCGAGCTTCTCGCGGGGCACGGCGACCACCTTGCCGGCGGCGCGGCGCGGGAACTCCAGCGCGCCGCGCGCCGCGTCCGACTCGGAGCGCACGTCCACGACCACGATGTTCCCGCCGGAGAGCACGTCGTCGTACGCCTCGACGGGGCGGACGGACCCGGCGTACCCGCGCGCCGCCGACGCCGCGGCGCCGAGCACGGCGGGCGCGAGCAGGTACAGCGCGCCGGCGGCGCCGGCGGTCTGCACGAGCTCAACAGGCGTCGCGGTCTGCAGGAAGTCGCCGAAGGAGGTGACGACGGGGGCGAGCTCGGAAGCCTTGTCGGTGGCGAAGCCGGCGGCGGTCTTAGCGGCGCCCGCCGCGGGATCGAGGTCGATGCCCCGCGCCTTGATGGAGCCGGCAGCCTGGCTCGCCGCGCCGGACGCGGTCTGCGCCGCCTTGTCGACGAGATCGCTCGCGACCGGCCCGGCGGTACGCTCGACGTACTTGACGCCCGCGTCCGCGACCGGTCGCGCCGCCTCGACCGCGCGGCTCACGACGGGGGACGCCGCCTCCGCCGCCTTTCCGGCGACGTCGGCGGCTTTGCCGGCGGCGTCGGCGGCGACGTTGATGGCGTTCTCAACCTTGTCCGCGGCTTTGTCGATGGAGTCGAAGATGGAGAAGAGCTCCTGAGGTGTGTGTGTGTGTGCGTGTGTGTGCGCGCGCGTGTTAGTGTCGTATGGGTGATGCGCGATGGTCGCGATGGTCAGAAACGTACGCGCGTCGCGCGCAGCGGCGTCGCTCGCGAACGGAGGGGAAAGAAAAAACGCGATCCTCCTTTTCACAGCAGTGAGCCATCCGATCGATCGCTCCGCACGCGCGTGCTTCGCCAAGTGGCGGTTTCGAAAAAGGAGGAAGATCGTACCTCGCCGAGCTCGGAGGCGCGCGCGGCGGGGGTCACCGCGAGGGTGGTGGCGGCGGCGACGCCGGCGGCCTTGTTGTCTGGATGAGCCAGGGGCGGGAAATCTGGGTCAGCGTCGTCGTGCGTTTGAAGCCGGCGAAAGGAGGAGCGGCGCGGGAAGCGCGGGGAGGCAGCTGATGCTCGTTTTCGCGGCGTCGAAACGTCGTCCGAAAGACGGCGGGCGCGCACCCTTAGAGATCTGGGCCTTGGCGGTGGTGTTCACAGCCTTGGGCGCGGCGGTGCGCTTGCCGGCGACGTTGACACCGCGGACGGTCTGCTTGGCGCCGAGGGCGAGGGAGGTGGTGACGGAGGCCATGGGGATGTGGGGACGCGAGTGCGACTGTGGCCGCAGCGATGCGGAGACGGGGCTTGACAGCTTGTCACTCTGGTGATTTTCAGCCATTTACAGGAAATCTGCGCATCGAGCGCGAATGAGGAGTCACAGACCCTAAAACAAAGGAACCATATTTCCCGCCGCGATTGAAACTGATTGTGTGCGTTGACCGGAAAGTGAAACCAGGTCGCGATCCTTTCGGGAGCGTGCCGAAGTGCCGCTACCCATGACAACGGTCCCGCCGCCGACGCAACAACGAAAGTGCATCGGGAATTTGATTGGTGTCCAGAGCGTTTCGCGCGTCTTCCGCAGCGCGATGCCGCGCGCTCCCTCTCCGGCCTCTCCGGATCTGGCGGGGCTTGCGCTCCTTGACGAAGAGGATGACGACGACCAAGAACCCATCGGCGCGGTCGCCAGCATCCAGGCGGCGGCGAAGAAAGGTACGCGCCCGCATTGAGAAGTTTCCCGAATCTTCCCGGCACAGACCGAGAATCGCGCTCGACGACGCGTGGAGAGGCAACGCGTCGCACCCGCGTCATGCCTCTGGGACCGAGCGCGTCGCACGGCTGGATCCCATGCGACTTGGTGGGGGCTCGGTGTGCGCGCGCGCGCATTATGAAGCCGCGCGTCCTGCCGCGAACCCCGTCTGGGACGCGCGCTTTCGAGGTGGAATCCCTCATTCGTCGACTGACCCCGTTTCTCTCGTTTCTCTGGGCTTCCCCGCTCGCAAACAGACATGGAATCGTACGATGACGGCTTCGACAGCGCGGTCTTCGAGCTCGAGGGTCGCGTTCGCGAGCTCACTGGCAAGGTCGATCTAGCGAAGCGCCAGCTGACGGAGCTGAAGATTAGCAGGTCCGAGGCGCTCGCGACTCAAGGCGTCGACCGCGTCGTTGCGGAGTCGCCGCGGCACATGAGCGATACAGACACCGAAGAAGCCCTGGACGCGGTCGAGAAGCAAGAGGCGCGAGGGTACCTGGTGAGCAAAGGCAACGTCTCCGAGAAGTCCACGGATCCGTTACCGCCTCGGGAGATATACAAGGAGTGCCTGAACGCGGGCATGAGCCCGCGCCAGTCGAGCGCGCTCGTGATCGTGCACAACCGTTGGTTCAACTCGTTGATCAACCTCACCATCGTGGTCGCGTCCATCGCGGTCGGGCTCGAGACGGACAACCCCGAGTGGTCGACGTGGCTCGGGCCGATCAACACGTCGTGTTTGCTCATCTTCACCGTGGAGCTGGGCGCGAAACTGGTCGGTCTCGGGAAGTTCTTCTGGTCTGACCCCGACGGCGCCAACTGGAACAAGTTCGATTTCGTAATCGTCGGCTTGAGCCTGCTCGACTGGTTCGTCGAACTGGCGGGCGCGGGCTTGCGCAGCGGAGGCATCGTCATGGTGCTGCGCGTGTTGCGTCTTTTGCGCGTCCTGCGCTCGCTCCGCACGTTGAAAACCTCCAGCTCGCTCATGGTTCTGATGGAGTCCATCGGCGAGGCGCTCATGCCGACCACCTCGGTGCTCATCATCATCTTGATCCTGTTTTACATCTTCGCCATCCTGTTCACCGAGCTCATCGGCAAAGCCGGGCACTTCGAGGACGACGAGTACGTGCACGAACACTTCGGCACCGTAGCGAACTCGCTCGGGTCGCTGCTACAGATCCTCACGCTCGACTCGTGGACCGTGCCCTGCCGCTATGTGCAGATGAACAGCGAGAGCATGGGGTACATCTTGCTCGTCTGGGCGCTTTACGTGATCTTCATCGTGCTGGCGCCGCTCATGATGCTCAACTGCCTCAACGCGATTTTCGTGGAAGGCGTCATCACGAAGATCACGCACAAGAAGCTGGAGAAGGTGAAGGCCGACCTCAACGCCAAGCACGATCTCGCGGCGCGTTTGAAGCAGATCTTCCAGGACTTGGACAAGAGCGGAGACGGGTTCATCACCGCGAACGAGCTGGACGACGCCATCGAGACCACGGACGTGCTTCCGCAGATCAAGAGGCTGGGGTTGAAGCGCCACCACCTGGACGCGATGTTCGTCACGGCGGACGACGACGGCGACGGGCAAATCGATTGCGTCGAGTTCATGCGCGGCTTCTCCGACCTTTTGAACATCCCCTTAAACAGGAAGGACATAGTGAAGATGGCGGCGGAGCAATCCTCCGCGCTCGCGCAACGGTCCCGGAAGGACATCAACGCGCGGATACACACGGTGGACCAGAAGATCGACGCGCTCATGCGGAAGCTGGGCGTGACCATCCCGGCGCAACCGCTCGAGCGCCGCGAACGGGAAGTGCACCGTCATTAGTCGGTGCCTGTGCCTGTGACTTTTACGCGCACATTCAAGCGTGTAACAACACATATTTCATAGAACTCCCCCGTCGTGCGTCGCGCGCGAACGCGTCTCTTCGCGAGCGAGACGGTGCGACTAGGCTTTTTCTAACTTTGACGTTACATGTCAGCTCGAAAAATGACCAATCGGTACGGCCAACGAAGTATTCGGTTGTGACGAGGATGGCTGAACGTGTAGTGGTCGAACGGGCCACTCCAGGAGACACGCACGGGGGACCGACGCGTTCGTCGTGCATCCACCATGGCCGTCGCGTCTGTCGCGGCGCGCCCCTCGATCGACGCGCGCGCGCTGGGGAGCGTCGCGCGCAACGCGGGCGGAAGACTCGCTACGGCGCGTCGCCACGTCATCGTTCCCACGAAAGCGCGCGTCGATCGGATCTTCGCCGGGGACGCCGGCGCGATGAAAGTCGCGGTCACGGGCGCGGGCGGCCGCACTGGCTCGCTGGTGATCAAGCGCCTCGCGGAGAGCGATTCTTTCGCCTCTCCAAAGGGCCTGGTGCGTTCGACAAAGTCCGCGGACAAGCTCCGGAAGTCTCTGGGCGACCTCCCCGTGGAGTTGGTCCAGGGCGACGTCTCGGACGAATCCGCGTTGGCGGATCTGTGCGACGGGTGCGATGCGCTCGTGATCCTCACCTCCGCGGTGCCCAAGCCCCGGCTCGCCTCGATCGCGCTCGCGCTCGTCTCTAAGCTGCTGCCGTTCACGGAGAACCGCCGCCCGCAGTTCTTCTTCCCCGAGAACGGCTCGCCGGAGCTGGTGGACTGGCTCGGGCAGAAGGCGCAGATCGACGCCGCGCTGCGCGGCGGCGTCGGGAAGGTGGTGCTGGTGTCCTCCATGGGCGGCACGCAGATCGACAACTTCCTGAACACCATGGGCGCGGGCGGCGAGGTGGGCGAAGCCAACATCCTGCTCTGGAAACGAAAGGCGGAGATGTACTTGATCGAGAAGTGCGCCGAAACGAAGCGAGGCTCCGAGACGTCGCGCGAGGCGTCCTTCGTGATCGTCCATCCCGGCGGGCTCTTGGACAAGCCCGGCGGCGAGCGGGAGTTGCTCGTGGGCGTCGACGACGCGCTGCTCGCGGGCGACCGCCGCTCTGTGCCCCGCGCGGACGTCGCGGAGATGGTGGTGAAGGCGCTCGAGACGGATGCCATCGCGAACGTCTCGTTCGACCTGGCGAGCCGCGAGCCGGGCGAGGGAGGCGCCCCGCCCGAGTCGCGGGAGGACTTTTCGCGGCTGGTCGCGTCGCTCGACGGCGCGACGGCGGATTACGCCAAGCCGCGAGGGTCGCCCGTGCCGCTGCCGTGACGGGACGTTTCACGCACACCGCGCGTCGTCGTGCGCACACGTGAGACGTACTACATACCAGGTACGCGCTTTCAAACGGAGTACTATCAATGGTCACGCACGTTGCGCTACCGTAATACGTATCACTACTACCGCGTACCCGGCGCGACGACGCGTAAAAGGAGACGCGCCGTCTCGTCGTCAGCGCTCGACGCCGGACTCGAAGCCGGACTCGTCGCCGCTCGTCGGGTTCCCGTTCCCGGGCGACGTCGTGCCCTCGTGATGCCCTTCCTCCGCCTTCCGCCGGCGCGCGTTGCGCTTCTTCTTCTTCAGCTTGCGCAGCTCCGCCTGCCGCCACGCGAGCTTGCCCCTCCACATGGTCTGCACGTAAATCGCGGCGAAGTGGTGGCACACCAGCGGGCGCGGCGCGGCGCTCTCCGCGCCGCCGTCGCCGAGGTCGCTCTCGTCGCCGCTCTGGAAGGCGTCCAAACCGCCCTTCTTCTTCGAAGAGCGCCACACGAACGACCCGCTCATCTGGCGCATCAGCGAAGGTTTGTTCGCGTAACTTCTCGCGAAGCCGTTCACGGAACCGTCGACGGAAGGTTCGGGGTGGACGGCGTTGCGCTTTCCGGACCCGCTCGTTTTCTCCTCCGAAGCCTTTTTCCCGAAAGCGCTCGCGCTCAAGGTTCGCGACCTCGCCCGCGCCCGCGCCTCCGCTTCGGGGTCCTCGACGCCGTCCACGCGCGACGCCAGATGCTTCAGGACGTCCACGAAGTGCACCCTGTTCGCGTCCCGCACCTCAACGTCGAACGTGAACATCGTCCGTCGCAGCGCGTCACGTCGCAGGTCTTTAGGCAGGCTCTTCAGGCCGAGCGGCGCGCGGATTTTCTGGAGCAACTCGGGCAGCCGCGCCACCTTCACGTAGTACGACGCCCGGCGGTCGATCCGGGACCACTCCTCGACGAACTCGCCGAAGTCCTCGTCCGAGACGGGCAGGGTGAAGCTCTGCGAGTAGCTCTCGAAGTTGTCCAGGATCACCGCGATCACCAGGTTGAGCATCACGAACCCGCACAGCAGGATGAACGAGACGAAGTAAAACACGGTGACCCCGACGCCGGGCGTGCACCGGTCGACGTAGTCCTCCTCCGCCCGGAACGCGTATGACTTCAAGTCGTCCACCTCGTCCAGGTCCACGTACTCCCCGACCGCGTACGGCCCCGCGCTCGTGCGGATCTCGACGCACGCGGAGGTGGTCATGCAGTCGTGCATGATGCCGTTCCAGCGCTCGCCCGTGGCGCTGCGGAACAGCGCCGCCATGGCGTCCGGGAAGTTTTTGAAGTGCGCGTGCCGGCCGAGCACCTCGCCGTCGCGGACAAAGCCGAAGAGGTTGATGCCCATCACCGCGTAGATGAAGAAGAACAGGAACAGCACGGACGCCACGTTGAACAGAGCGGGCAACGAGAACACCAGCGTTTGCAGCAGCGTCTGTAGCCCTCTCGCGCGCTTGACCAGCCGCAACACCCGCACCACACGGGCCACGCGCATGATCGCCAGGTAACTCGCCTTGGCGTTGGTCGCCGTCTCGAGCGCGAACCCGGCGACGGAGAGGCTCACGACGAGCGCGTCGAACCGGTTCCACGCGTCGTGGAGGTACTGTGACGGGCCGAACCCGATGATTTTCATGACCGCCTCCACCAGGAACACGAGCGTGAACGCGGCGTTCGTCCAGAACAGCGCGTTCGCGAACGCGTCGGACTCGCCGGCGTGCGTCATGCACATCACCGCCACGTTCAGCGCGATGAGCGCGCCGACGAACCCGTCGAACGCGTCGGCGGAGACGAGCCGGTAAAAAGAAGCGCGCCACCCCGGCGGCGGCGGATCCATCATCCGCCGAGGCTTACACTGCATCAGCATCTTCTCCACCTGCTGCCACCGCCTCTGCTCCTCGGTGACGAACACGGCACCCACGGCGCCCATGAGTGCCGCGCCTTTCGCGCCGCCTTTCGCAGCGACAGACGAACGCCGCGTCGCGTCCTTCGACCCGGAGTACCCCCGCGCCAAAGCGGGCGCCGCCATCTTCGCGGCGTACGCCTCGCCGGAGAGCCCGTCGGCGAAGCCGGCGGCGCCCGCGGCGCCCGCCCTGCCGCGATTTCGAGCGCGGTTCAGCTCCGCCTCGTACTCCGCCGCGGACTCCTCCTTCATCTCGTTGAACTTGTCGATGGTCACGCCCACGAACAGGTTCATGATGAAGAACGAGCCGACGATGATGAACACGACGAAGAACACGCACGCCGCGGGGTTGGCGTCCCGCCAAGGGTGCGCGTCCCGCTCCGTCGCGTCCGCTCCGTGATACATCACGTCCAGCCACATCTCCAGCGTCGCCGTCTCGAACAGCACGAGCATCGCTGAGCCGATGTGGTCGAAATCGTAGTTCTTTGGGAGTCTCCAGTCCAGGTAACGCAAAACAGGCTCGCACTGTGACTCGAACGCTCCCGTTCTCGCCGCCGCCTCCGCCGCCGCTTTGACGAGCGGGTTGGTCGCCGTCGCCGCCGACGCGAACGTCGACCCGACGCGCTCGAAACGCCGGTCGGCGTCCGTCCCGTTCGCCACAGCGAAGGTTTTGTCCGCGGCGACGCACGTCCACGTCCCGCCGTACGACTCGTACGACCAATCGCGCGCGTCGACGCTCGGCGCTCGGGTCTCGCCGCACGTCCACCCGAACCCGTCCGGCTCCGTCGCGTCGCCGCCGGCGTACACCGCCGCCCTTTGATCGTCCACGCACGCGATCAAGCGGGGGCCCGCTCGGCACCATTCCCGCGTGATCTCGCCGCGAGCCAGTCCCCACTTCGTCGGATCGATCGGCTCGCCACTTACCGCGTCCACGCAACGGTGCATGCGCCCCATGAACAGGTTCAATCCCATGATCCCGAAGATGAGGTAGAACAAAAAGCACACGAGCGCGACGTTTGAGATGGCGGGAATGGCGCTGAAAAGCGCGCTGATCACGACGCGCATCCCCGCCGAGCGACTGGCGATGCGCAACGGCCGGAGCGCGCGGCAGGCGCGGAGCATCTTCGCCGCGACGGCGGCGTTCTCGTCCGACCCCGACGCCAGCGCGGTGATCGCCGAGGACGCCACGCCGAGAGAGACGATGCAGAAGTCGAGCACGTTCCAGCCGTTTCTGAAGTACCGCTTCCCGAGCGCGACGATCTTCAGCGCCGCCTCCAACACGAAGAGCCCCACGAAAAACAGATCCGAGACGTCCAGCCAGTACCGCACGCGCGAGTCTTCGTCAACCTCCGCCGGCGCGTCCACGGCCAACAGCGAGGACGAGACGACGATCATGCACATCATGGTCTTGTCGAACCACCTGTGGGTCACGAAACGCTCCAGCGCTTTGCGCAGCGCGGCGGTTCGTAACCGCCGCGTCGCGGCTTTCGCGCGTCGCTCGTCCCCCTCCGCGTTCGCCGCGTCCTCGACGAGCGCGCGCTTCTTTTCCAAATCTCTTCGCCGGCGCGCCCGCCGTTCCTTCTCCTCTTCCTCCTTCGTCTGTTCTTTCTGCTCCACCAGCCGCGCGTGCCTCGCGCCCGCGTCTTTCGCGTCTTTCGCCTCGCCGCCGGTGTCGAGCCCGGAGAAGTTGTCCAGCAGGATCGCGAGGAACAGGTTCAGCACCACGTAGTTGCCGATGACCACGATGGCGATGAAGTACAGGCACGTCCAGCTGCCCACCGTGCGCATCGCGTCGTACATCACCGCGTTCCAGTCCTCGCCGGTGAGCACCTGGAAGATGGTGATGAACGACCAGAAGAAGTCGTCGAAGTGGTGCCGCGGGCGGTCCGCGGCGCCCAGCCTGGCGTAGTAGACCACCTCGCCGTCCCCAGAATCGGTGTACGCCTTGCACATCCCCGCCGCGCCGGTTTCGGCGTCGAAAGCCACCCACGCGTCCGCCATCGCCGCCGGACACGCCGCGTAGCACTCGTCACGCGTCGGACACGCGTCCCCCATCCCGGGCGGGCACAGCGGCTCCGCGCTCTCGACGCCGTACGAGTCGCAGAAGATGAACTGGTACCCGAAGAGCTGCATCCCGAGCAGGTCGAAGATGAAGATGAACAACAGGAGCATCCCCGCCAGCGACGACATCGAGGGGATCGTGGCAAGGATGGTGATGATGATGTTCCGCAGCTGTGGCCACGACCGCGCGAGCTTGAAGACGCGCAACAGACGACCCGTTCGTAGCGCGCTGAGCATCCCGCCCCCGTCCCCGGTGGTGCTGGTGATGACCAGCTCCACCACGGACACGATCACCACCACGCCGTCGAAGATGTTGAACTTGTCCGCGACGTACCCGCGCGGCGTCAGACCGACGAGCTTCACCGCCATCTCCAGCGCGAAGTACGAGGTGATGACGTAGTTCACCGTCTCGTACGCGTCCGCCGTGGCGTCGGACATGCCGTTGAACTCCGAAGCCATCAAGATCGTGTTGGCGATGATCAGGAACATCGTCAGCGAGGCCATCTTCTCACTCGTCGCCAGCCGGCGGCACGTCCGCTGCGCCCGCGTCAGCGACGACGGGTGCGCAATCGCCACCACGCCGTCGTCGCCCACGCGCACGTCCTCCACCTCGGCGCCCTTCGACAGGACCCAGCTCGCGACGTCCTCGAAGCCCTCGTCCAGCCACGGCGTGCGCCCGCTGGAGGGCGAAACGGGCGTGTCCGGCGCGTCCGAGCGCGTTTCGCGGCTCGGCGAGCGCATCTTTGACGCGGGCAGCGGCGTGACTCGGTTCGAGCTCGAGCCGAACGAAGCGCCCACCCCCGAAGGCGTCGCCACCGAGGCGGGGGAGCTCGGAGGAGACGCGAGGGACGCCGCGTCCGCGGACTCGACCACCGCGGTCGCTCGCGCGTCTCCGCCGGTCATGTCGACAAGATTCCGCCCGCTGCCGTGGTTGAACGTCCCCGCGCGCTCGAGCCTGCCCGTGAGCTTCGCCAGCTGCTTCTCCTGGTACGCGTCTTCGGTCTGGTCCTCCCCCGCGAGGAGCGCGTGCGCCGCCTCCTTGCCGTCGCGCGCGCTCGCTTCGCCCTCCGCCTCCGCGGCTTGCTTCCCGTCCACGAAGGAGACGAACAACACTGCGAGCGCCAGGTTGACGGCGAAGAAGGCGCCCATGATGATCATGGACGTGAAGTACACCCACGACCACGGGCTCACCGCGTCCTTCGCGTAGTACATGACGTCCGTCCACCCCTC
>MDSV01169100.1_pt1 | contig 49851 bp, 52 predicted proteins | sample 810851 | NCBI WGS metagenome assembly MDSV01 (sample SAMN05326640, study PRJNA326480) | marine metagenome | isolation source: seawater | place: Atlantic Ocean: North East | collected 2012
ATCAATAGCGGCTTGCCGTAAATCTTGGGCTCCTGAGAGTTGTTGTTTGATTTGACTGATTGCGTCTGAAAGCATTTCAGGATTTACTTTTGAAGCTGCATCTTCGTGGGTTGCCTCGGTGAGTAACGAAGAGAATTCGTTCTCAATAGTTTCCAGCGACCAACTGACTTGATTTTCGACATCTTCAATCTGGTCAGGGAAATCTACATGAGAATTGCCGGGTCTTTCTAGCCTATCGTAGCCTCCTCTGTGCCAGTGTCCTGGTTTACCATGGCAGTCAAATCTAAGGACTTCTTCCATTCCTACATCGACTCCTATGGTCGGTCCGCCCATTGTCATTGCTCCAGTGTCTCTTTGTACTGTTAAGATTCGTAAAGGCCATACATAGGCAGCTACTTGCCCGTCTTCAGAGATTGGAACACTAATTGCAGTACCTTGATAGGTTTCTCCATCTAACTTTTTAGCCATTTTATTCTCTCCTCATTTTATTGTGGTTTGGATTCTAATGGTTCTCCGAGTCCTAGCATCAATCTATTAGCCCAAGAAAAAATTGATGAAGATAAAACGATATCTAGGATTTCATCCGCTTCTAAGCCATTTGCGGATAATTCAGCTACATCATCTTTTACAACTTCAGGTGGGCACAGTGATAGTTTATGTGAAAAATTATAAATAGACCTTTTCCGAGTATCCAAATCAGCAGGATTAGTGTTTTTGAATATACTGTCTATGTCGCTGGTAGTTTTGGTAAGGTCGTTGTATCGGCTTGCGTGAACAGCAGTGCAATAAATGCACTCATTAGTGACTGACGTAGCGACTGCACTCAATTCCGTTTCTGCCCGCGATAATCCTCCCCTACTGTACATTATCCCGTTGAATAGAGGAGTTCTATGTATCAATGTTTCTGGGTCATGAGCTAGTACCAGCACATACTCGCCTACTTGGCGATTTGAAGGGGTAGTTTGCAGGGCTTGTAGTTGCAATTCTGAAGCCGTGTTAATATCTATAGGTGTTACAAAAGGATTCCAAAAAGGAACATCAATAGTGAAATCCATCACTTTGTTGGTCATAGACCCTCCTTCATTACTCGTAGTCCTTTAGCTACTCTCAGCTGATAGCTAACGAATGCTATTATGGCGAAAATACCAACAATTTCCGTGTCTGAAAGTCCGGATGATTTTAATTTTGCGATTTGTGACTGAGGGTCGGATTTGGGATCTCGGCTATTTGCGTCTATATGATTCATTATCGATGCGAGTCGTAGATCCTTCGGAAGTTCATTAATATCGTATATATCCTGGTCATCTTCATTAGTGACCAATTCTTTGTAATGGTCTGCTAACTGCATTTCATCGTTTAGCAAGCAGATTCTAACCGCGACGGCAGCCCTTTGTGAATGATTTAGAATACTTGGGTTTTCTGGGAAAATTGCTGCCTGATAAGATTGTTCTGTCAATTCAAAAAGATTCGCCCTGGAGTTTATAGCGGGCGCCAGAAGGGATGATTCATCAATGTCCAGTAATTTTAATAAAGTTGTGTCAAATGGTGATTTCATGACGAGATGTTACCACATATGGCAAGGTTTAACATAATGTTCGGTAGGTATTCACATATGATTGTGGAATAAAGACCATGTTTAATATTTGCTAAAGGTTTGGTATATTTTATTTAATAATATAAAGAATGTGATGTGAACACTAATATGGACAAAACCAATAAAGTTCAGAACCTAGTTTGGATAGACATGGAATTTACTGGACTGGCTGATGACCAGATTATTCTTGAAATAGCCTGTTTAGTCACCGATAAAGACCTCAATGTGTTGTCTCAAGGGCTAAATTTAGTTATTCATCGATCTGAGACAGAATTAATGAGGATTGAAGAATGGTCGCTAAATACCCATACAGAATCTGGATTGCTTGAAAAAGTTAAACACTCTCTTCTCAGTATAGGTGAGGCCGACCGTGTAGTTGTGGACTTTATTTCTGAATTCACCATCAAACGTAAAGCAATCTTATGTGGTAATTCCATACACACAGATAGGAGATTCATACACAAAGAGATGCCTCTTCTGGATGGATTTTTGCACTACAGAATGGTTGACGTGACATCAGTTAAAGAACTAATAGAACGATGGTATCCTGAGAAGCCTACTACGCCTGCTAAGAAAAATTCTCATGCCGCGTTGGATGATATCAAGGAGAGTCTGACGGAGTTGAAGTGGTATAAAGACCACTTCTTCGTGGCCATAGCATAATCGTTCGTGCAAATTTGGCGGGGATGCGAGGGAGTCGAACCCACCAACCCAATTTTTCATCAGGCACAACGGATTTGAAGTCCGCAGGAGCCACCGGGCCCCATCCACCCCCTTGGGTTTAGCTTCCTAAAACGGAATCTATTTTCTTTTTCAAAGCACCTTTGGGTAACGCACCAATGACTTGGTCAACTGGTTTCCCGTCTTTAAAAAATATTAATGCAGGTATGCTGCGTATTCCATATTTAGTAGCGATTTCAGGAGAATTATCTATATCTACTTTAGCTACGTTTAATTTCCCTGTATATTCTTCTGCCAGATCATGAACAGCGGGTGCAATCATTTTACAAGGCCCACACCATTCAGCCCAGAAGTCTACAAGTATTGGGAGATCAGAGTTAAGCACTTCGTCTTCCCATGTGTTGTCAGTTACGTTTACAGGTCCAGCCATTAATTCCTCCAGAACAATAAGTTGCAATTTTGTAGACTACAGTTTATCTCTGCGTTCAATTGGGGTCAACCACGTTTTGTTTTGTTATCTTTGTGAAATTACGTTTTATGGTTTAATGTTTATTAATTATGGATATGCAAGTAAATATAAATAATGGCGATAGGTTTGAAGTCGAATTAGAAACTTGGACGGACCAAGGGGAAACACTATGTCACATTGAAAACTTAAAAGCCGTTGTCTTTGGTGGCATTCCCGGAGAGCGAGCAGTTATTGAGGTTCTTAGAGTAAAAAAAGAATACATAGCAGCTAAAGTGGTAGAAGTTCTGATTCCGAGTGAAGACCGACAAGCCATAGACTGTCAGTATTTCGGAGAATGTACTGGATGCCAATATAGACACCTTAAATACACAAAACAGCTGGAATTAAAAAAGGCGTATTTGGACCGTACATTATCAGAGAATATTACTTTACATAACAATGTGCTGCGAGATGTTATTCCTAGTGCTGTCCAAAATCACTATAGGAACCATGCGCGGTTTACAATAAGTAAAGAAGGCATGCTGGGGTTTATAGGTAAAGAAACTCGAAGGTTTGTGCATGTTACTAAGTGCTTACTGATGAGTGATCATATCAACAAACTTATGGAAGGCCTGCAATCTAAAGCAGCTCAAACTAGGCAATTGTCTGTTAGGGCAAGTGAATTTTCCGAAGGTTATCTGATTCAGCCAAAACTTAAAGATGTAGAGATTGAATTAAATACAGGCCAATCTTCATATTATGAACACATTGGAGATCAAAGATTCAAAGTCGCGTCGCCTTCATTTTTCCAAGTTAATAATGCTCAAGTATTAAAGATGATTGAAACCATTCGTGGGTCTGGCATGATAGATAAAACATCTCGGGTGTTGGACGCTTATGCCGGGGTTGGTACTTTAGCAATATTAATTTCTCCGTATGTTGAGTACGTGTTTGGAATAGAAGATTCAGCAGCAGCTGTTTCAGATGCTGAGGACAATAGTGATGGACTGGATAATGTATCGTTTGAAGTGGGTAAGGCTGAAGATTTGATAAGTTCTCTGGAGTTTGATTTTGATGTAGCCATTCTAGATCCATCCAGAAAAGGATGTAATCCTGAGGCATTAACAGGATTATTAGAACGATCTCCAGAAAAGATCATATATGTTTCATGCGAACCCAAAACTCTCTCCAGGGACGTAGCTGTTTTGAACACTAAGTATGATATAACAGATGTGATTCCGTTTGATATGTTCCCTCATACGTATCACTTGGAAAGCATGACTTTCCTGAGATTGAAAGATGAATAAACTGCCGCTGATATTGGCGTCGAGTTCACAGAGAAGAATAGATATAATGTCTTCGTTAGGTTGGAAATACGAGAGTATTTCTCCAGACATAGATGAAACCCCTATGAAACATGAAACTGCTGAACAACTCGTGATGAGACTTGCGACTCAAAAAGCACAAGTGGTTTCCGAAAACAATCCTGGGAGAATTATTATTGCGGCCGATAGTGTAGTCGAAGTGGATGGCCGAATTTATGGAAAACCTGTGTCTCAGATTGAAGCGGAGGCGATGCTTAAAGAAATCCGGGGAACACATCACAGGATACACTCTGGCATATCAATATGTAACTCCTCTACGGGTAACATTAGGTCTCACTGTGTGACGACTGTAGTTCAGGCCAGGCGCTATTCGGATATTGAAATCAAACAATCTATCGATCGAGGGACACCTTTTGACAAAGCTGGGGCTTATGCAATACAAGATCCATATCTTAAGCCAGTGGAGATTATAAAAGGGTGCTATTCAGGATGTCTTGGGTTACCAGTATGCAAATTAATTGAGATAATGATTGATATGGAGCAGGATACTAGTAACACTTATTTTGAAAAAGATTCGCAATGTAAGCCATTCTGCATGTTCGGAGAGGCTACAGGATGAATTTATTTGGTATAGGTTTAACTGAAATCTTGGTGGTAGTAGTCATATCATTTGTAGTTTTAGGTCCTTCTAAAAGCATGGATATGATTAAAGATTTAGCTAAAATTCTTAGGCAATTACGGAAAGCGTGGGAAGACGTTAAGGCTACGGTAGATGATGCTGTGGATGACACAAAATTCAATTTTGATTATGTTGAAAGAATGCTAGACACAGAATCAGACAAACGTGATGATAAGGGACCTAATGACTAGCAAAGAAATAACATTAAGAGATCACTTTAAAGAATTAAGGAAACGACTTCTTATATGCGTATTATCAGTGTTGGTGGGTACAGCTGTGTGCTTTTCCTTTTGGCAAGACATTGTTTTACTTCTCGAACAACCCGCTAGGTTCTATGGGGCTTACTCAGAACAGGGACTTATTTTCACTGAAGTCACGGAACTTTTGTCTACTAGTTTCAAAGTATCTATTCTTGGAGGGTTCGTTCTGGCTTTCCCTATAGTGGCTTATCAAATTTTGCGCTTTGTAGCTCCAGGATTGAGCACCAAAGAAAAAATTTATTTATTTACAATGCTCCCTTTCTCGGTATTGTTTTTTGGGTTAGGTGTAGCATTTGCCTATTTTGTGCTTACTCCTTCCGCATTACATTTTCTGTTGACGTTTGGTACTGAAGTTGCCACTCCGTTTATTAAAGTGAGCAATATTGTGGGCCTCATGGTTAGGCTGCTGTTTTGGATGGGGCTTTGCTTCCAAATGCCAGTAATAATTTTCATTTTGGCTAACATTGGATTGGTCACTTATAAAGGTTTGTCCCGATTCCGGAAGTACTGGTTAGTATTATCTTTTGTGTTGGCTGCTATCATAACTCCAACTTTTGATCCAATTAATCAATTGATTGTTGCTGTTCCGCTAATGATTTTATACGAATTTGGTGCGGTACTAGCTTTGTTAATAGGATTAAAAAAATAGTAGCAATGGTTTTGAGTACGCGGAACTACCTAAACAAAAATAGAAGGTGATGGTAGAACAGCTCCAAAAAGGTAGTTGGAAGGTATCCGAATGACCTTAGTCTAGCTGGATTTCTTGGAGTCCTTGGATTCTAATGTTGTTGCTTCCTCTGTTTCTGTGACGGAGGACTTGAATCCTTTGATAGCTTTTCCTAAAGATGAACCTATTTCAGGCAACTTTCTAGCTCCAAAAATGAATAGGAGTATTGCCAATATGATTAATAATTCTGGAAGACCGAAAGGGCCTATTCGCATATTTTTCCTCTGCAACTGAATAATGTTATTGAATTTTACCAGAATTAATACCCCCAAACAAATGCTACTGGATACGGATTTAAAACGCACTACAATTTAGAACACATGTTCTGTTTTGGGGTGTTAATGAGGTTGTCTAAGTATTACTGCGTATGTATAATGGCTTTGTAAGGCTGATTTAAATGCGAGGAGATTGGTTACTAATCATATGGCTGATTCAGAAAAATATGATGTAATTGTGATTGGAGCGGGGCCAGGAGGCTATGTCGCTGCAATCCGGGCATCTCAACTAGGGCTGAGAGCAGCTGTTATTGAAAAAGAGGCATTAGGCGGAGTGTGCTTGAATTGGGGATGTATTCCCAGTAAAGCTCTACTCAAGAACGCTGAAGTTTTATCTTATATCAATAATTCAGAGGATTTCGGGATAAGCATTGATGGCGTTAAAGCTGATTTCAGCAAAGCTATGGCTAGAAGCAGAGCCGTTGCTGACAAAAACAATAGCGGCGTAGCCTATTTGCTACGTAAAAATAACGTCGACCACATTGAAGGGAGCGCTATTATAAAAAGTCCTACAGTAATCCAAGTTGACGGGAACTCTGAGTATCATGCAGATAATATTATTGTGGCTACTGGTTCATCTCCCAGGACTATTCCAGGTATAGAGATTGATCATGAAAACATTGTCACGAGTCGAGACGCTATTGTCGCTGAAAAACTTCCGAAAAGCATTTTGATAATTGGAGGAGGCCCTATAGGTGTAGAGTTTGCTTATATTTATAAAGCGTATGGGGTTGATGTCACTATAGTAGAACTATTTGAAAACATAGTTCCAAATGAAGACGAAGAAGTTTCTAAGCAACTCGCGAGGTCCTTAAGTAAAATCGGGATAAAAATCAAAACGGGTTGTAAAGTGTCCTCTGTGAAAAATAACAAAGCCTCAGTACGGGTATCTTTTGAACAGAATGAAGTTATTGAGGACTCGACGTTTGATAAAGTATTAGTTGCTGTAGGAGTTGTACCAAACACACAAGCTATAGGATTAGAAGAAAATGGCATAGATATGGAAAACGGATATATTGCAGTGGACGATACGATGAAGACTTCTATTGCTAACATATATGCTATAGGTGATATAACAGGTAAACTGCCACTTGCGCACGTAGCTTCAGCTCAGGCAAACATTGCTGTTGAGTCTATCTGTGGGATGGATACGGTAGCGCTTGATTATTCTATGATCCCAAGAGCTATATATTGTAATCCACAGGTTGCTAGCCTAGGATTGACAGAAATTCAAGCCTTGGAACAAGGTTATGATATAAAAGTTGGTAAATTTAATGCTCAGGCTAACGGTAAAGCTGGAGCGATGGGTGAAAGTGACGGGTTTGTCAAATTGGTGTTTGACGCTAAATATGGCGAGATCTTAGGAGCCCATATGATAGGACCTGAAGTAACTGAATTACTTGGAGAATTGTCGCTCACCAAGTTATGCGAAGGAACCTCGATGGAATTAGGGTTAGCGGTCCACGCTCATCCTACTTTATCTGAAATGATCAAAGAAGCTGCTTTGGACGCCCAAGGCAAAGTTTTACATATGTGATGAGGGGTCGATATGCCAAGGAAAACAACTAATACGAAAGCAAAGGTGGCTGATGACGTTGCCGCGGTGGCTGAGTCTTCTGAGTTAAACCAAGAACAATTATTGGAATTTTATGCTCAAATGGTTCTGATAAGAGAATTTGAAAAAGAAAGCGAGCGGCAGTATACGAGAGGTAATATCAAAGGGTTCCTCCATGTTTACAGTGGTGAAGAAGCGATCGCTGTTGGAGCAATTAATGTGCTACGTAATGATGATGTAGTTGTCACGCATTATCGGGATCACGGTCAAGCGTTGGTCAAAGGAATTGAGCCCAAACAAGCAATGGCTGAATTATTTGGCAAATCCACAGGGTGCAGTAAAGGTAAAGGCGGATCTATGCATCTGATTGACGCGGATAAAGGGTTTATGGGTGGGTATGCTATTGTAGGCGGCCAATTACCGCTAGCTACTGGTTTCGCCTTAGCTAGTCATTATAGGGATGATGACAAAGTTACGTTATGTTTTCTTGGTGACGGAGCCTTAAATGAAGGTGAATTCCACGAGTGTCTTAATTTAGCTAAAGTATGGAATCTACCTATAATTTTTTTCTGTGAAAATAATTTGTATGGTATGGGTGCCCCCGCGAAAGATCATTTAGCTGCACCTGACAAAATATACAAAATGTCTGAAGCTTATGATATTCCAGGATTCCGGGTTGATGGTAACGATGTGCTTGAAGTTCATGATCTTATGACGAAATTAGTAAAGCAGATTAGAGGGGGGTCTGGACCAGCTTTTGTCGAAGCGCAGACATATAGGATTCAGGGACATTCGATTGCGGATCCAGCTAATTACCGCCCGGAAGATGAAGTAAATGAGTGGAAACTTAAAGATCCGATTCCTTCTTTTAAAGACTGGTTACTTGCTAATGGGCATGCCACTCAAGACATAATAGATCAAATGCATCAAACTGCTGAACAAGAAATAATTGAAGCTGCGGAGTTTGCTGAGCAAAGTCCGTTCCCTGCTGACGAAGAATTGTATACAGGAGTTTATGCAGAATGAGTACTGAAATGACCTATAGGCAAGCTATTTGCCAAGGTTTAACTGAAGCATTGGACGAAGATCCGAGGGCTTATCTTATGGGCGAGGATATTGGACCGTATGGAGGTGCATTCGCTGTTACTCAAGGGTTTTGGGAAAAATATGGTCCTAGGAGAATCAAAGATTCTCCTCTGTCAGAGTCCGCATTCGTAGGAGCAGGGATTGGGTCTGCAATGGCTGGGTTACGGCCAATAGTTGAGATAATGACAATAAATTTCAGTTTGCTTGCAATAGATCAAATAGTAAATCATGCAGCCAAAGTAAGATATATGTCTGGAGACCAATTCAGTGTGCCAATGATTATTAGGACTGTTACAGGAGCAGGAGCTTCAGTTGCAGCAACACATTCACAATCTTTCGAGGGATGGTATGCCTCTGTACCCGGTCTGTATGTAGTAGTGCCATCCACCCCAGAAGATGCTTTAGGATTATTTAGATCATGTAGAGAATTGATGGATCCAGTGATGTTTGTCGAACATATATTATTGTATGGGTCACGAGGACAAGTATCAGAGGGAGTTAAGATTCCTTTAGGGAAAGCTGATATTAAAAAGGAAGGCTCTGACGTGACTATAATTAGTTATTCGAAAATGGTGCAAAATTCCCTGGAAGCGGCAGCGATGTTGGAAAATGATGGAATTAATGCGGAAGTTGTTGACTTGAGGACTTTGAGGCCATTGGACGTTGAAACTATAATTAAATCAGTGAAAAAAACACATAGAGCGGTTGTAGTTGAAGAAACCACAAAATTTGGTGGATTTGCAGGGGAAGTCGTTAGCATAATTCAACAAGAAGCATTCGATTACTTGGATGCTCCTGTAGAAAGAGTGGCAGGGGAAGAAGTTCCGATCCCATACTCTATGCCTTTAGAAAAATTAGCTATCCCTGACACACAAAGAATAGTATCCGCTGTAAAGAAATTGATCTGAGAAGTCGAAATGACTAAGGAGGAATATTGGCTACTACGATTGTAATGCCTCAAATGGGTTACGACATGAGAGAAGGTACCGTTGTTAAATGGTACAAGAATGAAGGTGAACAAGTAGACCGCGGTGAGATCATAGCGGACATTCAAACAGATAAAGCAACAGTAGAGTTTGAAGCATATGTGGGAGGCGTACTGGGTAAGATTTATGCTGCCGAAGGTGTTGCTATACCAGTAGGCGAAACAATCGCAGTTATAACCGAACCTGGCGAAGACGTCCCTGTGGAAGAAAACGAATCAGTAACTAGTTCTGTGGAATCCTCAGAAACCCTATCTACTTCCGAACCAGATAAAGATAACGCTGATTCCTCATCTATTCCAGGATCAGAGAATAGTACCCCTGTATCCTCGCTATCTACGGAAGAGCATGCCTCTCCTGTGGAAGGTGTTCGGGCTTCTCCTCTGGCAAGGCGCTTAGCTAAAGAGAGAGGGATTGATCTTAGTACTGTGAACGGGTCTGGACCTGGGGGAAGGATAGTCGAAAAAGACATCGATGGTTATAACGGAGCTCCTGTGGTTGTAGCATCAGGCATAAATATTACTCAAGCCGACGCAGTGACTACCGAGCCATTATCATCTATGCGTCAAGCGATAGCCCGAGTTACTGTAGGTAGTAAAACAACAGCTCCTCACTTTTATGTTACGAGTGAAATCGATATGCTAAAAGCGGTTGCATTCCGACAGGAAATAAACGATGTGCTCACAGACGGCACTAGAGTGAGCATAAACGATTTAATAATCAAAGCCGCAGCTTTGGCATTGAAGAAATTTCCCAAGTTCAACGCATTCTTTAAAGATAATACTCTGGAATTTCATTCCAGCATGAACATTGGAATAGCCATCGCATTGCCGTCTGGATTGATGGTTCCTGGTATCAATAATTGTGAACTCAGAACATTATCCGATATAGCTAAGGCCAGTTCTGACTTGATATCCAGAGCGAATGAAGACAACCTTACAAATGAAGAATATACGGCTACCACTTTTAGTATAAGTAATTTGGGAATGTTTGATGTCGAAAGCTTTTCTGCAATTATATTCCCTCCCCATGCAGCAGTATTAGCAGTAGGGTCTGTTAAAGACCAACCTGTTGTTAGAAATGGCGAACTAGGCATTTCTAAAATCATGAAAGCAACATTATCAGTGGACCATAGGGTTGCTGACGGAGCTGAAGCCGCCGAATTTCTTGTGGAGATAAAATCTCTCCTGGAAAGTCCGGTATTGTTAGTAGTTTAAGAGGTAATAAAAATGGTGAAAGTTAGTGGCGCTAGAGCAATAATAGAATCTCTTAAATTACATAATGTTGACACAATTTTTGGGATCATATCGATACACACTTTGGACTTGTACGACATATTAGCCTCTGAACAAGATCAAGTAAGATTTATAGGTGGAAGGCAAGAACTAGGTGTTGGATTCATGGCAGATGGATATGCGAGAGTGAGTGGTAAACCAGGCATATTGCTCACCAGTACAGGCCCAGGAGCTGCTGACTCTATTGGAGCAGTAGGTGAAGCTTATTTTTCTGCATCGCCTGTGTTGGAGATTACTACCAATGTGGAGCAAGAATTCATGGGTAAAGGAATGTTACCTACCCATGATGTGAAAGATCAGTCTGCTATGTTTAGTGCAGTAACAGACTGGAATACTAATATAGGTCAAGTAGATGCAATTCCAGACCATTTTGTAGAGGCTTTCCAGAGATTTGCGTCAAAGAGGCCAAGGCCGATTGAATTAGAATTGCCCACCGATCTTTTAGCCATTGAATCAGATGTTGAACTGCTGCCTCCAGTAGAACCGGATATTCCTAAGGCCACCAGCCAGCAAATAGAACATCTAACAGCTATGTTGAAACAATCAAAGCGCCCAGTGATATTTGTTGGAGAAGAAATGCAAATGATGGGTGGTTCCGAAGATCTTATTCAATTTGCTGAAAAACATGGGATACCTGTAGTCACTGGTGACGGAGCTAAAGGAACCTTCCCAGAAAACCATCCACTTTCTCTCGGACAAGCTATTGGTAAAAGAATATGGGGAGAAAATCCTCTATTGGAATGGTTAGGGACTTGCGATTTTGGATTAGTACTGGGAGCGTCTTTGCCGTATAGATCAACTGCGGGAATTGGCTTGCAGATGCCAAACAAGTTTGTTCACGTTTTACTTGATGACTCAATCATTGATAAAAACTACCAATCAGATCTTTCTGTAATTGGTAACTCTCAGGCAGTTCTTGCACAAATATCGGATAACTTGGGAGATTATGTGCATAATTCAAGTTCTGAGTACAAACAAGAAATTTTGGACATGAAACAGGAAATTCAATCAACGCTGAAGTCGACCTGGGGTAATGAATTGCGGACATGGCAGGCAATCCGAGAAAGCTTGCCCGAAGACACAATATTTAGCCTCGACCCTACTGTCCCAGCTAGCAGGGCTTCGAGATGTTTAGAGATTAATAGTCCTAGAACATTTATGTATCCCCATGGTTGGTTAGGGCTGGGTTTTGCTTTCCCTGCCGCGCTTGGTGCGAAAGTGGCGAAACCAGAAACACCTGTAGTTTGCGTTACAGGAGACGGAGGATTCCAATACAACTTACAAGAGTTAGCTACTGCCAAGCAGTACGGACTAAACCCTATCGTCTTGATGTTTAATGATAACGCATGGGGAGTATTAAAAGATTATCAAAAACAAAGATTTGATAGCAGATTTTTCGCTACTGATTTGATCAATCCAGATTTTTCGAAACTTTTTGACTCGTATGGATTTGATTCATTTGTTGTAGATAATGTTAATGATTTGAAGCAGGCTTTGAAAAAGGCTGTTAATTCCCAAGAATTGACTTTAATAGAGGTTAAGATTCCTAACGGGTTTGCTGAATTTGTGTAGTACTTATGGCTGCATTTAATCAAAAGTTTGAGAAGAAGGTATATTTAACGGAATGAGCAGAGTTCAACTAGTCAGTGTGACTCCCGACGCGGAGAAGATAATGGGCTATGTAGCACGGGTAAGTAATCCTGCGAATCAGGATAATCCTAAAGTTTCAGGGCTTTTATCGTATTGTATCAAACACGGTCACTGGAGCGTTTGTGAGCAAGCACATATGACACTTGAGATTAATACCTCCAGAGGAATCGCAGCTCAAATTTTGCGTCATAGGTCTTTTACATATCAGGAATTTTCACAGCGTTATGCTGATTCTTCTGTACTAAGTGAAGAAATTCCGTTGCCGGAACTCCGCAGGCAAGATACTAAAAATCGTCAGAATAGCATTGATGATGTTGAATCTTCTGTCAAAGAAGAGTTTCAGTCCAAAATTCAAAAACACTTTGATCAAGGCATGAAATTATATAAAGAAATGCTTGAACAAGGTATTGCGAAAGAATGTGCTCGGTTTGTGTTGCCACTCGCCACTCCTACAAAAATTTACATGACCGGATCAGTTCGGTCGTGGATTCATTATATTGAGCTACGTGCTGGAAATGGTACACAGAAGGAACATATGGATGTCGCTGAGGATTGTAAGAATATATTTCGTGATCAATTCCCAATAGTATCAGAGGCTTTAGGGTGGGTTTGAATAAAGCGCGAATTTGTTGTTAAAACAACTCTTTGGAAAGTTTCGTTCTTCGTAAGTCTTCACGCCATATGCTAATCATTTAATGTTTCTTAATGACTTGGCTAATAGTAAATATAGGAACCCAATTGCTCCTGCAAGCCCAGCTACATAAAATAAAGCCTGGCCAACATTTATGTAATTGAATAGGATTCCAAGTACAAGAATGGCAATTGCAGTAAATCCATTGTCAAAGTTATATATGCTAGTCACGCGTCCTCGTAGGTCGTCAGGAACTATTTCTTGAATAAGTGTGTTAGCTCCGACTCTTATATTAGTTTGGCATATCCCTAATATAAGAAACATAATATAAGCAACTATAATCAAGTTTGATAGAGACATAGCTGATATAGCAATACAACCGACTATTAAAGCCAGGATTATAGTGAGTCCTTTTTTTAAAGGAAAATCTTTAGATGCCAGGTAAAAGCTTGTGCTTACTCCTCCTAGCCCCATTATTGCTAACAATGTTCCTCCAACAGCAGGCCCTTCATTAAGAACTGATGACACATATATAGGCAGAATGAAAACTAGCGGCTGGAATATACATGTTGGAACGAAGCTAATGGTGATGGCTTGAGCCAAAGCTCTATTTTTACTTATATATTCTATTCCAGAATACAGATCTTTAAATACGGAAACTTTTTTCTGTGTAGGCTTATTCCCATAGGGGGTCTGCATTCTCAACATAGACAGAGTTATCCCAAGATAACATAACGCTTCAATGTAAAAATTCCATTTGAAACCTACCAGGTAGATCAGCATGCCTCCTGCAGCCGGCGCTACTAACCTTGCCGTAGTTCTGGTAAGTGCATTGAGAGCAGTTGCATTACGTAAACTTTCCAATGGCACTACGTTAGCGACCAAGGACTGCCGTACAGGTCTAATAATGGATACACTAATGCCAGTTATTCCTACGTACACAAAAAGATGCCACGGCTGAAGAGGTCCCGAGACACCGGAGCTTGTAAAGTCAGACACAGATACTAGGATAGCAAATGATACTGCAAGCACAGCCATCATTGTTTGAGTTATTTTGATTAATGATCTCCGATCGAACTTGTCCGCTAATACTCCTGCCCAAGGTCCTATAAGGAATACAGGTAAAGTTCTTAGAGCTAATACTGCTCCTGTGATCACTGTATCACCATCTGTGATTTCTAGGATCAACCACCCAACCGTCAGTATTTGGAGCCAATCCGCGGCGTTAACACATAAATTACCAAACCAGAGAAGCCTGAAGTTTTGAAATTTAAGGGAATCGAAGGTTTGGAATTTCATTTTAGCTTATGGATCTGAACAATCTCTGGTGAATCCACAATTAGGACAGCGAATTTTACATTTGTTTTCATTCATTTCAAAACCGCATATTTCACATGTTAAATCATAGAGCATTTCTTTGTTTCCGATGTTAATTTTACGCAATTGTAATCTATACGGAGCTTGTGAATAATAGTTTAGAAACCTAATTTGTACCAGTTGTTACATCTACGGAATTAAATAAAGGGGTGATAGACGCCGCATGGTCAATGTCCATAAGTAGATCTAAGGTGGTTTCACGTCGTTGTTTAGATAATAGGGCACCTGAAAGGTTTGAAAATTTATTCTGCAGATCAGTGTCAGTGAAAGGATTTTGTGGGTGTCCTTTAGGATATGCGGTTTGACCTGTATGAATGGAACCTGATTGTGTTGTTATGTCTATTCTGCAATTATATTGTGACGGGTAAAGATTGCTAAAATCAGAATTTTCAACAATATTTGTTTTTGTTATCAAGGTCTTGATAATTGTACGTTTAATATTTGTTTCAGTGAAAGTTTCAGGATTAACAGTACCATCACTTAGCGCAGATGCTACTAAAAAAGGAATACTATGATCAGCTGTTTCTCTGGTCGAAGGAGCCCATTTCTCAGGTTCTGTTTCTGGCGTGCTAACGCCTCCTTGTTGATAGGACTGTATGGCAATTGTTTTGATGTCGTCGACAATTACTTCTGAAGATAATTTACATGCTAGTCCAATAGGAGCCTGAGTGTGTATTTGTGAAGGATAGAATTTAAATATGTTGTCACATATTTTATGCTTATCCAATTGAGGTTCTAGTTTCTCAATCTGTACGTTGTTATCGCACCCCAATTGTTCCCAAAGGCCTCTTGGTCCATCGAAAGGGCGCTCAGGGGATGTCATCCCTTCTTTTGCTAACAAGGCTGCAAATATTCCAGATTTTACCGCTGCTGCAGTAGCGCATCCTTTCCACATAGATAATTCTCCCATGCGTGTTGCCCCCATAGGTAAATTAGGAACGATTGATAATGATAACGCATTGATGATTTGTGGTTTAGAAAGTTTTAGTAGTTTAGCAGCAATACTTGCAGCACTCAGGCCTATGAATATACCTTGATCCCATCCTGATTTACTAACTACAACTTGGTCCGATAGTTTGGTGAAAATTTCATACCCTATCACTATAGATTCGATAAGGTCTTTACCAGTATTATTGAGAGCCTCGGTTAAAGTGAGGGCAGCGGCTATCATGTCACTAGGGTGCCCACCTCCGGGTGAAAAGTAAGAGTCATTACAGTCTAAATATCTGATCATGGCTGCGTTCGCAAATGCCGCCATGTCAGGAGTGCTGGTTCTAGATTCTCCTAATATTCGCGATGGTAAATCAGTGCTACTTACAGTATGAGCCAGCTTACGCGCGATCTCTCCAGGAGGTGAAGTGTATCCTCCGATGGCACACGCTAGAGTATCGAGAAGTGTATTTTTGGTATGTTGGATTGTTTTGTTAGATAGGCAATCAAATGACGTATCAATAATGAAATCAGCAAGTATTGAACTTGTTGCATCACTCATCTGAGTCTTCTTCTTTCATATAATTTTTAAGTGGGGATTCCTCGGAGAACTGATTGACCCACCATTGATCAAATTGACTTTCCCCGATTTCTTTCCTGATCGTCATTAAATGGTTGATAACTTGATCGATCATGGGCAGTTTATTATTATTTACTAATGCGTACGTCCGCGCTCCCCATTCTAGGGAACCTTCCACATCACCTAGTTCTTGCTTAATAATTCCTATTTGACCATATGTGCGAGCTAGTTTATCTATGTTGGAAGACAGTTGGAAAAATTCTATGGCTTTCTTATACCACTGTTCTGCTTCTGTGAACTGTTCTTGCTCATGGTACAAGAGCCCGATTTGTCTACATTCATCACCACTGCCTGTATTGTCTCCGATTTGTGTTTTTATATTTAATGAAGCAATTAACCATTCTTCTGCTTCATCTTGAAGCCCGCCTCTATCTTGGGAAAGTAACCCTAGATAATGGCATTCTCGGGCCATCTGCGATTGAAACCCGAGCCTGTCCGCTAAGTGCAAAGCTTGATTGTACCAACGTTGAGCTTCTTCAAAAAAGTATTGAGCGTGGAAAACTGTACCGAGGTCATGATAGACCAACATGGCAGTTTCTTCATCTCCATAGTTTTCAACGATGCTTTGCGCTTGTTTGTACCAGCTTTCTGCTTCATCGTAATTGAGTTGTAATTGACTTAGTAAGCCTAAAAACCTGTAGTCCACTACCATCTGTTCTTGATCTTCAATTTGTTGGTGAGTTTCCAGTGCTTTGCTGTATTCTGATTTGGCATCTGAATACCTTCCTTGGAAGTATCTAATCCTACCTAAATTCTGGGCAATCTCTGCCGAATTATCGTCGGCTTCCAATGCTTGGTAGATTTCGTTGGCTTTATTAAGGTATTCCTCTGAGGTATCTAATTGTCTGGTGAGTATGTGTATTTCGCCTAACTGGCTATACACTGTGGCCAGTTTTAAATCTTTATTATCTGCTTCGTTGTTTTCTAAGTAATCAAGAAGTTCATGGCAAATTTCTATAGCTTCTGTAAATTTGTTTTGTTCAATAAGGTCACTGCTTGTAGTCCCTTTTATATACTCCCATAATTCGACACTGTTATTCGACGCCGCTTCTGGATAACTAATCCCACTAGTATTTAACACTTGCTCTCTAAGCAAATCTAATTCTATGAATCTTTTCTGCATTTTGTAGACCTGAGCGACGGGTTGCATTAAGATTTGGGAGCTTTCCCAGTCTTCATCTTCCAGTGCTAGTCCGAGAGCTTGATAGAAGTTCTCTTCTTCTGCAAGAATAGCTGTTGTGCCTGAGTCGGGGTTTTCATCTAATGATTCTAAAAAATGATCAGCAGTATCAGCATATATACGAGTGAATTCTTTCTCGAATTGGGAAATCGTTTCAGCAGATTGTGTGCGGTATAATTTTTCTCCCAATAAGCGAGGTATAGCACTCGGTATTAGATATACGCTAGGAGATATACTTGATAATATTCCTGAATCTTTGCTTCCTCTAAGCAATGCTCTTGTTGCCCCCCACCCAAGTTCTTCTTTGAACACGGATTTGTATGGAGCGCTTTGAGTAAAATGGGTAAGTACATCTAACATGACTCTTTTCTTGAAAAGAGAAATTATAGGAAGATGAGTCCGTACTCTATATGATCCTTTTTGATAGTAGAGTTCGAAAGAAGATTTCAACGCATCGGGGTTCGATTCTAATTGTGTGGTAAGTTCGTTGTCAATTATACCTAAAGGAGTAGATTTTAGTAATGGGATTATAATTTGGAGGGCTAATGGATTGCCTTGTAAATTAGTGAGCAAATTTTCCAATTGTGAAAGGTTTGGTTTGGAGTCTTGGTCTCCATAAGCTATGTCTATGTATGCGGCTGCAAGCTTTTGGAAATCAGATGTAGCAAAAGGAGGTATTAAGATTATTTCAGGATTTGCTGTAAGGTGGGCGATTGATTGTTCAGTTTGACTCACGAGCAGTATTTTTGACTCTGTGAGGTTTGTCCATGCCGACAAATGGTTTTTCAGCTTTGATATCTCGTTATCTTCCCAAACTGATTCAATTTGATTAATGTCATCCCAAATTAACAATGTGGCATTTTCAACAAAATGTTTGAATAGAGCTTCTTGTTGTTCTTCGCCTGTGAGATCTCCAAAAGAAATACCGAAAATCGATGTTCCTGCTTCGTGGATTAGTTTCTGGAATGAGGAGCCTACGGTCACCTGTGAGTATACTACTCCTCCAGGATAGGTTCCATTAGACTCAGATCTTCTCGCGTATTCTAATACAAGATCTGTTTTACCTATAGCAGGTTCTCCAATTATGAATCCAATAGGGAATGTTGTGAGACTTTCAATTAAGTCCGATATTTCTTTGGACCGGCCTACAAATCCACAAAAAGGAGGGGGAGGTAGTTGGCTGGTTGATTCGTTGTCAGGCTGCTGCATATGACAGATTCTGCCTATACCTATATTTTATTTGGCTGTTCAAGATAGAGGATTCGCTGTTTAGCTTCCTCTCACTCCGGCTTCTTTGGATTCTTTGGTCTGTTTTAACCATCTCCATCGCTGGAGCGGATCGCTTACTGCTCTTAGCCATACTCCGAACAGATTGAAACTTAAAGCAGTCAGGAATATAGCCATGCCTGGGACGATTACTACCCACCATGCTCTGACGATGTAATCACGTCCTTGAGATAGCATTAAACCCCATGAAGAGTCGGGAGGTTGTATACCAAAACCCAAGAAACTCAGGGTGGTTTCAGTCAAAATATTTCTGGGTACTTCTAACGCTGCAATTGTAAGAATCGGCGTAATCAAGTTAGGTAATATGTGGTGCGTTATAATCCTACTGTCTTTGCAGCCAATAGATCTTGCTGCGTCCACGAAGGCTTGTTCTCTTAAAGACATTACTACCCCTCGTGCAACCCTGCAATATAGCATCCATCGAGCAATCGCGAATACTATAATAATGTTAATAAAGCTGGGACCTAGTATATACAGTACAATTAACGCTAATAACAACAAGGGCACAGACATGAAGATGTCTACCGTTCTCATTATGATATCGTCTATGACACCTCGGTAGTATCCTGCTATTACTCCAAGAAGTAGCCCTAAAGCTCCTGATACTATAACTCCAAGCGCGCCAACAGAGATAGAAATTCTTCCGCCGTATATTAGTCGTGTGAGCATATCTCTGCCCAAGTGATCAGTTCCAAAAAGGAAGAAACGCTGTTCTGTAGTAGGAGGACTAACCATGACATTTTTGGCTTCACCTGATGAAAGTGGAGGAAGATGTCTTAACCGAAGTTGCTGCTCTTCATAAGGGTATGGAGCAGCTAATGGAGCAAAAGCGGCTGCTAATATAACGATAATTAGGAACAAAGTTGATACCAAGGTTATCCAATCGCTTAGAAATGCTTGTACTAGAGCGTGGTTCCATATCCTTGATACTATGTTCGCTTTTTGTTCTAATTCTATTCCGATGTCATTTTGCATTGTAAGTAGTCACCCTTAATGAATTTGGTTATGAACGCTATTTATATGAAACTCGGGGATCTAGCCATGTGTATATCAGATCAACCAGTAAGTTAATAAACATGACCATGAGCGCAATTATAAATACTGAAGCGGTTACCACCGGCAAATCTCGTGCGGTAATCGCGTCTACTAATAGCTTGCCAAGACCAGGCCATCCGAAAATGATTTCTACTGCGGTAGCTCCATTCATGAATCCTGCTAGTTCGTCTCCCATTAGAGTTACAATGGAGATTGCAGCATTTTTCAACACATGGGCATACAACACTTTGTTCTCTGCTAGTCCTTTTGCTCTGGCTGTTGCGACGTATTGTTTCCCCATTTCTTCTATCATAGTAGCACGCGTAATTTGTGCGTTTCTTCCTATGACTCTAGGGGACAGAGTCAGCGCTGGTAGTACTATGTATAGCCAGCCACTCGGCCCAAGCCCTGCGAAGCCAGATGTTGGCAGCAGGTCTGCTTGTACTGCTACCAATAATATCAATACTAAACCTAACCAGAACTCTGGGATCGAGATTACCGCGAACGACAATATGTTTACAATACGATCCACCATCCCTCGCGGTCTACGTGCCGCCCACATGCCTAAAGGCACACCGACGATACCTATCCCCCATGCTACTAATGCTAGGACAGCGGTATTAGGAAGCATTCTGAAAACAATTTCTCTCGCTGGGATCCTATGCCTTAATGAAGTGTCAAAGTCTAAAGTGGCTAAGTTCGCGTAAAACTCACCGAAACGGACGTACAAAGGTCTGTCCAAACCATATTGCGCACGAATCAAAGCTATTGCTTCTTCAGACGCATCCTCGTCAACAAGTAGTTCTACAGGGTCTCCAAGGACATTAATAGCCAGAAATAACATACCCATAAGTCCTAGTATTATGAAGAAAGAGTGGCCGACCCGCCGTATCATGTAGTTTCGCAATTGTTGACTCCGAATTACTTATAAATAAGGTCTTGATTCCTAGGCTCTCCGAGGTTTCCTAGGGTGTGCGAGAAGTATACTTCGAGGTTTAATAATTTTGCAACCGACTTAGCTTAAGTATTCAGGATTCGAATGTATGAATCCTTAGGTCATACTGATTTGTGATATTAAGTGCTTAACTCGCGATTTTTTTAATTTCCAAAGTTTCGCCAGGGGATAATGCTACACGCCTCACAGTAATACCTAACTTAAGGCACCAGTAGCCTAGGGTAGCTTTGCTTATGTCTAACTCATCCGCACAAGCAGATAGACCTATGTCATTAATCATCTCGGGTAGTATTTTTTCCAAGTCTCTTTGGAAGGCTTTTTCTACCCGAAGCATCATTTTAGTTTTTCTGGCCATGAATTCACCTGTGTAATCACTTTTATTATCTAATCATGTTTGAAATTAACACCAATATAAGACTATGTCAATAAAAGGTAAAAACTTGTATAAAACTTTTCTTATACTTTTATAATAAAAGTTTAAAAATATTTAATTAGTGCGCAACATAATGTCGATTGAATGATGATTACAGTTGTGTGATTTTGGTTATTTCGTCTCTGTCGAAAGTAGGCAAAGGTACTTTTTGATTGGAATATGATTCAATAAGCATCGATCCGTGTTCTCTAGGCATTATTTGTCCTATGTTAGAGCACTGAATGGAAAGAGACTTTAATTCCCCAATTATTTCGCCTGAAATACCAGCTGAGGTTGTGAAAAGAAGACTTCCTGAAGCAATCAAACCAAGTGGGTCTATTTCAATTTGCGAACATATCTTTCGGAACGCTGCAGGGATAGGAAGCTCAGATTCGTAAATCAGTGCCCCTACATTTGAAGCTGAGGTTACTTCTGCCAAACCAGTAGCAATTCCTCCTTCGGTTGGATCGTGCATACTATTAACTTCTTTATAAGTTTTGAGTAATGTGGCTTCGGGCAATATATCCATGTTATTAGCTATTGATAATCGTTTTAAAAATTCTATATCGCTGGGGCTTAATCCTTCGAATTGACTCAGGTTAGGAAAATATGAAAGAAGTAATTTGATACCTTCAATTGGGCAATGTTTGGTTATTAAAATATCATCAAATTCTTTAGCATTATTTGTAGGCTTGACATGGAAATTATCCGCTATGCCTATCATAGAACCGCTAACCACAGGATATTGAACAGCAGGTGTCACTTCACTGTGACCGCCAATTAATTGGATATTCATGTGTGAGCATGTTTCTGCGATGTCTTTGAAAATTGAAGAAAATTCTTGCTCAGTGCTATGCTCCGGCATCAGTATTGTTGCAGAATACCATTTAGGTACTCCCCCGGACGCAGCCACGTCATTAGAATTTATTATTACGGAGTGCCAGCCTGGATTCTCAGTGGGGAAAGTGATGGGATCGCTTCCTATAAGTACAGTCTGACCTTTGATGTTTATAACGGCAGTATCTTCTCCGATGGCTGGACCCAATTCAACTCCGGAGTCCGAGATTATTGTTAGATTACTCAAAAGGTTTCGGAGTGTTTCACCTGGGATTTTACCGGCTTTCATATGGCACCGACACTTTTAATAGAATAATGATTAGGACCTATATTGTATATTTCAAATTAAGAACTAGGAAGGGTCTGCTTTCCAATGAGAGTTACAGATTAGCAAAATGCCTCTAGGTGGAGGTATTAAAGATTTTGTTGTAAAATTTAGGAGCTGATTAGATTACTTAATAATTTCCTTTTAACTGAGGAGAAATGAATGGAAGAATTTTACTGGGATCAGCTGTTGCCTGACAGCGATCCGGAGATTGAGTTATGTATATTTCCTCATCTCCAAGAATTTATCGTGATTGACAGGCGTGAGACTCCGCCTAACGTTCAATTGTTGCACGCAACTGCGGTCTTTGACTCAGAGTTCAATGATTGCGTCCAGTTCGAGATATCGAACTTTCTAAAAGATAACGATACTTTTCCATTTTCCCACATTATGGATATGCCGAATAAAATAGAAGAGATAATTCGAGGTTTAGCTATGTCGTTTATTTTAGAAACTTTGGACATAAACACTGATGACTACGAGTCAGTTCCATCAATAGTGGCGTACGTGATCAGTGGTGGATCTGTTAAGAAAGATTCAGACCATCTAGTGACCTACCTTACGTCTGAATGTGAATCCTCTGATAGAAGTTATATGGGGCCAGATTGGGCTCAAGTTATAAGTTCTTTGAGAGACAAAGAACAGGAACAATATGACTCTAGTCAGATAAGGAAATCTCATCAAGCTTTTGATTCTGAAACATTAGACTATTTTTCCTTTTGGGAAAACCGTAACTAAACTACTAGCAAGGATATTTCCAAGATGGAAATAGGGGTTATATCTGACACTCACTTGGCCGGCCATGGTACAGGTCTCCCTTCACAAGTCTTTGATGTTTTTAAAAATATGGATTTGATATTACATTGTGGGGACTTAGAATGCATTGGAGTTTTGGATGAGCTTGAAAAGATAGCTCCAGTCAAAGCTGTGAGGGGATATGAGGATCCGATAGAAGCGGGATCTAGATTATCTGACCGAGTTAGATTAATAAAAACCGGGAAGATCCGCATAGCTATGGTGCATGACATACAATGGCCTTATCCGCCAATTTATACTACCGCAGATGGTCAATCTATACTTTTGCCTGAGGATTACGAAAATACTGCTGCTATGCTTCACAAAAAGTTCGGTTGTGTATCTGATGTAGTACTGTTTGGAGATACTCATGAGGAACTGGTTTTATGGAAGCATGGTATTTTGTGGATGAATCCAGGCAGTCCTACATTCCCAGGTAAACACCATTTACCTAACGATCTGGGAACTGTAGGTGTTATCAAGATCACTGGAACTGAAATAGATGCATGTATAATTGATCTTAAAGATATTCGTCGATAAGAGATAGGGGCTAAATGTGACTTCAAGTATTCTAATTGGACTAATTCAAGGTGTCGTAGAGTGGATTCCTGTGAGTTCCGAAGGAATATTGGTCATTCTATTTGATTGCTGCACTGAAATTGGGTTTAGCGAAGGGATTGCCATAGCATTATTACTGCATTTTGGTACTGGTGTAGCAAGCACTATGTATTTTTCAAAAGACATTATAGAGATATTAAAGGTCAGGGATTGGACGACAGGTTCTCAGAAAAACCTTCTTTCTGCGATTATCATATCGAGCTTCTTTACAGGGATTATAGGGATCCCTATTTATTTGGCTATGACATCTATACCCGAACATTTGGGGAAATACCTGATGATATTAATCGGCATACTCATAATAATCACAGGACTAGTCCAGATAAGACAAGTTTCCAAAGTTGGTAGGTCTATAGATGATATCAAAGTTTTTGAAATGAGTTTGCTAGGAATAGTTCAAGGTTTTTCTATATTGCCTGGTTTGAGCCGATCAGCTTTGACTTTATCTTTTCTTATTGGCAGAGAGGTCAAAGTTGAGGATGCTCTAAAGTTGAGCTATTTGATTAGTATCCCTGTGAGTTTTGGAGGAGGACTACTAGGGCTCTTTGCCCTTGGAGTATTTTCTCTAGAGTTAAGTCATATTGTAGGGATATTCACCGCTTTTCTAGCAGGTATAATTACTATTGGGTTTCTTATGAGATTGTTGAAGAATATACCCATGGGAATGGTAGCCTTGGCTACGGGTGTTTTAGTAATAGGATCTTCTTTCCTCTAAGAAAGCAGCCGCAAACGCGGCTGCTTTCTTAGACTCTTTTGTGGTTTATATATATAAAATGATAGGGGTTACCACAGTAAACACTGGGGCAAAAACGAGGGATACTATGGCCATCAATTTAAGCAAAATATTTAGAGATGGTCCAGAGGTATCCTTGAATGGATCGCCCACAACATCTCCTTCTACAGCTGCTTTATGAGAGTCGGAACCTTTACCTCCGTAATGTCCAAGCTCAACATATTTTTTCGCATTGTCCCAGCTACCTCCGGCACTAGCCATGGTAATGGCTATCATAAACCCGGATGCTACTGATCCAATCAGCATACCCCCTAGAGCTTCCGCTCCGAGGATCAGACCCATTGCTATAGGCATAATCACTGCAAGCAGGCCAGGGATTATCATTTCTTTTAGGGCCCCTCTGGTGCTGATGTCAACGCACCGTTCGTAGTCAGGAGTGGCTTCTCCGTCCAAAAGACCTTCAATTTCTCTGAACTGTCTCCTTACTTCATTGACCACTGCGAACGCGGCTCTTCCAACTGCATTCATAGTTAGAGCCGAAAATATAAATGGTAGCATGGCTCCGATTAGCAGCCCGGCCAATGTAGTGTGCTTCAATATATTGATTCCGCCGTCGTCGAACAACCCTGCGGCTTGAGCGAATGCTGCTAGTAATGCAAGAGAGGTTAATGCTGCAGATCCAATTGCAAACCCCTTGCCAGTAGCGGCAGTAGTATTCCCAAGGGCGTCCAAAGCATCTGTCCGCTGCCGGACTTCAGGAGCTAGTTGAGCTTGCTCAGCAATGCCTCCTGCATTGTCTGCTACCGGGCCATAAGCGTCTGTGGCTAAAGTGATTCCTAAGGTCGATAAGAGGCCAACCCCAGCCAAGGCAATCCCGTAGAATTCCTTGAGTTCATAGGCAATTAGTATAGTTGCACCTATTGCGATTACTGGTATTAATGTGCTCATCATTCCGGTGGCAAACCCACTTATGATCACAGTAGCTGCTCCAGTTTGTGCATTTTCAGCTACATTTTTGGTTGGTTTGTATTCGTAAGAAGTATAATACTCAGTTGCTGTGCCTATGATAGTTCCTGCTATCAGACCTGTAATAATACATATGAACAGGCTTAGTCCGTCTGACATGTCAAGGTAATATATGATACCTCCAGCGAATATTGCGACTAAGATTGCAGAAGCAAATATTCCTTTTCTCAGTGCCCATAATAGTTGACCAAAGGTTGCATTTTCTGAGCTTCGAACCAAAAATGTACCAAGTATGGATGCTATGATTCCAGCCCCAGCCAACATCAAGGGCAATAATGCTTCTTTGCTACTTATTAAAGCCATGCTTCCAGCAGCGAGAGCTATTGCTGATATTATCGATCCTACATAAGACTCGAAAAGGTCTGCTCCCATTCCGGCCACGTCTCCAACGTTGTCGCCAACGTTGTCAGCGATTACTCCCGGATTCCTAGGATCATCTTCTGGGATCCCTGCTTCAACTTTTCCTACAAGGTCAGATCCAACGTCAGCAGCTTTGGTGAAAATGCCGCCACCTACTCTTGCGAATAAAGCAATCGAGCTAGCTCCGAACCCGAAACCGGCTATTATGCTTGTATTTTGGAAAATGATCCATAGTACGGTCACTCCAATAAGGCCCATGCCTACGACAGTAAGCCCCATTACGCTTCCAGAAGAAAATGCTACTCTTAATGCTGGATTAAGTCCGTGCATCGCAGAAGCTGCGGTTCTAACGTTTGCCCTAACGGCAATGTTCATTCCTATAAATCCAGCCACAGCGGAACAAATTGCTCCGGCGACATAAGAAATAGCAGTCCCTGGCGTACTAGAACCCAATGCATAAAAGTCGATTAATACGCCAATTAATACAGCTACAATTATAACGAAAGGGAGGAGAGTTAAGTATTCCCTCTTGAGAAATGCTGCGGCTCCAGCTTTAATGGCATCACCGATCTCACGCATTCTTTGATTACCTGAATCGACGCGTAATAATCTGATGGCGGTGAATATTGCAAATAGTAATGCGATTCCACCTGATGCTAATACTAAGATTAACGGTAACATGAAATACCTCTTATTTTTATAAAGATTTCTATTTGGTGGTTTAAGACCGCGGGCAAGTTTACACACGCTATTTGGCAGTGTCAATAATATCCAAGCCCAATATTGGTGTTTTTTAAAAGTTTTGGACGCAGTGGTACACTGAATGTTACATTTAAAGGTTTATGACTATAGGAACGGTGTACACATGGACTTGTTCGATCTTGCTGGAAAGACCGCGCTAATAACCGGAGGAAATGGGGGGCTGGGTCTTGGAATGGCCAAAGGGTTAGTTAATTATGGTTGCCAGGTTATATTGGTGGGACGTAATGAAGAGAAACTAAGCAGATCTGTCTCAGACATAAATCAGGATTTTAGTAATATGGCTCACGGACTCGTAGGTGATGTTAATTCTGATGACGACTTAGGCCAAATAGTAGTAGATGGCTTAAATGTTTGGGGATCTATAGATATCTTAATTAATAATGCGGGCATCTCTATAAGGAAACAGCCGCAAGACCTATTAGATGATGATTGGGATAATGTGTTAAATACTAATTTGACATCAGTATTTAAATTATCAAAATTAATGTACCCCCATTTTGTTTCTATTGGACACGGCAAAATTATCAATATAGGCTCTATGTATTCTATTTTCGGCAGTGATTGGGTTGTGCCTTATTCGGCGAGTAAAGGAGCTGTCATACAATTGACAAAGAGTCTGGCAGTAGCTTGGGCGGAGAAGAATATTCAAGTCAACGCGATCATTCCAGGCTGGTTTGAGACAGATTTGACGGCCTCTATACCTACCTTGGATCCAACTAGGTATGAGAAGATTTCTAACAGGATTCCAACAGGTAAATGGGGCATACCTGAAGACATAGCAGGTACAGCAGTATTTTTATCTAGTCCAGGCTCTGACTATATCACGGGGACTTCAGTCATAGTGGATGGAGGATATTCTGCTTCGTGATTATCTGTGCATATATGGACGTTTATGAATAACAGTGTATTAATATATTCGGATTTTAACGATGTTGTTGAAGAAGCAGTGGTGCTTTTGGAAAAATCAGGTTACATAGTTTCTTCCGCCGGTAATTTTAACGGAGCAATAGATTTGATAACGTCCTCAGATTACGAGTATTTTCTAGTGGATGATTCTGTCAATGCTACAACACTTAAGTATTTGATTTCAGAATCTCGGAGATGCCATCCAGACTCTGCTGTCATAACATTTAATGCTGTCGAATCTATATTGACTCGATTCAGACATTCCAGGGCGTAGACTTATTCTCTAGGTTTTGTGGGTTCTCCTATTACTCCTTTAGATATCAAGTCTGATATTGCAGATTCGGGGAATCCTAGGCTCTGTAAAACTTCTCTGTTGTGTTGTCCTAAAAGAGGAGGAGGCATTTTTATTTGAGGGGGAGTGAGACTTAATTTTAGGGGAGAATTAGGAGTCCTGAGGTCTGGGACATTTGGGTGGCCTGGTATATTTACAATCATATTTCTTGCGAGCACTTGTTCATCTTCTACGACGTCTTTCACGTTATTGATGGGACCGCATGGAACCCCCGCAGTTACGATAGTATTAATCCAGTGCACCGTGTTATTAGTCTTAAAAATTGAGTTTAAAGTATCTACGCAGTCTTTCCTGTTCGCGACACGATTGTCATTAGTATCAAATCTTGGGTCATTTGTTAATTCAGGATGAGATATTGCGGTACAAAGCTTTTCCCATAGTCCTTGATTCGCGCAACCAATCAAAAAATAGCCGTCATTCGATTCAAAGGTTTGATATGGCACTAAACTGGGATGCCCTGAACCAAGGCGTGTAGGGATTTCTTCGGTGGCCATATAATTTGATGCATGATAACTTAATGCTGCTATTTGACCATCCAATAAAGCAGCTTCGATCTGCTGTCCCTTGCCAGTATTTTCCCTGTGGTAAAGAGCAGTTACCATGGACCCGAAAGCCATCATGCCAGTAAACAGGTCCACCAATGAAAAACCAACTCGCTGTGGTTGGCCATCCGGTTCTCCTGTTAAATCCATGAGCCCACTGTAAGCTTGGATTATCAAGTCGTAACCAGGCATATCTTTCATGGGCCCGGTTCTGCCATAACCGGATATGGAACAATATATAATTTCGGGGTTAATAGCTCGGATGTCGGCATAGCCTAACCCCATCTTTTCCAAGGCTCCGGCTCTAAAACTCTCTATAAATATGTCAGCATCTTTCAGCAGCGATTTTATAATACCAATCCCTTCTTCTGATTTCAGATTGACGCTTATACTTTTTTTGTTACGATTGAAAGACATGAAATTTGCGCTTTCGCCACCCCAAAATGGAGGCCATTTTCTGGTTTCGTCTCCTTGAGTAGGCTCTTCTATCTTTATAACGTCTGCTCCCAAGTCTGCCAACATCATTGTTGAGAAAGGACCAGCTAAAGTTCTCGTTAAATCTACTACTTTAATATTACTGAGAGCGCTAGGCATGTGGATCACCTCGTTTTCATACTAGGTTTGATTTCTTGGAACGGAAATTATAGCATGAGGACGCAATGAGTGACGAATCTACAGTTCTAGTTTATGGTGGAATTAATATTGACCTAGTTACTAGGTCCGATGTGTTCCCTATGCCCGGGCAGACTATACTGGGCAATCAATTTATTACTTACCCTGGCGGCAAAGGTGCAAACCAAGCAGTTTCCATTAGTAGGCTAGGATTACAAGTTAGTTTGTTAGGCGGAGTGGGAGATGATGTTTTTGGATCAGCATTGATCCAAGGATTAGCAGAAAAAGGGGTTGAGGTTGATGGAATTTCTGTCATGCCTGGGATTCACTCTGGAGTTGCGGTGATTAACATTGACGGAACATCCCAAAATCAAATTATTCAAGTACATGGAGCTAATGCGGAATCCACAGAGTCTGTGATTATTGACCAAATAGATACTAAACATCGTGTGAAATATTTGTTGTTGCAACTCGAAACTCCTGTAGAAGTGTCCGCTGTTTTGGCAAATAAAGCAAAACAGAGAGATATCACTGTTATATTGGACCCTGGACCAACGAGACCGATTCCGCCTGATCTCTGGAGTTGTGTTGATTTCATTACCCCAAACGAGACAGAAGCCGAGTATTTGACTGATATAAAAGTTAATGATGTTAAATCTGGATTTGCGGCTGCCCGAAAGATTTATGAAATGGGTATTCCTTCAGTTATAGTGAAAATGGGATCTCAAGGGGCTTTGTATTTAGATCATAATCAGGAATTCTACATACCGGCAGTAGAAGTGGACGCTATAGATTCTGTTGCAGCAGGTGATGCTTTCAACGGTGCTTTCACGTACGGACTATATAATTCTTGGAGCGTAGAAGACAGTGTTAAATGGGCTGTGTGTTCAGGAGGTCTAGCTACTACAAAGACAGGAGCCCAAGACTCTATGCCTGCACTGAAAGATGTACAGGAGTTATACAAAAAGGCTTTTCAAAAGGAGTGAACCTATATGCAGCAATCACATTCTTACTGCCCGGAATGTGGGAATACAATAGCACTAGTTGAGTTTGAACAGACTTACATGTTGAAATGCTCAACATGTAAGGCTGAGTACTATTTCGATCCTAAAGTGTCAGCAGTGTGTGCTTTGATTAGTGATAATCAGGTTTTACTGATAAAACGCGGTAACGAACCCGGTTATGGGAAATGGAGCCTCCCAGGAGGTTACGTGGACAGATCAGAAAAGGTGGAAGATGCCGTAATTCGGGAAATACGCGAAGAGACGGGTTTGAGAATTGAAGACATAACATTATTAGGAGTATATTCGAGTACGGGGTCACCAGTGATTGTTATCGCTTATCTAACTCGTGCTAGTTCTGGGCACATAACTCCTAATCATGAAGTGCTTGAATGTGGGTTCTTTGATTTGAATACCCTACCTGAATTAGCTTTCCCCAGAGATGAGGAAATCATTCGATTAGCAGCTGTAAGCTAGGTGCTTGCCGGTAGGCAAGCACCTAAAATGGCTAGTCTAGAGGCTTAGGCATCCATTCTTCGATCCATGGGAACTCACCTGCAGTGCCATACGCATCGACGCCTGAGTCGATTCTGTCTCTGTACGGGCTCTGGATTGGCTCACTGTAAGGATATATTCCTCCTTCGTAAACGCTAGGACCTAATTTGTAGTGTTTTGCCTGCCCTGGGGTTTCTACGAATGGCATATTAATATCGTACAACTCGTCTTTGTGTTTAGGTCTGGGTCCTGCTTTAGAAACGTGCCCATAAAGTTCTCTGCCAATAATATTTTCTGCCATCCACACGCAATCAATTAATTTTGAGATGTCTACTCCTGTTGGAATTCCCATATCTTCCATCATGTGAAGAAGGTCTTCAGTCGGAGCCATACCTGTAACTTGTCCATTACCGCAATAAGGGCAACCACCGAATCCACCAATGGTACCGTCCAGCTCTAGAGTGTCTTCTGAAGAAAGAACCCTCATGGCAGCATAAGCGGAGGCTATAGCCATATTCCTGCCGTTATGTAGATGCAGTCTAAAATGCTTTATTTCTGGCCACCGTTCTTTAACCCTGATTATGCTTTCTTCAACTTTGGCAGGAGTACAGTGACTCATAGGGTCGCCCATTGCACAACTCACAACGTTGATGCCAGCTTCATCCCAAAGGTTATGCTGCACTTCGTACATTTGCATTAATGCATCCACAGGAATCTCGCCTATGAAATTTGATCCCCAACTAGCATTTGTGCCAATACCTGCTTCTTTAATGTTTAGTTCTTGTGCCTGAGCTATTATAGGGGCCCATCTTTCCATTTCTTGCATCTGGGACCTGTTCGTATTTCTCCGAACGAACACATCGCACATATGTACTCCTAACCTAGGATATTTGTCTCGTTCTATGGTGAGAGGCGGCGAATATGCTCTAGCTCGCTCTACTCCACGTGGATTTAGTGCTAGTGCTGTATAGGTGACTCCGGGTTTTGGGGTGAATTTTGTGACAATTTCGTCGATTCTTTCCATTTGAGGAGTCCATTTTGGGCTAACAAAAGACCCTACCACGATTTGTTGTAAACCTGTTTCAGATAGTGCATCGAGTAGTTGGACTTTGTCATCCACCGATATGTTTGAATTTTCTATTTGCATGCCCTCCCGCATGCCTTCTTCTTTGTAAACTATAGTTGGCCAATCGTTCATGTTATCTCCCTAAGCTAGACGTATAAATATTGTGATCATTTCAAGGGCAGTAGCTTATTGTCAGAATTTTATGAGGGTGAGTATTTCTTGTCAAGGAATCCAGCCTCTATCGACATCTGTCATATAATAAGCTCCGTCTGAGAAAACTTAAGATTTGTTAGGAGAAATAAAAAATGGCGAGCGTAAGTATAGATCACATAGCGATTCCAACGGCAGATGCTGAAAGGTTAATCCTTTTTTATAAGAAACTTGGATTCACTATTAATGATGAAAAAGAATGGCGAGAAGGCAAAGTAAACATCTTTAATATTCAAGTCGGTGACAGCAAAATTAATGTGCATCCTGAAGGCTATGTGGCCGCATATAAGGGGCCTACGGCAGTCCCGGGTTGCGGAGACATATGCTTTGTGTGGGATGGCACAGTTGAAGAATGCGTTAAATTATTGAATGATGCAGGTGTTGAGATCATCAGAGGCCCAGGTGAAAGAAAAGGGGCTCGGCAAGGAGGGATTGTCCCCGCTGTGAGCCTATATGCGAGAGACCCAGACGAGAACTTGCTAGAATGGATGATATATCAGGAATGATATCCACCGAAAGATGAGATTCTAAAGTATGAACATTGATAATAGATATGATTTCTGTAAAACCATAGAAGAACTCAAATTTACTGATTTAGGTACGGATTCGATTACCTATGCTAAGTACGATTTAATAGACACATTGGGTGTGAGCATAGCTGGAGCTTCTGCTCCTGGGATTAATGATCTGCTTGGAGTATATACTTCTGTGGGTGGTGATCGTCAAAGTACGGTTTTTGCTAAGAATATTAAACTTCCTTCTATTCATGCCGCGATGATCAATGGAGCTATGGCCCATGCTTTGGATTTTGATGACACGCTGGATTTTGCTGGGAATATTCATGTTGGCGCTAGCTTGATCCCTGCAACGCTGGCTATGTCTGATCAAGTGGGAGGTGTTTCTGGTAAAGACTTATTAACGGCGATAGTTGCGGGGATGGAAGTATCTTGTAGGTTGGCTGAAATTGCATATAAAGATGTCGGATGGCATCGGACGAGTGCTTTTGGTATTTTTGGAGCCACTGTAGCTGTGTGCAAAATTTTGGGACTAGAAGCCGAGTTAATCCGGGAGGCATTAGGGATCGCGTTGAGCCTAGCATCTGGCACCCGCCAGTGCATAGTGGATGGAGCGTTAACTAAAAGACTACAGGCAGGGTTCGCCGCCTCACATGCTGTTACTGCTGCACTTTATGCTAAGGCTGGTTTGACAGGTGCCCTGGATCCTTTCTGGGGCAAATATGGATTTTTTGAAATGTATCAAGGTGGCGGATACGATAAGTCAAACACTTTAGAAACATTTGGCCAAAAATATTTAATGACAAGTCTGAGCTTCAAGCCATATCCTTGTGGTAGACCAACACATAAATTTGTATTGGCTGCCATTAAAGCTTGTGAACAATTAAGTTATAAACAATTGGATCCAGAGGACATAGCAACCGTAATGGTGAAATGCAACGTCCAAACGTATGAGAGGCATAAACTTAATTCTGATCCCCAAAATGTGCCTCAAAATCAAATAGAAGCCCAGTTTCACGTAGGATTTTTGATAGCATCTAGTTTGGTAAATGGGCAGTTTGGACTGAAAGAATTAAACAGCTTGGAACATGGGACAGTAGCTAAAATACTAAATAATTTTATGTGGGAACCTACCAGAGAGGCGTTTGCTGGGGATAAAATTGGTGTTTTAGAAGTTCAGACCACTAAAGGGGAGAAATGTACAGTCGATATCACAGAAAGCTCGGTTGCGCAGTGTTCCTCCACGGTTGGGCAACTTGTAATCTCGAAGTTTGAGTCATGCACACAATATGCAACCGCCAACACAAAATCAACACAAGTTGACGGGTTAATAGATATTATTGGAGAAATTGAATCCATGCAAAATTCCTTGGAGATAACAGACAGAGTCTTGACCGTTAATTAATCTAAGCAATACCTAATTTAACTATATCTTCATATTCTTGTTTGGTTACAGGTTGGACCGAAAGCCGAACTCCTCTTTTTATTAACATCATGTTTTGAAACGAAGGGTTTTGTTTTATTTCCTGTAATGTCACTTCTGTCTCGAATTTTTGTTCAGCTTGAATGTCGACCATCAACCAAGTTGGATTATCAGGATCGCTTTTGGGATCAAAATATTTAGCTGATGAATCCCAAGCTGTAAAGTCTGGATAGGCTTCTTTGACTATTATGGCTGTACCGATTACTGCAGGTATTTTGGTACTGCTGTGATAGAAAAGTACCTTGTCTCCTACATGCATTTGATCACGCATTAAATTACGAGCTTGATAATTTCTTACCCCATCCCATTCGGCCGTCTGATGTTGTTCGCCTAATAGATCAGTGAATGAGTAATTGTTGGGTTCTGATTTGAATAGCCAATGTTTAATTTCGGACATACTAATATTCTCCTGTTATCTGATATTTATTCCTGCTGCTTCACGGTCAAAGCAATCTTCTACTAAGTTTGGTTTTTCATTACGTAGAATGTCTTTTCGAATTCTAAGACTAGGTGTTTGAGGGAGTTCTGATCGGATTTCAATGTATCGGGGGACTTTGAAGTACGCTAGTTGAGAGGCGCACCACAGTATGATCTCTTTGGGGTCAATATTAGAACCTGGTTTTGGTATCAAATATGCTTTCACTTCATCTTCTGCGAATTCCGCGGGGACAGCTATGATCGCGCACTCCAGAACTGTGAGGTGTTGTTTAATGACATCTTCTACTTCTTTTGAAGATATATTTTCTCCACGCCTTCTTATGATGTCTTTTTTTCGATCTACAAAATAAAGGAAATCGTCCTCATCAACCCAGCCCAGGTCTCCAGTATGCAACCATCCATCGTGTAAACTTATTTTGGACTGTTCAGGGTTGTTCCAGTATCCAGGCATTATTGCCGGGTTGTATAGACTAATTTCTCCAGGTGTGCCGTTAGGTACAGGCTTTCCTTGTTCATCTAGTATTCTGATAAGATTTTCAAACCTTCGGTCGGGATGTATTCTAGGCTTGCCAGAAGAATTAGCCCTTCGTTTTTCTCCTATCACTTCAATCGTACCGTAACAGGTTTCTGTCATTCCGAACCCTACGATGATATCCGTATCAAATCTTTTCTGAAAATCAGACAGAAATTCAGGGCTAAAAGCAGGAGAACCATAAAATAGGCGAACGGAATTATCAGTGTCTCGGGTTGTAGGTTCATTTTTAGCAAGAATTGACATCATCATCCCGATGAAATTAACAACAGTGGCTTTTGAATCCCGTACCTGTTCCCAAAACTTACTTGCACTGAACCTCTGTTCTACTATCAGGGTAGCTCCGGATGCTATTGCTCCCATTGTTGAGTAATATTGAGCATTCGCATGGAAAAAAGGTAAGCATGTGAAGAATCGATCTTCATTTGTTGATTCCGTCCAATATGCGAACCCTTGGCCTGCTGCTACATACATTTTATGAGTGATCTGTACTCCTTTAGGGTCACCGGTAGTTCCCGAAGTGTATACAAGTGTTGAAATGGTGTTGGGCGTTACTTCTGAACAGAATTGTGTATTTTGTAATTCGCGAGACTCAGGATCGAAGCGGTCAGACAATTTTTTGCTATCTTTATTGCCATGTACTGAAAGGAAATGTTGTACTGAAAGGGTTTTATGCCGAGACTGATCGATTACGCTTCCGAAACTTTCACTATAAATTACAGCCTTAGCAGCGCAATTGTTTACTATGAAAGTGAATTCATGCTCTTTGTAAGAAGTGTTTATAGGCACTCCAATTGCTCCTATTCTAGCGAGGCCGAACCATGCGAACAGAAATTCGGGACAATTATCTAAGAATAAACAGACTCGGTCTCCTTTAGAAATACCGATTTCCAAAAAATGTTCTGCAGATTTCTTTGAAGAAATTCCGAAGCTGGAGTATGAAATTTGTTGCTCATTGATCTCTAAGAATATTTTATTTGGATTGTTTTGAATGTTTATATCTAAGAAAGAGGGCAATGTTTGTTCCCAAGGTAGAACAAGGTTTTCTTGTATGTGAGCATTATCCATGAGTCTTATCCATGTACTAAAAGATTTGTGAATCGACCATATCTTGTTAAAATATGTGCATGAGTATTGAGAAAATTGTATCAGTCGATCCAACTAGGTTCAAATTAAATCCAGACAATACTAATGATTTTAGATTGACAGGGTTTCACTGTTGTGCATGTGATATTTTTGTATTTGGTGCAGCCACTAATTGTCAAAAATGCACTGATGGGAATGTGATTCCAGTAGACTTTTCGGGTGACGGTGTATTGTATAGCTACACACTCATCAAGGTTCCACCTGCTGGCTGGACAGGGACCACTCCGTATGTATTGGCTGAAGGTGAGTTATTGGAAGGGCCACATGTGCTTGCAGAACTTGTGGATACAAATCCTGAAGAATTATTTATTGGAATGCCGTTAAAAGTGTCTTACGCCGTTGATGAATCCGGGAAGCAAGCTGTCGCCGTTTATAAATGGAAATTATCGGATTGATATACTGAGGATTATGTAATGGAACAGATTAGAACTAATCGAAAAGTCAGAGTTGCAGGTGTTGGGTTACACCCGTTTGGTAGGTTTAGGAATAAAGATATATCGACTATGGCTAGAGAGGCGGTTGTAGAATCTTTGAGAGATGCGGGCATTGCTTGGAATCGTGTTCAAGTAGGATATTTTGGTCACGTTTATTATGAAGGTATGTCTATTGGGGAACGAGTACTATCACCTTTGGGATTGACGGGTATACCTATTGTGAACGTGGAAAATGCCTGCTCTAGTGGATCAACCGCTTTGTGGCAAGCGTTTTGGATGATTAATGCAGGGTTATATGACGTAGCTTTGGTTTTTGGAGCTGAAAAAGTTCCTAGTGGCCCTGTCACTGTCACGGGAGCGGATAGCCCTGATCGATTAATAGGCGGGGACCACATGATGGCTGGCTATGCACTGCGAATGAAGAGATATATCACAGAAACAGGAGCGTCAGAGGCTTCCATAGCACAAGTTGCGGTTAAAAATAGGCAACATGCATCGATGAACCCTTATGCCCATCGTAATGAAATGTATTCACTTGAAGAAGTACTTAAATCCCGTGTGATCGCAGACCCTTTAACGCTATTTCAATGTTGTCCAACTAGTGAAGGAGCGGCAGCAGTTGTTATTTGTGCAGATGATGTGATCGACTCTTTAGGGGTGTCCAGAGAGAATTCTCCAGAAATCCTAGCTTCTGTGTTGACATCAGGTGATTACAACGGAAATGGAAGTGATCATTCTGCTTTTAGTCCTTACAGAACTGAGCCAGCTGCATTGAAAGCTTATGAAATGGCCAATATTTCTCCAGAAGATGTTGATCTTATACAAGTGCATGATGCAGCCACAATAGGAGAATTGCAGCAATTGGAATCGTTGCACATATTCAATAAAGGTGAGGCCTGGATAGCTACTGAAGAAGGGAGAACCTCTCTGTCAGGGGATCGCCCCACTAATACTGATGGAGGACTTTTGGCTATGGGTCACCCGTTTGGTGCGTCAGGTATTAGGATGATTCATGAAACGGTGTTGCAACTGCGTAAACAAGCCGGCGCAAGGCAAATAGAAAATGCCCAGATTGGAGTGTCTCAGTGCTCAGGAGCCGGCGATGTTACGACAGTACATATATTAAAGGCTTGATGCTATCGGTTTCTTAATTTGGTGAATTCAGATTTAAACCCTTCCACCATAGCTCGTCTGTCAGTACCGTGCAAAATAAATCGGGCGCCGTTGTCTGCCCAAAACTCAGATAGCTCCATGGATTGTTGGTGCACTAAAACAGGTATTCCTGCGGATTCTGACGTGGCGATGATATGTTTGACTGTATCGATGTATTTAGGGTTATTGTAGTCATCTGGGATTCCCAAAGAAATACTTAAATCATTTGGTCCAACAAATATGCCATCTATCCCCGGGACTTTTAAAATTTCCTCCAAGTTATTGACTGCAGCTACACTTTCTATTCCTATTATTGCTATGTTGTTTTGATTCCGGTTTTCGAGATATTGCGTAGTAGCCTCACTGACCTCAGTACCATTTGAAACTAGGTCTCTAACAGCTTGGCCTTTAAGGGGTCGCCATTTAGCAGCGCCAATGACTTCTTCTACTTGATCAACTGTCTCGCAATAAGGAGCTAGAACTCCTTGTGCGCCTGCGTCTATTGTCATTGTCACATAATGTGAATCCGGAATGGGGATCCTAACGATGGGTACCACGTCAATGGTGTTCCACATAGTTAAGAAGTCTCCCAGTTCTCCTCTGCCTCTAGGATTATGCTCAGTATCTATTATCACGTAGTCGAGACCTACGTCATTAAGGAGTGGAATCCATTTGGGATTACGGGACACAGATATCATAGTTCCGTAGACTTTGCCCCCGCCTTGTAGCACATTTTTTAGTTCTCTTCCGTTCATTGCGACTCCTTTTGTTTTCTCACTTTTATATAGTCAGATTTATTTTAGTGATTTGTAATAATAAAACAACCTCGCGATAAACCAAATTGTGTGAAAGTTGCAGTATAATGTGTGGAACTTGTGTGTTAAAACGTTTAAGTTAAGTATTGGATCACTTGGGATTATTAATATCTCCTGATAATATATCCACTGGAATAATATGGAATACATCTCTACGCCAGCACAAATGGAAGTCTTAGCTGTTTCACTTCGAGAGCACGATGTTATCGGGATTGATACTGAGTCTAATAACCTGCACGCTTACCAAGATAGAGTCTGCCTGATTCAAATCTCCACTCCCAATGATGTGTACATAGTAGATCCTATTGCCATGGAAAATGTTGGCGCTTTGGGCAATTTCCTTGAGGATCCTAAGATTGTAAAAATTATTCATGGGTGTGATTATGATCTTAGAAGTTTAGATAGAGATTATGGTTTTAATATTTGTAATATTTTCGATACCGAACTAGCAGCTAGATTTCTAGGCATTCAATCTTCGAATTTAGGAAATGTAATTGAGCAATTTCTAGGTATTAAAATTAAAAAAAGTAGGTCAATCCAAAAGTCAGATTGGGGATATAGGCCTCTTTCTGAAAGGGCTCTAGAATATGCTTCCTCAGATGTGTTGTATTTGCACGAATTATACGAAATCATGAGCCAAAAATTGATTGATATCGGTCGATTAGATTGGGTTATGGAAGAGTGTAAAATATTCGAACGCATCAAACACACAGATATCGACATGATTGAAGAGGGTTATTTAAGACTGAAAGGAGTAGGGAAATTAGATCGAAAGTCCTTAACTATTCTAAAAGAATTATTTAATTTGCGAGAAGAAGAAGCCAAATGGAAGAATGTTCCATCCCACCGAGTGGTAAACAATGATACGTTAGTTAGAATGGCACAGAACCCTGATTTTTATCTTGAACAAGAATTATTCACAGAGAACCAATGGATTAACAGGAATAGGGATTGGATAACCGTCGTGGTAGAAAAAGCCAGAGTTTCTCCTCCTGTAGATAAGCCTATTAAGGCTAAATCTAGATTGAGATCTGACGAAAAAGCTAGGAAAAGACTTAAAATATTGCGTGATTGGAGAATCAGTAAAGCGGATGACTTGGGATTGCAGCCAGGCATAATTTTCCCAATGCAAGGGCTTGAAGCTATTGCTACATATAATCCTGGAGATACTCAATCAAAGTTTCATACTGCCGATACAGGGATTAGAAAATGGCAAGAGGAACAATTTTTGACAGAGGCGTGTTCTGTGGTTTACTGATACTTAATCCTTTTTGATTAGGTTTGCACAGAAAGTGGCGGCATCAACCAAATCAGATATCACGACAAATTCTTTGACTGTGTGCATCTCATTGGTGGCCATTCCTACTACTACTGACTCTATTCCATGCAATCTCATAACGTTTGCATCTGTACCTCCCCCGGAAGGCTTAATGTTTGGAACTAACCCCATTGCTTCCATGGTCCCTGTAGATATCTTCGCTATCGTTTCTTCGGGGTCCAAATTGTACATTCTGAACATTACTTCGAAAGATTCATCAATATTTGCTTCTGAATATTTGGTCCTGAATTTGTCTAAAGTCTCTGTTACTTGCATTTTTAAAAGATCAATAGTTTCGGTGTTCATACTCCGAAATTCACCGCCAAAACTAGTTTCCGGAGGGACAGCATTTCTGACAGTTCCGCCTTGGATCAACCCTACATTAAATGTCGTTTCTTCGTCTAATCTTCCTTGAGGAAGATCTTGAATTATTTCGGAAGCAATACGAATTGACGACAGTCCTTTTTCGGGTTCCACGCCTGCGTGAGCGGCTCTTCCGTGCACGGTTACATCAAATTTCATGTAAGTAGGACTTGAACCAGTAATATGGTTTACTGGACCATTGCCATCAAATACAACAGCATGTGTAGCTTTCAGCATCGAATAGTCGAGGTTAGTTGCTCCTACTAGTCCAATTTCCTCTCCTCTTGTGAATACTACTTGTACAGGTCTACGCTCAATTCCTTCTGATTGCAATGAGGTCAATCCCTCTAGGATAGATGCCATTCCCGCCTTGCAGTCTCCACCGAGAATCGTAGTGCCGTCTGTTACGATACGTCCGTCCTCTATGGAAGGGTTTATTCCTCTACCAGGTTCTACTGTATCCATATGGGCTGACAGCATTAATGGGTTGTCTCCTGGTTCAGAAGCAATCAAATTACCATGGCTATCTCGCTGTATAGTAAAATTCAATTCCTGAAGGATAGGAATCACGTGTTGAGCTACGGCTTCTTCTTCGTCGGAAGGACTGTCAATTTTTATTAAGTCCAAGAAAGTAGTAACGAGCCTATTTTCGTCAATCATATTAGTCACCTTTAAGTCCGCACTTTGTATTAGGTATAGCCTCTACGGGCTAGCCTAGTTTATCATATAGGTTAATAGCCTAGACATTGGTAGCGAGAATATGATGATAGTAGTAGTTCGAAATATAATGATTATGAGTGTGATGTGCGCCTTGTTAAGTTGTTCCCAGGCTGGTAACGAAACAGCGTTATCTACAGATGATGCTTCTATTCCTGCTGGTAACGAAACGACGTTATCTGCAGATGAGGCTTCTCTTCCTTCAGAATGCATGAATATGGATGGTGTTTATCAAGGCACAATTACCAATAATTCCACAGGGGCATCAGCGGCAATGAAATTAGATGTGTGGCAGAACGATTGTTTGGTTGAAAAAGGGCACATATTAATCGAAGCCCCATTATTTACTGAAGGAATGATTCGCGGATGGGTAGAAAATGATGAAATGAATTTCATGGCTTTGGACAGACAAAGGATGATCATCTTGGGAGAAGAACTACATTTCAATGCGCGATTAGGATCTAGCGGGGTACTATCAGGATCGTTTTATTCTCTTGACCCTCAGTCGAATGTGAACGATGAAGGTGTGTGGGAAGTAGTTGCGTATAATCCATAGGATGATTGTGTGAGGATGCATTTCTGTTTTAAGTCCTGGTACCCCCGAGGGGATTCGAACCCCTGATCTTCGCCGTGAGAGGGCGATGTCCTGGGCCGCTAGACGACGGGGGCATATCTCAATATTATCAGAAAATGGTATTTACCGTAAATGCGATTTAAGAATCACCTGTGACTTTCGGCAATTCAGTGAGTAACGAAGCAAGTGAATTGAAAGTGTAAGAAGGCGTACCAGAGTCCCAGTCGCCGGGGTTGGGATCAGGGTCGATCAATATACTGTGCATTCCTGTGTTGATAGCTCCTTTTATATCAGTTTGGTACTGATCACCCACATGTATGGTCCGATCTGCTCTTGCGGATAATTTACTTAAGGTATGCTGGAATATAAGTGTGTTGGGTTTACTGATTTGCAGTTCATCTGAAAACACTAAAGCATCAAAGTGTTGAGCTAGTCCATGCTTAAATAGAAATTGCCTAAATGTTCTGCCCGGGGTCATACTGGTATTAGAAACTATTGCTAGTTTAATGTTTTTAGTTCGTAAAGTCTCAAGTATGTTGAAGGCCTCAGGGTGAATGATTGAAGGGAATTCCAAGTATACATCCGCATAGATACTTTCTATTTTACTTACTGTAGCTTCAGTTAATTTGGAATGCATCCCTTTTTTTGAACATTCAAGAAAATCTTTAATTTGTTCTTGAAAGCTGACGTCGTATCCAGTCTTCCTTATAGCTACACAGTTTTCTAGACACTGAAAATAGCCTCGCTTTAAATCTTCTAGACTGATCCTCATCCCTACTGAGGTTAAAACTTCGGTGATAGATGTAAGGCGGGAGGATGTCCGTTTTCCCCCGTTTGCTCGTGTGTCGTGGATCAGGGTGTTCCAAAGATCAAAAGTGATCGTATCAATCATTTATATACTCGGATGTAGGGTTTTCCATTGGCATGCTTCTTGATAGGCGTATGCTACTTTTGCCACGGTATATTCATCGAATAACTTGCCAGCTATTTGTAAGCCTCCTGGTAAGTGGTCGGATGAAAAACCACAAGGGACAGTTATTGCGGGCATTCCAGATATATTATAGGGCCGATTTAGACTTGTGAGTGCTGCAGAAGTATTCCATTTGGAACCATTGATTTCAACACTGTTACTGAGGATGTCGGGTGCGAAAATTGGTTCAGTAGGCCCAATTAGTACATCTACTTCACTGAACAGTGCAGATAGCTGTTCAATGTATACTTGTCGTATTCTTTGCGCCGTCACGTATTGTTCTGCACTAATAAACAAACCTGCGTGCAGTCTCAAACGAACTGGTTCATAGATTTGCTCTGGGATATCTTTCAGGATTGACTTGTGATAGCTTGAGGCCTCTGGCATCAGTATACAATTTGATATGGACTCAGAGTATTTATGCATTGGGAAATTCAGTGTCTTTATTTCCGCTCCCAAATTTTGCAGAACTAGAATAGCATCTTGGATTAATTTGGACATTTCAGGGTCTATATTTTCGAGGAATTCTTGGGGCACTCCAATCCTGATATTTGAAATATCATTAGACTTCATGAAGTCTAATGATATGGGATTAGTTGCTATAGAAGCAGGATCTTTTGGATCATGTCCACTCATCGCGTTAATCATTAAGACAGAATCTTCTACTGTTCGGGTTAGAGGTCCTGGATGGTCTAAAGACCATGATAAAGGAGTAACTCCATATTTGCTGATCTTGCCGTATGAGGGCTTAAACCCTACGATTCCACATAAAGCGGCTGGGATGCGAACAGACCCTCCCGTGTCGCTTCCTAATGCTGCTGTGCATTGTCCTGCAGATACTGAAGACCCTGATCCTCCTGATGATCCACCAGTCAATTTATTGGGGTTCCAAGGATTGTGCATATGTCCATAATCTTCGTTTTCACCTGTAGGTCCATATGCGAAGGGGTGCATATTAAGCTTGCCTAGCAATAGAGCTCCTGCTTGATTCAATTTGGATGCTACTGTTGAATCTTCGTTTGGTATACGGGCGTCATATATTTTGGATCCAGAAGTAGTCTTGATCCCTGCAGTATCAAACAGGTCTTTAAGCGCTACAGGAATGCCGTGGAGTGGGCCAATATAGTTTCCTGATGCTATTTGTTTTGTTGTTTGGAGAGATTTAGTTTTTGCTTGGTCCAGAGTAAGAGTTATAAAGGAATTCAGAGTACTCTCAGTTTCCGAAATTTTATTAGCGTAGGCCTCCACTAAATCTGTTGGAGAGATTGCTTTGGTTTTGATTAATTGGGACTGCTCATTCAAGCTAATTAACGTTAAATCAGTCATGGTTCAGCTATTCCTTTTCGCTATTGCGGTACATAGTGGCCGGAGATTGTTCTGTTAACAGTAGTTCTTCCAATAGTTTGGCGGATTCCATTGTAGCTCGAGCGTGCCTCTCTAAAGCATTTAGATAATCGTGATCTTCAGAGATGTTGTATCGTTGGCAAATTGTTATGAATTCTTCTGAGAATGACATTAAATAAACTCCCTACTCTATTGCTGGAATGATAACATTATTAAAGATTATGAGCATCAAGAATGGAATATTGTCGTCTATGTGCCTGGCAGCGGGCGGACTTGTGTTGGTTGCCATATTAGGATTCTTATTTGGGTTAATGGAAGATGGTCCGGATAAATTCGTACCCCTTATAACCCTTTTGTCCACACTAGGCTTAGCACTGTTGGTGAGCATAATTATCGTTTCTTTGGGCAAAATTGATATTAAATCTTTTGTTGTAAATGAAATGCGTTTGGGTGAAAATCCTAATTATGCACAATTACTGGGGTATGTGGTTGGCGGCTTAGTCCTAAGCGTGGTAGGTAGCAGTTTTATGGTCTGGACCGCTTCTAATATAGGAGCCGAATCTTTAGTTCCTACAGTTGATTATGCAAATATTGTTTTCCGTGGCCCGTTTTTACTGTTAAGTATAATTTCTCTGGCTGTCCTAGTGCCAATATCCGAGGAAATATTTTTCAGATCTTATCTGTCTAAAAACTTTCATCGGCTCGGGATAGTTGCCAAAATCGCTTTGTCTTCTGGGATATTTGCTTTGTTTCATGCGGGGCAATTAGAGATAATTGTAATATTATCAACGTTTTTTACTGGAGCTATTTTAGGGTTTGTTTATCACAAGTTCAGAAGTGTCACTCCCTGTATTCTGATACATGCCGGTCAGAATCTTTTGGTGATTGGTATTACCGTGATATTGAATTGACAATTGATGGGAATGAATATAACTTTTGTTGGCTGATATAAAACTCTACAATGAAAAAGAATTATTATGAACCGAATTACCCAGAAATTTAATGAAATAAAAGAAACAGGCCGAAATGGTTTAGTTGTTTTCATCACCGCTGGAGCTCCAGATATTGAAGCAACGTATGCCACTATTCCCGCACTAGTCTCGGGAGGAGCAGATATAATAGAGATTGGGATGCCTTTTAGCGATCCTTTGGCAGAAGGATTGGTGATACAGCAATCCAGTTTCTTGTCGTTGCAGAACAACACCACCGTAGATGATTGTCTGGATCTAGTAGTAAACGTCAGAAAAACCGACAAGTTAACTCCACTAGTGTTAATGGGATATTACAATCCTGTTTATCAATATGGCTCGGAGAAATTTGTAAAAAAATGCAATGAATATGGGATAGATGGCCTTATCATTGTGGACTTACCTGCAGTAGAAGCTCAAGAGTTCAAGCAAATCTGTAACAAATCGGATGTAAGTTTCATTCCTCTAATTGCACCTACCAGCACCGATAAGAATATAAGCCTTTCGTTAGAAAAATGTGATGGTTTTGTGTATTGTGTGAGCGTCACAGGAGTCACAGGAGCCCGTACTGAAGTCTCATCTCGTGGACTAGATCTTGTTGATAGAATTAAGAAATTTACAGATTTACCTGTTGCTGTAGGTTTTGGAGTCTCCAACAAGTCACATATAGATGAAATATGTTTAAAAGCTGAAGCTGCTGTGGTTGGTAGCGCCTTGGTAAAGGTAATGCTAGAATCAGATAAATGTAACATTGCTAAGAATGCGGGTGATTTTGTTAAATCACTTACAGGACATTCCGAAAAAATAGATTAGAAAGGCATTAGATTGAGGTTTTATGACAATTTGTATTGGAGTTAGAGGAGCAACCCAATCTGAAACTAATTCAGCACAAGATATCTATGAATCTACCAGAGAACTTCTAGAACAAATTATCCTACAAAACGATATAGTTGAAGAGCAAGTTGCTGCTGCATTTTTCACTGTTACTCATGACTTGGATGCAGCATATCCAGCTGCCGCCGCTCGTCAACTCGGATGGAATGAGACAGCTCTTATGTGTTCCACTGAAATTCCTGTCCCGGATTATCCATCAAAATGTATTCGGGTTTTGATTTTGATAAACACCGATAAATCTAAAGCGGAAATTCATAACGTCTACTTAAAAGAGACAGTCCTCCTGAGGCAAAAGGGCTTGGAAGAATAGATCTTTATACTTGTTGATTGACATCGCAAAGTATAAGTAGTATCGTCGATTGGGTAGAGGTACAAACACACAATGATAGAAAATTACTTTACATATTACTATTACTTTAAGAAAAAAGGGCGAATAATCGCGTTTAGATAAAAACACGATACATGAACAGCCCTTTCATAACTGAAAGGGTTTTTTTATGCCTAAATCAGGAGTTGATATGACTAAATCAAAAAGAACGGACGTAAACGTGGTGAGTACAGAACCTTTGACAACGCCATCAGATTTAATAAAACAATATCCAGTAGGGGACTTGGCTTCAGCTACTGTTGTGTCTGGTCGCCAGCAAGTAGCGGATATCTTGGATAGAAAAGATGACCGCTTGATAGTTGTCACTGGGCCCTGCTCCATACATGATGAAGACTTAGCGTTGGAATACGCTGAGAAGTTATGTGGCCTTTCTAAAGAGGTTCAAGATCGATTATTAGTGATTATGAGAGTATATTTCGAGAAACCCAGGACTACTATTGGTTGGAAAGGGTTATTGTATGACCCTGAGTTAAATGACTCCTTCAATATTGAAGAAGGACTGGGATTAGCTCGATCGATACTAATAAAAATTGCAGAAATGGGGATGTTCGCTGGAACTGAGTTTTTGGATCCAATCGTACCCCAGTATTTGGCCGATTTAGTTTCTTGGGGAACAATAGGCGCACGGACTACAGAGAGCCAAATTCATAGGCAAATGGCAAGTGGACTTAGTATGCCTATAGGCTTTAAGAATGGTACTGACGGAAACACTCAAATAGCAGTTGATGCTGTTACATCCTGCAGAAGCCCGCATGGATTTTTAGGAATAGACATTAATGGACAAACTTCGATTATAAAAACTTCTGGAAACCCCAATGGTCACTTAGTTCTTAGAGGAGGGGCTAGTGGGCCTAATTACTCAGCTCCTTATGTGGAAGATGCTCAAGAGCAGCTAGAAGCAGCAGGAATAGTTCCTAATATAATCATAGACTGCAGTCATGGGAATTCTAATAAAGACCATAGGAAACAAGGCGTAGCGTTTAAAGACGTAGTATCCCAAAAAGCGAAAGGCAATTCTTCAATTGTTGGAAGTATGCTTGAAGGTAATATCAACGAAGGTAACCAGAAATTAACTAGTGATCTTAATGAGCTCGCATATGGGGTTTCGATTACAGACGCATGTATTAATTGGGAAGAAACGACTGAACTGTTGCATTGGGCTTGCGAAACTTTAGGGGAAACTACTCCAGTAAAGGTATAGACCATCAAGTAGTGACACTAGGTTAGCCAACCGTTGCTAGGGACATGGTTGGCGTATAGGTTTACCTACTTTGTAGAAGGTGTCAATAGATCGATTAATGAAGTTTCCAGGGCGTCTGCTAGTTTTACTGCGGCTCCAATCGTCAGATTTTGTTTGCCGTGTTCCACGGCGCTAATGTAGGTGCGATCTAATCCCGATGAGGATGCCAGTGCTGATTGACTCCAAGATTTTGCTTTTCTGAGACTTTGTATTTGATTACCAATGATCGTCAGGTAATCCTCTAATGAATCCGCTTTTTGATTTGGTTCTTGTATGTTGCAAAGTATTCTTGCGCCCACGATTGCCTCTAGTGGGTTCGGGCTATCTATTATTCTGATGGATTCTGGCGAGGTTTTAGCGTTTTCAATGACGTCAGTCAATTCGCACAGTCCACCAAGGATTAATTTAGGACTATTTGGGAGTATCTGGAGTGCATCAACTATGCTTTCTACATAAGGAAGTTGTTCTTGTAAGCTGACTGATATTGCAACCAAATCAATTCCTCCGGATGAAATGAAATGTATTAGATCTGAAGTCAATGTGTCCGAACCCAAAAATTCCACCTTCCATCCGTCAAGCCGCAGAAAATCTGCGATGATTCTGGCTCCGAAGGAATGCATGTTGCCTTGAACGCAGGCGACAACTGCTTTCAATCCATTTGTTTTGTCAGGGGAAAATGAATTGGAAACTTTGATCATTTGGGTTAATGCGGTTTCAGTGGCGTAGTGTTCAAGGGCGGTGGTAACCTCACCATCATGGTACATTTGTCCGATTTGCAACTGGGATTCGGATAAGATGTTGATGTAAATGTCACCTGCAGATAGACCTAACTCCAATGCTGAGTCAATCACCTGAGAGGCACCAGAAGTGTCCCTGCCTAAAACCGCCTCAATAAATTTAGCTTTAAGCCCCGTCGATTGAGAAGAATTATGATTCACAATATTAGCCCCTCACGTTTAATAGGAATATATTATACATCATCTACGCTGCATTTGCAGAACGGTGGACTTTGTTCTACAAAATTTGCATGTTTCATCACCTCTCAAGAATACTTCAAGACACCTGTTAGTAGACTATATTATTCATAATGTAACCGCAGTGTTGACATAGTGTAGAATATGATCTACAATATCCGCATATTAAAAGTATCGGAGGTTAAGTGATGCTACACATGAAAAGTTGCCCTAAGTGCGCCGGAGATGTAAGTCTTAATAAAGACTACTATGGCTACTACGCAACCTGCTTGCAATGCGGTTGGTCTAAAGATATAGATAAAACAAAAGTTTCTGTAGTAGTCACTAACCCTGATGATTCCGAACAGGCATACGCAGCCTAACAAACTAATAGAGGAGCTTAAAAATGGATTGGACTATACTAGACTCAGACGTAACGTCATCAGACTCTACAGGGGTAGAGGGTTTTATTAAACGAATGGATACTGAATTTAGAGGCGACGGAGTTCCCTTGGAGGGATTCCGAATCATAAAATCTGGAATGGAGATGTACAACATCACCCGCCAGATTGAGGCTGATAAATGTTCAGCTGGAGCTTCCGAGGCTTCGCTGTATGTGGGATTTCAGAACGTTGCGAAGTTTATTAACGAAAACAATCGCTACGCTAAGATAACGAATCTGGGGATCAACGTCTTTGGGTTTGGAGAAGGAAGTGTAGCGGGTGAGACTGACGCGGTAAAACAATGGGTAGCCCTGCCAATCGACCACAAGTCATTTGAAAATCAATGGTATTTGATCTCGATGGAGCCTGAGCCGTTCATATTCATAGGCTGGGAAACCTCGGAAAATGCTCAATTTGGAGTTGGCGGAGTTTCTTCTCCGGGCAAGGAATTCAAAGGTTTCATATCTGACGACACGAGAATCGTGAAAGCAGCGATTTCCCATCTCGAGTCCGTGCGTTCTAAGTCATCCTTCCAAGAGGCGCTGTCTATGGACGACGTAGCTGACAAACTTGGATTTGCGATTGATAGGATAATGGTCCTCACAGATGACGGAAAAAAAGACAGTTTCGGTTTGGTGAGAGAGAGCGGTATCTCCTTGGCAACCAAGACCAGCGCAGACGTTATTGCCTACGATACATCGGCAATCTCATATTTAGTTAACCCATATCCTTCTGAGTTATATGAAAAGGAATATAGTAAATCCTTGGATGGTTCCCAATTGCTTGTTATGGGGCGACAATATCTGTCGGAGCAGATAAATTTATTCCGAAATGAAGGTGTTAGTGCCAAAGCTGTATTGCCAACTGACCACGGATTTGAGCATCTTGCGGAATGGGCTGATAGAGAAGAAGCTGACGTAATAATGTTACCTGACTCTATGATCAAAGAAGGAATCGTAGGAAGATTGCAGGGATACACATTGTCAAACCTACTATCATCCACTCATAAACCAGTACTTATTGTGGACAAACTAGGGAAAGCTAAAGTGTGTACAAACGAGTTAACGGTACAAAAGGTCGGATCATAAGAACACTATCTCTGTAAATGCAACTTATCTTAGGATTGAAAGCACCATTCCGATTTGCTATACTCTTTATTGACAGAACAAATACTAAGGTAAGGAGCAATGTATATGTTGCCTGAAGTGAGCTTAAGAGCAGTTACAAAGCCAGACCTGATTCAAGTCCGAGAATGGCTGTCTGACCCTGAAGTTAATCAGATGTGGTATGGATGTGACGATTCTAGCCAGCCGCTTCACACCGGATATGATCTCGGATTTAATGATGATGAAACAGCTGATTTACTGACAAAGTTATCCGGTGACAGAAACCGGGATGTGATATCAGTTTTGTCTGAGTCGGAGGGACATATTGGGGAAGCTCAGCTGGTATACGAATGGCCGCTTCTCGAAGCACAGCTCTTTTTACTGATTGGCGAAAAAGAATTGTGGCACCATCA
>MDSV01180332.1_pt1 | contig 49843 bp, 43 predicted proteins | sample 810851 | NCBI WGS metagenome assembly MDSV01 (sample SAMN05326640, study PRJNA326480) | marine metagenome | isolation source: seawater | place: Atlantic Ocean: North East | collected 2012
GATTTCTTCATCATCATTCCAAATATCACCGATTCGCTGGACAATCCCTTTGAACACACTTGCTACTTGTCCATTCGCTGCTTGCCCTCTTCCGGTCTCTCCATAGTGGCCAGCGTGAAGTGTAATGTGTCTAGCATTGATTGTCTTCGCAGCTTGTAGGGCCGCCTCAACTTTTGCAAGACTTCTGTTTCGCTGTAATTTATTTCCAAGAAGTTCGGAGTAATACGGTCCGTGTATGTTCATTTCAAAGCCGGCTTTGTTTGCTAATACTCCAGCCTGCCAATACTGTTCGAAGTGCTGCGGCGCTACCATCCTGACAGTTTGGACTTCCATTGTCTCTAATCCGAGAGAGATGATGTCGTCCATACCTTCGACAATAGTACGGCCTTTACATGATAGTGGAACTCCCGCTGGACCCAATTTTACTGGCATAACCCACTCCCCGCAGAACAGGCCGAAGGGCTGCCCTATGTTAACCCCTTTCAGTCAGAAGGCAAAAACTCGGGTTAATTAGCAAGGGATTGGATTCATGTGTATGAACCCAACCGGCAATGACATGGAGGCACATGTTGAGGCGGCTGTAGAGGCCTTCCGCAACGGTAACCCCGTCTGTTTATTTGATGCAGAGAACAGGGAAGGAGAAACAGATTTACTATTCCCTGGCCAATTTGCTGAACCGGCAACAATGCGTCAGTTGAGGTTCGATTGTGGCGGATTACTTTTCCTTGCAATCGGTCAAGAGGTAGGTGACCGATTTTCATTACCTTATCTCCAAGATTTGCATATGGATGAGAGATTGATGACTGACCACCCAGTGCTTAGAGAGTTGCAAACAAATGATTTGCAATATGACAATCGGTCGGCTTTCACGCTTTCATTGAATCATCGCGACACATTTACTGGAATTACAGACAGAGACAGGGCTCTGACTACCAGAAGATTTGCTGAATTATTTTCTGAATTAGATGAAGATGACAACGCCTTGGAAATGCTTGGTAAGGAATTCAGAACACCCGGTCATATTCCGGTATGTAGGGAAGCTGATGGAGGACTGACTCGAAGACAGGGCCATACTGAACTTGCAGTAGGTTTAGCAAGACTTTCGGGAATGATTCCAGTCGTGATTGGAGCAGAAATGCTTCAACCAGAGGGAGACCTTGCTCTTCCGGTTGCAGATGCTAGAATTTGGGCAGAAGAGAGAGGAATTCCTTTCCTAACTGGAGAGGAACTGATTAAAGCCCTAAGGTTGTGAGCAGACATAACTCAACCATTGGAGGAAGTGAAATGACTCGTGTAATGGCAGTCGGAGTTTTTGATTTGTTACATGCAGGTCATCTGCATTACATGGAGCAGGCAAAATCTCTTGGAGACCATTTGATTGTTGTAGTTGCACATGATGACACGGTGCGTAAACGCAAGCATGAACCTGTTACTGGACAAGAATTGCGAAGAAGAATGGTTGAAGGATTAAAGCCAGTTGATGAAGCAGTCATCGGAAACCCCCCAGATGTTCCAATCTTTGATATCTTACCTGCCGTTAAACCAGATATTATTGCCTTAGGCTATGACCAAGAACACGCAGAGGAGAGAATTAGAGCGTCATTAAACGAAAGAGGTTTAGGACATATCAAGGTTGTAAGAGTCGAAGGATTGTCTGATGATTTGGACGGAACGAGGAAAATAATTGCGAGAATTCTAGAACTATCCTCTGCAAAAAAAGAATGAATTGGTGGTAAGATGTTCACTGGAATAGTCGCAGGGACAGGATCCATCACTGAAATGTCGGGCAGCGATGTTGTGCGAATAGTGATTAATTTTCAATCGGTTTCTACAGATAATCTTGAAACCGGTGCATCTGTTTCAATCGATGGTACCTGCCTTACCGTGGTTGAGATAAATCCACCAAAAATCTCATTTGATGTCATTCCTGAAACCTTGCAAAAGACAACATTAGGTAGTAAATCAACTGGCAGTTTAGTTAATCTCGAAAGGGCTCTAAAAATGGGTGATGAATTAGGAGGCCACTTACTTTCAGGTCACATTTTGGGTATGGGCGAAATAACCGAAAGAGTCGAAGGAAAGGAAAACTTAGACCTGAGAATTAGTTGCCCAAGCCATATCATGAAATTCGTGCAAGAAAAGGGCTACATTGCGGTAGATGGAATTTCACTAACGATAGGAAACGTTGATGAAACCTCATTTTCACTTCACTTAATTCCTGAAACAATCGCACTAACTACAATCGGAACTAAACAAATTGGCCAGAAGGTCAACATAGAGGTTGATTCTATGACTCAAACGATTGTTACGACCGTAGAAAGAATACTGGAGGCGAGAAATTGACAAAGAACATCGCAATTGTATGTGGAAGTTACCACAAGAAAGAGATTGAAAAAATGCTTGAGTTGGCCACAGATCAAGCCGAGAAAGAAGGACTCACAGTATCAGAGGTGGTTTGGGTCCCTGGTGCAATGGAAGTTCCACTTGCTCTTAGGAGAATCATCGCTAAAGACCAACCTCATGGTGTTGAAATAGTTGGAGCAGCATGCCTTGGCATTATCGAGAAAGGCCAAACCCAACATGGTCTTGCAATGGGTCAAGCGGTTCTGAAATCAATAATTGAGTTCCAAATATCTTGGAACAAACCAATCGGTTTAGGAATTATCGGGCCAGGTGCCGAGCCAGAGCACATTGAGCCAAGACTAGAACCGCATGCTAGAGCAGCTATCTCTGCAATATCTTCCATGCTCTAGGCCTAAGTAAAACGTGATTTTCTCTCCTCAAAATCACCCACCATATTCCTAGTAAGACGAATAATTGTGGGAACCATAGCCACCAAGTGCTCCATCTAACTCCATCGAACATCAGATCACTCCAAGGGTGAAAAACAGGAGTTGGGAAGAACCTAAGCGTGTGTCCAGGAATATCGATAAGAATGTGGAACAACCATGGCAGGACAAAAATCCCAGCCATGTATCCAGGCTTCTCATGTCCTTTTGATTTCAAGAAATAATATGCACAACCATACAAGAAGGCGACAATTGTTAGTGAATGTGTCCACTGGTAAATCTCCCAAGCCACAGGCATGTCAGATGTAACTGTGTCATCGTCTACACTCTGTCTTGGAATCCCATTAGCCATCCTGTAAATCGATGCGGGAATAAATGCCAGCAAATCTGGTAGAACGCCCATTGGTCCACTAATTTTCCATGATATCTTTTTCCGGGTAATTGCCATACTCCAAAGCCAGTGAGAAAAGACGTCCATATTCTCCCGATCGAGGCTGTGTTAATGATTCTTCAGAGAAAATGTTCAAGGAGGTTATCGCTTTGGAAGAAAGCATGAGCGGCGACATTCGAAACGTGATAATTATTGGAAGTGGTCCTGCGGGTTACACTGCGGGTCTATACACCTCAAGAGCAATGCTTGAGCCACTAATGTTTGCAGGCTACATGTCAGGTGGCCAATTGATGCTTACTAGCGATATTGAGAATTTCCCAGGTTATCCAGAAGGCATAGGTGGCCCAGAGATGATGATGCAATTGAGAGAACAAGCTGAAAGGTTTGGTCTAGAGGTTCAGGACAGGAACGTTGAGAGAGTCGATCTTTCCGAGCGCCCATTCAAGGTTTACACAGAAGGTGAAGAATTCCTAACCCATTCAATTATTGTTTCAACTGGTGCAGAATCAATTTGGTTGGGTGCTGAAGGTGAAGAGGAGCAGAAAGGAAGAGGAATCTCTACCTGTGCAACATGTGATGGTGCTTTCTTCAAAAATGAAGAAATTCTTGTTGTAGGTGGAGGCGATTCTGCGATGGAAGAAGCGACATTCTTGACAAGATTCGCATCTAAAGTAACCCTTGTCCACCGCAGAGACGTGTTCAGAGCCTCACAAGTCATGTATGATAGAGCAGCAAATCATGAAAAAATCGAGATTAAGACTTTCAGACAAGTAAAGAAGTGGCTTTCAGATGATTCAGGTCTAACCGGGGCAGTTCTAGAGGACCCTAGGGATGGTAGCACAGAAGAAATTGCAGTCACTGGTGCATTTATTGCGATTGGACATACTCCAATCACAGGGTTTTTGGAAGCGCAACTCGAAACAGATGACGAAGGATATCTCATTCACAAAGAACACACAATGACCAGCGTGCCCGGTGTCTTTGCCGCAGGAGATGTAGTCGACACTAGATACAAGCAAGCGATTACAGCAGCTGGACTCGGCTGTCAAGCAGCCATTGACTGTGAGCGTTGGTTAGAAGAGAATCAACACTGATTAGGCTTGAATTTGATTATTTTTTATACTCCGCTACATTGGAGAAAATGATGGTGGACCTGACAAGACACTCTAGACACGTTTTGTTACCTCAAATAGGGGCTGAAGGTCAGGCAAAATTGTCCAATTCAAAGATACTATGTGTGGGTGCTGGAGGATTAGGTAGCCCTGTGATTCAATATTTAGCAGCAGCTGGAATTGGACATCTTACAATTATTGATGATGATCTAGTAGATATTTCTAACTTGCAAAGGCAAATAATTCACAGGACAATAGATATTGGAACACCAAAAGCAGAATCTGCTAAACGTTACGTTAACGAATTAGACCCTAACGTCAGTGTTAATTCAATAACGGAAAGACTAACTGCAAAAAATGCAAAAGATTTGTTTTCCGGACATGACATAATCATAGATGGAACTGACAACATCCCGACTAGATACCTAATCGATGAAACTTGTAAAGAATTGGGGATTCCATGGGTCTATGGCTCTGTTTATAGATTTGAAGGGCAAGTTTCTGTATTCAATTTTAAAGGCGGACCAACGTATGTGGATCTATTTCCAGAAGCACCTCCTGATGATTTGATACCTTCCTGTTCGGAAGCTGGAGTATTGGGAGTATTACCTGGAATTGTAGGCAGTTTACAGGTCAATGAGGCGATCAAAGTAATAGTCGGTATCGGACTGCCTTTGGTAGGTAAGTTATTGATATACGATGCATTAGAATCAAAGCAAAAAATCCTGAAGTTTGGAAAAACTGAGAATAAACAAATTGAAGAATCAAGTCCTCTACAGTCGGAACAGATGTTCCAAGAAATCGACTCATCAACAGCCATTGCAAAAATGAATGATGGATGGAATCCACTATTTCTAGACGTTCGCTCACAGCAGGAAAAGGACGAGGCTAGAATTTCGAAAGCTGTTTATCTGTGCCCACACACAGAGGTGTCTTCATCTCTAGACCAAATCCCAAAGGATTCTGATATTTTGGTCCATTGCAGGTCTGGCATGAGGTCTCAAATTGCAATTATGTACTTAATCCAAGCTGGATATGATGGTGCAAAGTTGTTCAACCTTTCAGACGGAATAATCGGTTGGTCCGAGGCTGACCCTGATGGCATAATTCACGGCTAAACTCTAAACTAAAGGGTCAACCTTCAAGGTGTTAATTGGACGAACCCGGCTTGTGCCGAAAATCATTGTAGCCGACGAGAATGAAGGTCGGCGTAACCTTCTCGCTGGTACGTTGGAGCGTGCTGGCTTTGATGTTACTAGGGCAGGGACACTTAGACAAGCAGAAGGTACGGCTTTGGCAACTATGCCAGAGATAGTGTTAATCGATGGCGAGTGGAAAACTGGAGATGCAATAGATGCATCTCAAAGGCTCATGTCGGACCCCGAGTTTGCCTTCAAGTGCAGAATTGTAATCCTATCGAGAAACGTGTCCCAAGATTATCTTGTATCTGCTGCGAGAGCAGGGGTTAACGAAGTAATTTCAAAACCAGTTGATATGAAGAAATTAATTTCTCAACTCGAAAAGCATTCCAGAAAACAATTCGTACCACCACCCGCTGATGTTTCTAATGCTGCTGGCACTGGTGGCGGTGGTTCATTTGACGTTTCTATGGTGATGAGTGACGGCAAATGGGCATTGCCTATGCTAAAGGGAATTGTTACTCCAGAGAAAATCAATGTGGATTTTATCAATGAAATTCTTGGACAGTTAGGAGAAGAAGGAATTGAGGTTGACGAAGGATTAGACCCGTCTCTGATGTCTAATATTCTCAGAGTTGCACTAAACAGCATAGTTGGTGACTTAGATTCAACAAATCAAGAGGGAAGTCTAGAAAGCCCATTACAAAACCTACCTTCTAGCAAAAAAAGTGCAACCTTAGGTTCAAAATCTTCCACAATGAAAGTAAAGGGTAGTACGATGGAAGAGATTTTGCAGAATCAAGCAGATGGCATCGCTCAAGAGATTGAAGGTATGATGGGTAATATTCTCGATGAGAAACCAGAAATGGTTACAATTCTACCAGATCGTGACCAAGTTGTAATCGACCCAGCAGTTCTAAAATTCACTAAGTTGGTTGCAGAGCAGGCGCATGAATTGATGTGGGACATAGGTCGGCCTGGAAATGTCTCTGACCTTACGTTGAGAACAAGAATAGAAGATATAACTGAAATGTTAGGTGATGTCATATCTTCTCTTCCAGATGATGGTGAAGAAGAATGAAAGAATCGGATAAAAGATGGGCTTTCTGGGCTTTGTCATGTGCCTTTTTAGTCGATTTTTTGGGTTACGCATTCATTGTTCCGATTTTGCCGTCATGGAAACAAGAGTTTGAATTATCCAATACTGAAGCAACTGCATTGGTCTCATTGTGGGCTGTTCCATTGTTTTTACTAGGTCCAAAAACAGGCAGGCTGACCGACCGATTAGGTGCGGGCAGAACAATACTATTCTCTCTGTTTTGCTTAACAGTGGCTTCTTTGATGTATCTCGTTGCAATGAGAATTACAATAATTGATGGTTTCATTGTGCTTGCTATTGCGAGATTGATCCACGGACTATCTGGAGCCGCAATTTTGACTGCAGGTTTCGCTGCTGCTAGTGATATATGGCCAACAAATTTCGGAGAAATTTCTGGCAAACTGATTGCGATGGCAACCATAGGTGGCTTGTTAGGGCCAGTAATTGGAGGCGTAGCTTACACACTGGGGCCTGAATATGCTTTCATAGGATTAGCATTGATTACCGCAGCGATTATTCCCGTAGTTTACGTTACAACCAAAGAACTTGGGCAGGGAGGAGAACCTGCCCAAGGATCTGTACCTCTGAAAGTATTCATTCAAAATCCAGTTTTGTTTAGAATCGGCTTACTAGTAACAATGACAACTCTAGCGACAGGTGCCCTTGAGGCAGGAATTCCATTATTCTTAGAGGACAGTCTAGGCCTCAATGCTGCATGGATTGGTGCAGTATTGCTTGTGATGGTTATCGCCCAAGGCATTGGAGGTTGGATGTGGGGTACTTTGGTTGACAAAAATGGTCCCGTACGTTACATGATATTTGGTTGGTATATAGTGACGGTAGCAATGCTTGCTGCGGGTTATGTTGCTTATTCCATAAGCGATGCTGTCCTTGCAGCATACTGTATCATTGTAATTCTTGGAATCTTCCAATTTGCCATCGCAGCGGCTCAAGTTCCAATGTTGCCTATGGTGGATACTGCAACTTCTCAGGTATACGGTAAAGGTGGAGCAGGTTTGGCATTCGGTGCTTTTGGCACCGCATGGGCTGCTGGAACCATAATCGGGCCAATGGTAATCGGTCCAGTTTTCGATTATACTGGATCTTGGGGAATAACGCTTGGAATACTTGCAATACCGATGTTTTTTGGTTTACTGATTACTCTCACGAATAAGGAATTACTAGCAGATTGCTATAATTCGGAGATGGAAAGGCGCCATGAATCAGAATAATTCTCAATGGTATGGCTGATAAGAACCGTCCTTCTCGGAGGGATGGGATGAACCATGACTCAAGGACAGTTGCCGCCGATTCGTGGTACTCAATGGAGACCCCAAAGTCCTCTAGAATTTGTTAATTCATTGCCCGCTGATGCAGCAAAAGGCGAATTGCTACGCTTTGCAGCTGAAAGACACGACGGGCATCTACAACTTGTTGGAGCAGTATGGGACTTTGTTCACCGAGATGAAACTTCATTCAATGGGGATGAATGGCATGAGTTCTCAAACCGATTTATTGACGCATTGAAGCAAGGTCTCACCGGTCGAATGAAGGTTGGTGGTTTGACCGAAGGTGAGATTATACCTCGAAGAGATTCACAAATGCATCTTGAAAGAAGAGCGGATAGATTTCTAATTGATATCACATTATGCCTTAGGAGACTTGCTTACTACATGTCAATTCCAAATAAAATGCGTATGGAATGGCAAAGAATGATGACAAGAACCCGTAATTTGGATACCCACCTCAAAGAGATCTTCACAGTGGGTATGGATACACCCGATGGTGGAAAATTCGGTGGCAAGGGTTTCCGCTCAACATGGCAGGAAGCATGTGTCGCAGTGGCGACAGCTCTCAAAAGAAACCCAACAAATGAACCAGGCTCCCCATATGATGGAGACTATGTTGCTCCTATGATTCGCGATATTGGTTTATGCATGGCAATGGGCGATACGCCTGCTGATTTAATGACGGCTCAAATGGGTAAAATCGAATCGGTAATGAATGGCGGAATAGAAGGTGCAGGTGGTAGAGATTTGCACGTCGGTTGCTTTCACCGAGGAGTTTTGCCACCGACCGCTCCACTACCAATAGCCAGTGTAACAATGACAGGTATGGCGCTCTCATCTTGGAAGAAAGGAGAGGAAAGATTCCACGTAGCATGTATTGGTGAAGGCTCATCTTCATCAGGGGAATGGTGGGAGGCGCTGAATTTAGCTGCCACTAGAGGACTGCCAATTTCCTATATTTTGCAAAATAACCAAATTGCACTAGACACTCCTCCTGTAAACCAATCGAATGTTGAATTGTGGGCAGACAAGGCAATCGCAATGGGAATGCCCTCATGGACAATCGATGGTTCAGACCCAGCTTCATGGCATTCTTCAGTTGCATGTGCAAGAGAATTTTCGCTTTCTGGTGGTGGCCCAACACTGATTCATGTTGAAACAATGAGAGGCTGCGGTCATGCACATCACCATGACGATCTATACTTAGGCGCTGTATCTGGTACACCGCCAGGCTATGTTGACAAGGACTTGTTATCTTACTGGGAAAACAAAGACCCTATTCCAAATCACAGAGATTTACTACTTTCTCTTGGAATCACTGAAGATGAATTGCAAGAAATGGAAGAAGAAGAATCAGAACTCCTAGACGCTGCAAGAAAATACGTAGAAGAAATGGATTGGGCAGACCCTTCTACAGTCACAAAGGGAATTACATCCTTGCATGACGCCGATACTCATGAGGATCATTTAACCCGTATTTCTGGGTCCAAAATACACTCTGAACACAAAGCAGTGCTTGAAGTTGGCGAGTGCTTACTTAACTACGCTGAAAGCGGTGGTTGGACATATTCAAGGGCGATACAGCAAGCGATGTGTGATATTGCTGAACAATATGGGCAGGATACAATCTTCATGGGAGAAGACATGGAGGTTGCCGGAGCATTTGGAATGAATATTCCTCTGAAAGCAAATGGTCACCAAGACAAATTGCTAGACATGCCATTATGTGAAGCGGTAATCATTCACTCTGCAACTGGAGCAGCACTTGCAGGTATGCGGCCTATGGCAGAGATACAATTCGGAGGCTTTGCAGCACTTGCGCACAACGCTTTGTTGAATAACGCAGCTATGTTACGCTGGAGATGGGGTGCAAATGTTCCATTAACAATCAGAGTTCCACTCGGTGCTAGAACAAGAAGCGGGCCATTCCACGCTAACATGATAGAATCTTGGTATGCGAACGATCCAGGATTGGTTGTAGTAGCGCCGGGCACTCCTCAAGATGCGTATGATCTTCTAAGAGAGGCTGCTGAATTAGATGACCCGGTTTTGTTTTTGGAACATATCGGACTCTATGGTTTACGAGGAGGTATGACTGGTTGGGGTCAAAATATCAACCAAAATGTTGACACACAACCTGTAAACGATGCCATTGAATCTGGAGAGCGTCTAAAAATAGGAAAAGCAGGAGTTGTTAGGGGCGGTCGAGACATAACTTTGGTAACTTGGGGTGCAATGCTCCATATTGCTAAGCAGGCAGCCGATGAACTGAGTAAAGAGGATATTGAAGTTGAGATTATTGACGTGCGGACCTTACTTCCTTTTGATGCTGAAACCTGTGTTTCTAGTGTAATAAGAACTGGTCGTTTGGTGGTTTTACAAGAAGGGCAATGGTTTGGAGGAATTGGCCATTCAATGCAATCAAGGATAATGGAAGAGGCCTTCTATGCCCTTGAATCTGCACCGATGGTAATTGGTGCACTAGACACGCCGGTGCCGTTTGCGCCACCTCTAGAAAACCACACCGTTCCTAGCATTGAACACGTTTTGAAAGCTATTCGTCAAGTTGTTCAGGGATAAAGTTTGCAAGCACAGCACCGATGACTGGTGCAACGGTATATAGAATTAAATTTCCTTCACCAAGAACAATATTTGGACCGAGGGTTCTTGCTGGGTTCATACTGGCTCCAGTAAATTCCCCAAATGAGAATGACAGAATACAAACCATCATTCCTACTCCTAACGAAAGAGTGAACAAACCCGCCTTCCTTCTAACTAAAACATGGATTGAATACATCAATAGCATCGTAATCGCAATTTCTATCCCCCAAGATTGAGCCTCGCCGATTTCAGGGGAAGTAGATCCAGCTGCAACGATCATTGCAGCGATCCATGCTCCAATACATTGTGCGATAATGTATCCGGGTAAAGCCTCCTTTTCTAAATCACCTTTTGCAGCAAAAGCGATTGACACCGCTGGATTGATGTGGGCTCCAGAAATTGGTTGGAAGATCATAATCGCTGTAAAAACAGCAAATCCAAATGAGAGACTAATAGCTAATGGGCTCCAACCGAGGGCTACAGAACCGCAGCCTAGCAAAACCATGAGAAAGGTACCACAGAATTCAGCAAGATATCTGTTCCACACATGCAACTTTAGGAGGTGGATGTGTATGATTTTTGTCTATATATTTCGCAACCATCAAAGAGGTGTTTAGAGTGTCACGGTGTATGGCGGAGGCAGTTCCCAAGCAAGGCATAGCCTCACTGCTTCAATGGAATGCTTTACTGATTTCATTTGCTTTATTCGTAACTTTAGCAATATTGGGAGGAATAACGGCCAAAAATGATTGGACAAACATAGGTATACTGCTTATTCTAATTGTTATTGCTTTGGCCCTTCTAATCACTTCTGCAGATTTCTTCGTAGAGGGTGCTAAGGGTTTGGCAAGAAGGGCAGGTATGGCAGAGGTGGTGATTGGTCTCACGATTGTTAGCATAGGTACCTCTTTGCCAGAAATTCTAGTCACGGCTACTGCATCTGCATCTTCTGGAAGTGAACCTGCTATGATGGATTTAGCAGTTGGCAATATCTACGGCTCCGTATTGGTTCAGATTACTCTAGTTTTAGGAATCGTAGTCGCATTCAAGCCACTCGAAATCCGTCCGGCCTGGCTAAGAAGAGATGGGTTGTTGATGTTGATGTCTGTTGTTTTGTTAACAGCACTACTATGGGAAGGAGGAGGCCTCTCAAGGATCGAAGGAGCAATCCTGATTCTAATTTATGGTCTATACTTGACTTGGCTATTGAGTGATACTGAAAGGATAAGAGAAGATGAAGAACAAACAGTTGAGGGGATAAAGAAATCAGATTTCAGTTGGACAGGAACTGCATACTTCGCAATGGTTGTAGTAGGTCTTTCTTTTGCGGTTTATTCAGCAAATGAATTAGTGAAATATGCTGCTGAAATAGCATATCAGTTGGATGTTCCACACGCGGTTGTAGGTTCAACAATGTCAGGATTAGGAACCTCATTGCCAGAGTTAACAGTGGCTATGGTTGCGGTAAGAAAAAGCCAGGGTGTTGCAATTGGGACCCTAATTGGCTCGAATATTACCGACCCATTGTTATCTATTGGAATTGCAGCATTAGTTTCTCCTATTTCCCTAACCGAGGCATCATACGATCTAACGATGTATCTAATCATTCCAGCAACCTTACTCGGTGTTTCAATTTGTTTAGCAATGATGTGGACAGGATTCAAATTCAGTAGATGGGAAGGTAGTATTCTAATTACATTCTACATTTTATTCATCATCTCACTTGAACTGCAAAGGCAGGGTTACCTAGTGATTTGATTAACAGCACTGCTTATGCTGAATGGCTTAGTGGGCCTAACATGGTCGACTTCCAACTAGACGAGATGCAATTGATGTTGCGAGAACTTGCACACGAATTTGCAGTTGATGAGATTAGACCAAATGCTGAACATTGGGACTTAAATTCAGAGTACCCAAAAGAAGCGATTAATGCAGCCCATGAAATGGGTTTACTAAATCTCCACATCTCTGAGGATTATGGTGGGCCTGGTCTAGGTATTATGGAAGAAGTACTTGTCAATGAAGAGTTAGCTTGGGGTGACCCGGGCTTTGCAACCGCTGCTTATGCGACTAGTTTGGCCTGTGCGCCGGTAATCACCGGTGCTACTCATGAACAGAAAGACAAGTATTTGCGCATGGTTGCTGAAGATGGCGCTCTAGCATCCTATGCTGTCACTGAACCTGGAGCTGGTTCAGATGTAGCAGCATGTAAAACACTAGCAGTAAGAGACGGTGATGATTACATCATTAACGGTTCAAAAATGTGGATTACTGGTGCAGGTAAAGCAGATTGGTTTTTCGTACTTGCTAAGACTGATCCAGATGCAGGTTACCGAGGAATGTCTGGTTTTATTGTCGATGCCGATTCAGAAGGATTGTCTTTGGGTAAGAAAGAGAATAACATGGGACAAAGATGCTCTGATACTCGTTCAATGTCATTTGATGACATGAGAGTTCCTGCCGATAATTTAGTTGGCGGTTCTGAATCTGGAGGGTGGATGAACGCAATGAAGGCCTTTGACATGTCTCGACCAAATATTGCAGCACATGCAACAGGTCTTGCAAGAGCGGCTTATGAACACGCATTGCAATACTCTAGCGAGAGACAAACTTTCGGTAAACCTCTACACCGCCACCAAGCGATTCAATTCATGCTTGCAGATATGAAAACTAAGATCGAAGCATCTAGAATGCTGACTTGGAAATCTGCAGCAGATGGAGATGCAGGTGTAAGAAATACAGAATCTGCAGCCCACGCAAAGAGATTCGCATCTGACACTGCGATGGAAGTTGCAACTGATGCAGTGCAAGTCTACGGTGGTTATGGTTACTCAGAAGAATACCCGGTTGCAAGACTAATGCGTGGTGCTAAAGTCATGCAGATATACGAAGGAAGCAGTCAGGTTCAGAGAATGATCATCGGTCGTGAAATTACCAAGGATTTGTGAGTTCATGGCTAAAGGTGTGCCCGCCATAGTATTGGCAGCGGGAGCATCGAGCAGATTAGGCCAACCAAAGGCTCTCGTGAAATGGAAAGATGAATCCTTAGTGTCTCGTTCAACCAGAATTCTTTCCGAAAGCGGATGTTCGCCCATAATTGTCGTTACTAGATCTGAATTGCAGGTTGATGTTATGCTAGAGTGCAACGGTGCAATCGTTGTGGTCAATCCATCTCCTGGGGAGGGAAGAACAGGTTCGTTGCAAATCGGTCTTGTTTCATTGATGAGTGAATTAGGGCGCACTCCAAGAAGAGTACTTGTCAGTCCAGTTGATCGTTGTGGTTGGAATCTCGATACTGTGAATGTTCTGATGGAGTGCAATGTAAATACATCACCGTCTCCATCTGGTCACCCTCTAATGCTCTGTGAAGTCGAGAAAATCCTCTCTCTTCCCAAAGATGCATCTCTTCGTGATAGTATCACAATCTCAAAAATTTCTGCCCCCGGCGAACATATGAACATTGACACACCCGCCGATTTGGAGGGACTGCAATGACGGCGCGAGTGTTGCAATGGTCTCTTCAACAACTCACCCTCAATCGTAAGGTTGCGATAGCGAGTGTTGTTGATACCTCTGGTTCCGTTCCTGGCAAAGCAGGTGCTAGGCTAGCATTGACCGATTCTGAAATAGTTGGAACCGTTGGCGGTGCAGGCTTAGAGATGAAAGTCATTTCAAGGCTTAGAGAATTGATTTCACAAGCTTCCAAACCATGTGGGGAAGTTGTAACTTATGGTTTGAATAAGGGTGCTAAGGGCTATGAGGTACAACCTCTGGACAGTCTTTGTGGCGGCCGGGTAACGGTCGCCTTGGAGGTTCTAATTCCGATGCCACACATACTATTGATGGGCGGTGGACATTGTGCTAAAGCAATTGCAGAGGCGTGTATGCCACTAGACTGGAAATACTCTGTTCAAGATTCTAGAGCGGAATACGCTATACTTGAAGGAGCAACAGAAACCCACCATTCTTGCCCTACGGATTTCCTTGCACAGGAAAATCAAGAATCTCTATCTCGTTTCAGCGACATACTTCTCTTGGGCCATGATTGGAAAGAGGATGAAGAACGCCTCTTAGGATTACTTTCTGCTGGTTATACTGGAAGATTGGGAGTCATTGGTTCCAAATCGAAGTGGAAAGCCTTCACTAGTGTAGCATTAGAAGCGGGAATTAACCAAGAAACCCTAGATGGTGTCAATTGTCCCATTGGCCTAGCGATCGGTGCAGAGAGTCCAGAAGAGATAGCAATAGCAGTTCTAGCAGAAATATTGGCGGCACACAAAGGTATCAATCTTTGAAGACGTGTTCTCTGTAGTGTCTCAATTCCTCTACGGATTCAATGATATCGTCAAGTGCACGGTGTGCCTCTTTCTTTCTGTATCTGGGTAGGTCGGGATACCATCGATTGACTAATTCTTTGATCGTAGAAACGTCTACTATTCTGTAGTGTAACATGTCGAGAACCTCGGGCATTTCTTTTGCAAGAAATGCTCTATCGTTGTGTATGGAATTGCCACATAATGGTGCAGTACCAATTTCTATATTTTTTTCTAGAAACTCACAAGTTTGTTTCACAGCTTCTCCAAGACTAACTCCTTCATTCCTAATTCTATCCACAAGACCAGATGCAGTGTGATGAGTCGTATTCCAATCGTCCATATTCTCAAGTAATTCCTCACTGACCTGGACGGCAAGGTTTGGACCTTCAGCGATTATGTTCAAATCGCCATCTGTGATTATTGTAGCAATTTCAATAATTGACTCATTAGCTAAATCTAGACCCGTCATCTCAAGGTCAATCCACACCATTTCTCCGGCCATGAAATAGCCAGCATGTTCCAGTGTTTCATTATGGTGGCAATCAGATTGGTACGAAATCAATCTTCAGTGTTCCATTTTGTGAAACCGAAACAACAGGTTTGAATCCATCGTGTGGGGTGGCAGCTAATGATGCCTGAATTGCTGTTGAAATTGTAGGATCTAGAATCAAGTCATAATCAAACGCTGCTTCGCTAGATTCTGATTTCTTCTCTTTCTTTTCACTGATTCTTTCCCCTACTTCCTTCTTCATTTCAAGTGCACCAGAGACGCCTAAGATTTCTTCATCATCTTTATCTAATTCAGAGAAATCGAAATCTTCGTCCTCAATTCCATCTTCAACCTCGATAGCCTCTTCAGAATCATCATCTTCCATATCTTCAGATGATGTAACAGGTTTTGGAATCGGCAGAATATCACCTATGCCTCCTTTTACACCAGTTTCGATAATACCGTCTTCAACTCCAATGTTAGCTTCTGTGAACAGAGTTGAAACCTCTCCCATTCTGGATATGTAAGCAAATCCGAATCCTAAAGCAACGACGCCAAGGAACATCCATGTCACATATGTGTATAGGGCTGTGTCGAATGTAAGGGACAGCATGAACAATGAGAATATTGAACCCATAGAACCAATTCCTCTTCTCCAAGGAGTTTCGGTTTCGTCTCTGAATCCTTGTATTGCTATTCCAGATAGGAAAGCAGCCCAAACAGTCCAAAGTAATTGGTCTAGGTCGCCTTCACCGATTGCCCAAGTAATTCCAGTTAGGAAATAAACAATACCAAGTTGGCCAATTCTGTCAATCCAACCGTAGTATTCTATCTCATTATTCCATTCGAAGACATTCCAATTCCAAGCAATTTCAGTCTTGGATGCGAGAAGAGTCATTACAATTCCAGTGATCATCAGGACAGTTCCTACAAGAATATCTTGAACTTCATCTGGTTGGTTTAATTGTTCCAAAACATTCCAAATGGCGAATGCGTGAAGTAGTGGTAAAACGAATACTGAATATTTTTGACCATTTGCAATCGAGTCATATGTTGCCCATATTGCACCTATGACTGTACCGATACCTTTTACCGCAGTCCATGAGAATGTCAAGCATATTATTGTCCATGTTCGCATTGTTGCAGTCATTCTATCTCGAGCTTCTTGGGAATCAAGATTGAATACAGAATATGCCATTCCATGAACCGTAGTGGACTCATCCACCTCATCTGCATATTTGTAAAGCAAGTTACTAGAACTCGTTTGGTTAATTATTAGCGTAAATAATCCGGTTCCAAGTAAACTGTGTGTGAGGTAATCAATATCATCGAAGTGATTGAAATTCGGATCGTTTGTGAAACCAACGAAGAACGAGAAGAATGCCATTACAGGAGTCCAAGGGATCAGGTCAAGTTTACCTAGTAACCACGAATATATTGTTAGTAATACAGTCATTGACAACAGTAGCCAACTTGCTTCTGGCAATACACCAAAAATTCCGATAGTCAACCAAATTGCAGGGATTGCTATTGGCGTTTCATATTCAATATGTTCTTTTGACCTACTGTCAATTACAGCCTTAACCAAGATAATTAAACTCGTAAATGTCATTATGAGGAATGTGAATCTGCTCAAATCTAGTATTGTAATTTCAGCAGGGTCATATGAAACAACTTCGAATATTGATAAGAACTCAGCCAAAATTGCTCCTTCTGTAACAAACCTTTGGCCATACAGCAGTAATGCAATAGGGGCAGCACAAAGGATGAAGTTCAGTCTGTGCTTTAATGCTCTCTGGAATACTAGGGCATACATTGCAATGAATAACAAACCTCCAGTTGTATCGAATAATGCGATTATCAGCAATCCCATCATGGTAACAATGTCTGCAGTTCTGTTCAAAGAGTCATCATTCAACCCTTTCTTATCTAGCATTAGAGATATGCCTAGAGGTCCAGCAAGCAGCATTACATCAAACAATATCATCGAATTATACAAAATTCCAGTTTCGAATCTTGCTTCATTTAAGCTAGCAGCCATAGGGAATGATACAGCGATTAGAGTAAGGGTTGCAATCATTCTTCCTGAAGAAGATGCTTCATCTTCTAGTAGAACTTCTGAGATTATTATTCCTATTGGAATAATCATTAATATCGTCCAAATTGGATTCATTGCAAGGTCTGTTAAACCAACTGAAGTCAAAGCGATTGTAAACAGAACCATCGGCCCAATCAAACTCATTCTACCGATTGGGCCCCATGAATAATCCAATGGGTCATGTTCTGAATTGCCTTCTGGTAAAATCCATGCATTTGTTTTTGAATCGAAAACAGGTACGATTTTCTTTCTCTGAGAATCTGCCCAATTTAGGAGAACCCCAACATCTAATTCTATTCTCTTAAACTTCCTTAACGCAGAGTATATGATAATTCCAACCAATGCAAGTGTGAAGTTGAATCCATCAAAATTAGACGTGATACTTTCGGTTAAAGGCACTTCTAATCTGCCGAATGCTGAAAGAATAATTGCAAGAACCATCGTTGCTGCAGTTGCAGAAGATGCTTCAAACGCCTTATCCTTGTCCGATGTTCTTTCCGCATCCATCATCATCAAGAATGATGTGACTACTGCATAGACGAATAGTGACCAAGGAGTGTAAGGATCATCTCCGAATAAAACAGATTCAGAGAGTATCAATAATCCAAGTGTGACGAAGTGAGCCCAATCGGAAAGGTGACCTTTTTGGCGTCCCGCTTCTCCTGACATCAACACTACAACCAAAATGGTGAATTCCAACCATCCAGGTTCAAATCCTCCCATAAAGTGAGATTGAGCGAAGAATGAGAATCCAACCGCAACCATTGTCATGTTTGCTACCCAATTCCTAGTTACCTTAGATACTACGAGGAGATAAGGCAGCATTGCCAAAGTAACCATCCAAGGGATTAAACTAGCGCTTGGTTCAATCAAAAACAAACTCGCTGCTAATCCTATCGGCATATAGGGAATTCTTCTCATCAAAGTTGCTGGGAAATATGCTATGAGTACCGCCAACCAAAGACCAACTTGTAATGTTAGGTATGGAGTTAACTCTCCAAGTTCGGATTGCCTCATTGGGCCAAGAATTAATTCATAATCTCCACTTCTTGCAAGAATCATTGCGAATATTACTTCTCCAACTAGGAATATTGACGTAGCCTGCATCAAATCTTGACGTAGACGCTTATCTGCTGCCATAATTCCCTGGACAGCGATAATGAATACCATCAGTGATAATGCGCCACCTGAACCTGCATCTTGGTTATTGTATTCGTAAAGAAGAGGTAGTAACCCTGAGGTTACCGCAACAACCGAGAAGATAATCCCGCTATTCGCTCTAAGCGATAGCCACATCGAAAGTGATGCTAAAGATATCATTGAGATTCCTAATTCCCAAGATACAATGTTGTCAGACCATTCCATCCATATGCTTGAACCAATCAATGCAACGACTAGTGGAGTAAATGTGGTTACAGACCATCCAAAAGTTGTAACTCCCTTTAGACGAGTGAGATAGAATGTTTGTGCAAGTGCAAGAGAAACAGTGGCTGCCATTTGCACATAAATTGCATTTGCAGAAGGATTCCAGTCGGTGATTGTAGGATCTGTTGAATCTGCAGGTATTAGCCAATCTACACCTTGTTCAGCTAACAGGCCAATCATCCACCTTGAACCGTATAGGGTTCCAACAGCCATGAAGAAGAACGCTACTCCAAGCATGTAATCGTGGACATTTTGTAATTCATTTCCACCCTTTCTGCGCTGAAATTCCACAAGTGAAATAGCAAGAGAACCAGATAGGAGCCCACCAAATCCAAGAACTAAAAATTCTGTTTGGCCGGTTTCTTCTCCTCCGAAGGCGATCATAAGTAATCCCGCCCATATCGCCACCATTGCAATTCCGAACAGAATTAGTTGTGCGAATTTTTGTAGGCCATTATCAACGACGTATGCCGGTTCTCCAATAACTCCTAACTTTACATTTGGTGTACTTACCGCATTTGCAGAAAGATTTCCTGCGCGTGAAGATAGAGTCCTAGGATTACTTGGTCGAGTTGGTCTAGATGGTGAAGCAGCCATATTTATCATGCCATACTTTCACTATGGCCTTTTGAATGTTAACCCGGAATTTGAGGGGTTAAGGGCTATTAGTCCATCAATTCGGCTTCCACGACTTCGTTAATCTCCTTGTCAACAGGATGCATGGCCTCTTTACTCGACTCATTATTGATGAAAGCAATCACCAAAATAATACTTAGAATAATTGCTGCAAATACTGAACCATATATGACGTAATTCAATGAGCTTGTAGAATCACTTTCTGGGGGAACTAAAACCTCCTCTGTTAGTGTAACTTGCACAGAAATTAGCGGGCTTGAGGTCATACCCTCAATCCCTCTCAGGGACAAAGTGTGGTTGTCGTGCATGATAATTCCAGGGAGGTGTTCTAGTTCCTGAACTATTTGTTCATAACTTAATGCTACACTATTTTCTCCATCATATGTGTGTATGTTTGACCATGAATCCCTCAAATCATTACTCATCCATTGCACTGAATCTAATCCTTGGTTGATATCTATCTCAAGGATTGAACCAGGTCCCAACATTACGCTAACGTTGTCTGTGAGCGTGTTTGTAACATTCATTGAAATGTTAGTATCAAGTGTGTATTGCTGATTGTATTCTGCAGCTTCTATAACTGCTTCTAGAGAATTGACATGACCGTGCCCATATACGTTATTTTGTCTATTCTTGGGAATAAGATCCTCAGCACAAGGCTCGTTTGCTCCCATGTAGTGACACTCTCTGTAGGTTGCAGTCTCTTGCATAATGTTGCGAATATCAAATGGAGACAGGTTAGGATTTGCCTGTAGCATCAATGCACCCACACCCGCAGCTCCCGGTGTAGCCATACTTGTGCCGCTCTTTGCAGAGTATTGGTCACCTGAGTTATACTCTACAGACATTATACTGCTTCCCATGTAAGCAATGTTGGGTTTTACTCGCCCTTCTTCAGTTGGCCCTTGACTGGAATACACAGCGATTGAGGTGTCCTTGTCTAGTGCGCCGACAGTGATTACGTCCTCTGCAGAACCAGGTGTTCCAATTTGTGCACTCACTGCATTGTTTCCTGCAGCGATGTATAGAGCGATTCCTGCTCTTACCATCTCGTTTGCTTGACGGTTAACGCTGTCTTCTTCCGAGGATGTCCACTCAATTGCACCTGGGCCTCCTAGGCTCATTGATGCAATTCTTGTATTGTATTGGTGCATGGTGTCAATTGTCCATTGCATTCCGGCCATTACGCCAGCGAATGAACCAGAACCATCTGCACCTAGAACTTTGACACCAACGAGGTGTGCTTGCGGAGCCATACCCGGGTGTTCGTATGTTGGCGCTCCGGTTCCTGCGGTGGTACCACCACAGTGAGAACCATGTCCTTGGTCATCGAATGGGAATATTTCGCCACTTGTATTCTCAGGACTGTTCACTGCATCATAAAATCCGATAATTTTGGGGTCGTTAGTGGCAGGGTCATCATCTTGGTCATCAAGACTTGTGTGATTTCCATCCAAGCCGGTGTCGATAATAGCAACGGTTACTCCAGACCCGTCATAACCAGTTTCAGCATATGCTTGGTCTACACCGTGCCCAATTCGTGCATCGTTATTTGCTACTGTAAGGATGCCGTCAAGTTCGATCATTACAACGCCAGGAAGTTCTCTTAGTGTCAATAATTCTGTAACTGGAATTCTACCTGCTAAAGCATCGATGCCGTGAAGAATAAATTGGTGTTGATAGTCAACTTGTTTCTCTAGCATGTCAATTTCATCTTGGCCAGGGGTGTAATAGAAATCAATAATCAATGGTAATGTGTTTTCATCATCGAGGAAAACGGGATTGTCCTTGTGAAGTTCAACCATGTCTCCAATTTTATTTTGGTTGCGGTCCACAGTGGTTTCAGTCCACCAGCCAACAGGTTCTGAGTTGTCCTCATCTACCGCAGAAACAGGGATTGTAGCAACCAAAAGTGGCGCTACAAATATGACTAATCCGAATAACCCGAAGAAACGTCTGTAACTATTCATTCACTTCACCGCGCTTCGCGCTAGCCAGCACTAGTGTTTGAACCCTGTGTTTTGTCGTAAATTGGGGCATAACTCAAAACCTGCAAAGATTAGGAGCACTTATGGGGCTTCAAAACTGGTTCAGCCGAGTTTTGATGTCGACTTGGTTTCGAGAAATTTCAGTTATAGATGTAGAAAATATACCTGTGGATAGAGGGTCTGTTATCGTATCATGGCATCCCGGCGGCCTTTTCGATAAAATGTTGACAAAAGGGCTTTTGCCAATCGAACAAATTGATTTTAATGGCATTTTAAATAATGAAAATGAGTTGGAAAAATTATCATCCCAAGTTGCTACTGGAAAAAGTATTGTAGTTTTCCCAGAAGGTGAGTCTCATACCTCCTCTCACACAAAAGAAATAGAAGACAATGCTGCAAAAATTGCGGTAAGAGCTAGTGAACTTGCAGGAGAAAACAAGCCTGTGGTTGTGCCAGTTGGCATCCATTATAGCAAGAAGCATTATTTCCGAGAAAGAGTTGCTATGACAGTTGAAAGACCAATTGAGGTTACTGGTTCCATAGAAGATCTGAGTGAAATAATATCGGGAGAAATATCTCGTGCATCTCTTTCCCGTGAGGATTGGAAAGATCGAGAACTAATCTGGAAAGCACGTTCGATTATTCAAGCCGAGAGAAGAAGAAAAAATCCTGAGGTAGAGAAAATAGTAACATATGGGCAAGGGGTTTTGGGTGCTAGAAGAGTTAGAGCCGCTTGGGAATGGTTGGCACAAAATGATTCAAAAGAATGTGCAAAGTTAGAGCAGAGAACTAGAGAACACATGTCCAGATTGGGAAAATTAGATCTCAAACCTCATCATGTTGATACTAGGCCAATGTCGGTAACGACCAAAGGATTTGCAAAATCGATTTTCTTGTTTTTATTCGCTTGGTCCTTCATGTTAGGGTTTGTTACATTCAGCGCAATAGTAGGCTCCTTCCCTCCATTTTTGTTCGTAGTATTATTGGATAGAACATTTGGTCGGAAATTGCGAGAAACAAGCCGAGGAGCACTGAAATTATACACCGCGTTAATAGTTTATCCAATTTGGTGGTTCTTATCTGCTAGTGCATTTACATGGGCACTACTTTCGGACTCTAGTCCTCTTTCTAGTTACGCTGATTACAGCATGATTATTGAATTCCTATTTGCATTGCCAGCAGCACTAGTCTTACCATTAATGATATGGTGGATGCCAACTGCAGGAAAATTGCAAATCAAACTATATGCTAAAGGAAAGTCATCATGGCGAAGAATGCGTCTTTGGGTAAAGTGGAGAGATTCTTCCTTTGATTGGAATAATTTATGCGCAGTACAACAAAGTTTAGCAGCAGATTTAGTAAAAATCGGTGATGGATTAATTCTACCTGGTGATAAAGATTGGAATGATCCTTTGCCTGGTAAGGATGATTATACCGTGGTCCGTAGGCGTTGATTTTTTTGTTATAAGTGCAACATCAAATTAGGGGCAACCCTGATAGGGTGCGCCGCCCTAACAAGGCCGGGTTGGTGTTGCCATTGGTGGGAGAAGACTTCGTACCGATGATTCCCGCTGCCCCATCACAGATTTGGTGGGGGGAAGTCAATGGGCAGACTAAGGAAGTCATCGCCAAGTCTAATTCTATACTCTTGGATGTATTGAGAGATAAAGCCGGCTGTCTTGGAGTGAAGAGAGGGTGCGACATGGGCACCTGTGGTTGTTGCACTGTTATGATTGACGGAGTTCCGAGGCTTTCCTGTTTGACTATGGCACACGAAGTTAGTGGCAGTAAAATAACCACAGTTGAAGGCTTATCTGAGGGTTCACATTTAGCACCAATACAACAGTGCTTTGCGGATTATGGTGGCTCACAATGTGGCTTTTGCACACCAGGTTTTCTTGTTGCCTCCCAAGCTCTATTAGATAAAAATCCCAATCCTACAGATAAGGAAATAGCCTGCGCTATTGAGGGAAATTTGTGTAGATGTACTGGTTATCAGCAAATAATTCAGTCGATACAGGCGGCAGCTGCTATACACAGAGGCGAGATTGCAGCCGTGGCTTGTAATAATAAGGCACATTCAGATCCTCATCCAAGGGGTCCAGAAATTTAGGTGTCAGCATGAGCAAAGATTACGTTCAACAAGCTGGCATGAGCAAGGATGTCCGTGTTGATGGGAAAAGGGTTGCAGGTAAAATGCGATTCAACCCTCCTGGTTCGGGAGGTTCAAGGCCAAAAATGGCGGAAAGAGATTTGGAATTCATTCCTGAGTTGGAAGGAGGAAATGAAGCTCAACCTGCAGGCTCTCACTATCAAGACCGTTACAGAACGGGAACTACCGTTGGAAAGAGAACTCCTTTAGTTGATGCGAACGCAAAGGTCACTGGACAAGCATGGTATGGTGATGATGTAAGGCTACCAAACGAGTTGATTGGGAGAATAGTTAGGTCTCCTCATCATTATGCTAAAGTGAAAAGTATTGATACTTCAAAAGCAGAGAAACTACCGGGAGTAATTGCAGTATCAACAGGAGTTGATGCACCCAGCAAGTTCGGTGTACTTCCTGTGACAAAGGACGAACATGCAATGGCTATAGAGAAAGTCAGACATGTTGGAGATTTAGTTGCCTGTGTAGCAGCAATTGATGAGGAAACAGCCCGCCATGCAGCAACACTAATCGAGGTTGAGTATGAGGTACTAGACGCAATTCATGACCCCAAAAAGGGATTGTTAGATGTTGATGACCCGATTCATTGGCGAGGGCCGTATCACATAGGATCAACAAATGTGCAAAAAAGAGTGTTCCAGGAGTTTGGAGATCGCGAAAGTTTGGAGGATACAACAACTGCTTTTCATAACGGGAAATGGAAATTTATGGGCGTAAATCATGGGTTTACAGAACCTCATGCAGTCGTTGCGCATTGGGACCCAAATGGTCGATTACAACTCTACACTCCCCAACAGGTTCCACATTATGCCCACAGGGCTCTAGCGACAGTTCTTGATGTACCAATGCATCAAATAAATCTCATACGCACGTTTGTTGGTGGAGGTTTTGGTGGCAAATCAGATCCTTTCCCTCATGAAATGTGTGCTGCTATTCTGGCTAGAAAGGCAGGTAGACCAGTTAGAATCACATTTGACAGGGAAGAGGTTTTCTGGGTAAATCGAGGAAGACACCCCTCTCACATAGAGGTCAAAATAAATGCAAACGATGATGCTAAAATTTCTGGGTTTGAAATTGACGCGCTAATCGACGGCGGCGGTTTTGCTTCATTCGGGCACGTAACTTCATATTACAACGGAGTATTAGCAACAGCGCCATATGAACTAGGTTCATTCCACTACACTGGTGCTAGGGTTTGGACAAACAAACCTGCTAGTGGTGCAATGCGTGGACATGGAGCGGTAAACACAAGGTGCGCTATTGAAGTTGGTTTGGATGATATAGCTGAAAAATTACAGGTTGATCCTATAGATTTGCGACTCGCAAACCTTCTGCCCCCACATTCCAAGACTATTACGGGATTCAGAATCACATCAAACGGAATGCGTCAAGCCCTTGAAAGGGTTAGAGAGGGTAGTAATTGGGATGAAAAATTCCGTAAATTACCTCTTGGCAAAGGAATTGGAATCGGCTGTGGCTTCTTCATTTCGGGTTCAGGTTTACCAATTCACTGGGACCCACACAATTTCCCTCATGCAACTGTTCATATGCAAATTGACATGGACGGAGGAGTAACTGTCCACACAGGTGCTGCTGACATTGGACAGGGTTCGACCACTGCAGTAGCGCAAGTAGTTGCCGAAGTACTTGCTCTTCCTTTGGACATGGTCCACGTAAGATCTCATGAAAGTGATACAAGTCCCGTAGATTTGGGGTCATATTCATCCCGAGTGACTTTTATGAATGCCAATGCTGCTATAGGCGCAGCACTTGAAATCCGGGAAAAGTTGCTAAAAGCAGCAGGGGAGATATTGGAAATCTCTCCTGACAAATTGGTACTCAATGATCGGCGAATCTATGTCAAGAGGGATCCTAAGATAGGAGTTTCATATCTTGATGCTTTACATAAGTCACAGGAAGATGTAGGGGCACTTATTGCGAGCGGCGCTTATCGAACACCTCCAATGGGGGGAGTGCACAAAGGTGCAGCAGCAGGTCTTGCACCTGCTTATTCTTTCTCAGCGTATGTTGCCGAAGTAGAAGTTGATTTCGATCTTGGTTTGATCAAGTGCACCGATGTATGGGCTGCACATGATTGTGGAAAGGCACTAAACCCGCTAGCTGTTGAAGGACAAATTATTGGATCATGTCATATGGGGCTTGGTCAAGTTCTCTCTGAACAAATGGTCTACGGAAGGACGGGTCATTTGCAAAATCCCAATTTCTTAGACTACAAAATCCCAAGTGTGCATGAGATGCCGAATGTCACACCGATCATTATTGAATCATGCGATCCAGAAGGTCCATTCGGCGCAAAAGAAGCAGGAGAAGGTCCTTTGCTTCCGATTCTTCCTGCTGTAGTTAATGCCGTTTACGATGCAATTGGAATTCGAGTGAATGACTTGCCGTTAACTCCAGATAAAATTTGGGCTGCGATTTCAAAGAAGATGAAGCGTGAAAAAATCGATGATCCAAAGGATTTACCAGTGCCGCGGCTTGATTTTTCTGAACTCCAAGAAAAATTAGTAAAAAGAGCGGCTGAGCATAAAATAAGAGATGCTCGACGACAAAGAAAAGAGGATGAGGGGCCATATCTGAACGGAGTTTTATTTGGAATGGACCCTACATTACCACCTGAAGAACAAGATGAAACTTGGAAGATTTCTGTCAAACCCAATTCTAGTCAACTGGAAAACCTCGGACTGGCAGGAACAGCGTGGACAAAGAAAGAGCAAAGGCACATGGAGGGTGGAAAATAATGCTGATGCCTCCATTCGAATTACATCGTCCTAAGTCTATTTCAGAGGCATGCGAGATTGCTGGTAAACTCCTCTCAGAAGGTCATGAATTTGATTGGATTGCTGGTGGTACCGACTTGATTCCAAATTACAAATGGCATATCAATACTAAGCCACATGTTATCTCACTTGCTGGAATAGAAGGCGTATCAACCATCTCTATGACTGAAATTGGTTGCATGGCTAGATTGCATGATATTTCAGAAAGCGCAGACGTGCATCCTCTTCTTGCCGAAGCAGCGAGTAAAGTAGCCTCTTCTCTAATTAGAAGAAATGCAACACTTGGCGGAAATTTGTGCCTTGATACTCGGTGCTTCTGGTATAATCAAGCAGAAGAATGGAGAAGCAGCATCGATTGGTGTCACAAAGCGGATTGTGGAACAGGTGCAGATTGCCGTGTAATTCCTAATCAGAACACTTTGTGTGTAGCAACCTATCAAGGGGACATCGCTCCAAACCTGATGGTTTTGGATGCAACCGTGCATCTAATCGGGCCAAATGGTGCTAGAGAGATGCCTTTAACTGAGTTTTATCAGTTGGATGGTATGACTAGAAATGTCCTACAGCCTGGCGAATTCATGCTCAAGGTTTCCTTGCCTAGTGATGTTTCGGATTGGGTTGGTTCCTATCGAAAATTAAGGCTAAGAGAATCATGGGATTTCCCTGAGGCAGGAGCTGCGGCAGCATGGAAGAAAGGAGACCGCTCAACGCTAAGAGTTGCAACAACTGCATTGGAGAGCATTCCTAGAAGACATGATGATGAGGTTGCTGATGCTGGTGGAAATGTCAAAGAGATTTGCGATGCAGTGTACAAAAACACCAAACCTGTAAACAATACATCACTTCCACCAAGATATCGCAGAAATATGATTAAGGTTTTAATCAAGAGGGCATGTGAGGAATAGAGATGCATCGCACAATCATTGCAATTTTATTGATTTCATTGATACCTATTTCTGTTGATGCCCAAACTCCTAGCCCTGAAGTTAATTGGACTGCAGGCTGGGAGATTGAGGATGATGTAGCGGTCATGCAATTGGACTCACTCTCATACAATTTCGAACTTACATTGAATTTCTGGATTAACAATAATCGCTTGACACCTATCGAAGTTGGTTTCGAGACCAGTTTTGAAAATGTTGAGTTCGATGTTGACGATCCCGGGACAGTTAGTGTGTCTGGTAATTCCAACGAAACCTATGAATTGAAAATTTCAGGTTCAGGTGTGACCAGTGACGGAATTTTGTATAATGCAGATGAATTTTCAGAAACAATTACTCTTCAGTTAATTGAATTAATTGCAGGTCAGGCTGCCGATTCTTCAAGAGAAATCTCCATGGATTTAGAATTTTCAGAGATTTACAATTTAGATGTAGAGTATGAAGTAGCAGGATTAACATCTTCAAACGCTGAGATATCTATGAAGTCTGGAACATCGGAAACCATGAATGTAAGAGTGTTTAACTTTGGAAATACCCAAGATGCGGTGAAGAAAACAAGTATCTCAGTATCAAAATGTCCGCAACTAGACTATTCATTTGAAACAACATCGGCACTACCAATCGCAATCAATCCTGCTGTTAGCCAAGAAGATAGTTCTATTCTTGGGGAACTTCTAGTTAGCACAGCAAATAGCCATCCTACCAAAGAATGTACTTTGGAGTTAACTATTCACTCAGAATCAGATGGTAGCACAAGTTACGCAGGATTAGTAATAAACGTGGAATCTGTTGGAAATGAGCAAGATGGTAACAATGATGATACCGAGGATTCCTCAAGCACAGAATCAACAGAAATAGAAGTTGAAAGTTCATCTTTGCCAGCCATTTCTTCCCTATTATGTATGTTTACCATGATTTTTTGTGCAATTATTCGTCGCGAATGAGCCTTGAACTCCGAAAAACGAAAATGATATTCAATTGTCAAACTTGATACTGAATGTTTCCCATTGCTCAATCCACGATAATCTATATGAGTGGGTTGAAGTTGGGAAACTTGCTACGTTAACTAGTAGTCGTTTTTTTTTGAGGTTAGACATATGACAGAAGATGGTTCACAGGGTATCAAGTTAGAAACTTGGCTTCTTGTTGGATTCATCGTTGCAATGCTTCTCTCTACGACGGTAATTATAGCAACTTCGGCTAACAAAACTACTGTATATTCTGCTTACGTAACCGACGAAGAGCAAAACATACAGTATCAGCAAGTCTCCAGCATGAGAGAATCATTAGGTGACGGCGGCATGGATTACGTAATCGCAAACACAATGTCAACACCAATGTTGGTAAATGACTGGAGAGAACCTCACAGAACTATGCTAATCATTGCAGCACCAGAAAAGCCATTCGATAATGCTGAGGCAGATGCGTTATACGATTTCGTAACTGAGAGAGGAGGAAAGGTAATCATTGCATCAAACTCTACCAATACTCAGACAGTAGCTGATAAATTTGGAGTAAAATACTTTGATGCACCAGTTGTTGATCCAAATCGATACTACGAGGTTGTAAGTCAAACTGGAGAAGTAGAGCCGGCTGATTCACGAAAACTCTGGGCTGTTGCTGGTGTAAATAAAGTATGGACCGATCAATTCGAGCGCAGGCCATATTGTAGTGAGGAATCACTACAGGACAGTGACCGCTACGGAAACTGTGCTTTGCCAATCCTCTTCCACAGACCTACTGCAATACAGGTATTAGATTATGAAGATGAATCAAGAGATGTCAAAATTCTTGCTCAAGCATCAGGTTCTGCGTTTATTGCTAGCCAATCAATGGATGCTGGTGATGATACAAATCAAAAACTCGGGGGAAACACTTCTGGTTTGATAATTAGAATGGATTATCCAGGAATAGAAGCGATTGACCAAGTAAAAGGTGTTAAAGAAGGCAACGTAAAAGTTACTGGAAGCATAGTTTTCGTTTCAGACCACTCGGTTCTAGCAAACCATCTTTGGGATTTTGCTGATGCAGAAGTAACTGGAAAGAGGCAATGTGACTCAGGCTATTATGGCAATCGCTCATGTTGGGATTCCCTACTCTCTCCAACGGATGGAAGTGGAACTTATTGGAACGGAAATGAAGATTATTTCACCACCCTCATCCGTGATATGATGGAACATGAAAATGATGAAATTTCTACTGTAATTACCAGCAAGAACGATAATTTCTACATCGTTTTCGATGAATCAAGGCACGTAACATCTGCTATGTCTTCACCCTTCACAGAAGCTATGGGTGCTATTGTCATGTTGACAAGTGACACCCTGCTAAAGTGGCTAATTGTTTTGAATCTAGTAGCACTATTGTCAATTGCTATTATGGTAGTCCCTGAGAAAGAAAACTGGAGGCACGTCTTTGATTTGACTAGATTCAGAGAGAGGCCGAGTAAAGTTGATCCAAACTTGTATTTACAGCGTGTACGAGAGGCAATGATGTCCAAAGTACGGCAATTTAACGACCTAACCCGTGACGAAATGGCTAGGAAAACACCAGGTGAGATCCAATCAATGGTAAAAGATCCTCGCCTAATCGAACTGTTGTATTCACAACAGAGATCATATTCCAACGAAGAACTGAGGCAATTATTGCAACAAATTCGTCGTTGGGGAAAGTAAACTAGGAGGTAAAAAAACATGCAGCCAGCACCCCCACCCCCCGCAGCCCCCCCTGCGCCAGCACCACCTGCACCAGCAGCCCCAGCAGCGCCACCAGCGCCTGCTATGCCAGCACCGGCTCCGGCCCCAGTAGCAGCGCCACCAGCGCCTGCTGCACCTGCTCCGGCACCAGCCCCAGCAGCACCGGCCCCAGCCTATGCAGCACCACCTGCACCAGCAGCACCAGCACCGGCACAGGCACAGCCTAAACACCAAAGTAGCCCAGAGGTCCGAGAACGTCTACAGGCCGTAGGAGCGATTGCACAAGCGATCAGCGCCGAAGTCCAGAAGGTAATTATCGGAAAGAGCCACGTTATCGACAATGTTCTGATTAACATCTTGTCGAACGGTAACCTACTGTTCGAAGATTACCCAGGACTTGCTAAGACATTGATGACCAACACCTTCGCAGATGCGTTGGGTTGTGACTTCAAGCGTGTGCAGTTCACTCCGGATTTGCTACCTGCTGATATCACAGGTACAAACATCTACGATGCTAAGAAGGGAGAATTTACCTTCAAACCGGGTCCACTATTCTGTAACCTGCTACTAGCTGACGAGATTAACCGTGCTCCTCCTAAGACCCAAGCAGCTTTGCTTGAGGCTATGCAGGAGAAGCAAGTGACTATCGGAACAGTCACTCACAAATTGCCGGCACCGTTCATTGTTATGGCAACTCAAAACCCTGTTGAGCAAGAAGGTACATACCCGCTTCCTGAAGCGCAGTTAGACCGTTTCATGTTCAAAATGAGCGTCGGTTACCCAGACCGTGCAGACGAAGACGAAATCCTAGCTCGACGTATTAATCGTGGTAAAGACGCAGTCGATGTTGACGTCATTACTGACCCACAGCGTGTTATCGCAATGCAACAAGCATGTGAAAACGTTTACGTCGACCCTGCACTACGTATGTACATGGTTGAAATCGTAAGTCGAACTCGTGAGGACCCTCGTGTTCTCGTTGGTTCTTCGCCTCGTGGTTCTCAGGCACTTCTGAAGACATCACGTGCAGCAGCAGCTCTTCGTGGCCGCGACTTCGTAACACCAGATGACATTAAGACCGTGTCTGAACTCGCAATTGCACATAGAATTATTCTCAAACCAGAACACCAAATCAAAGGATTGGAAGCTGGAGAGGTTATTCAAACAATTTTGCGCGAAGTTCCAGTACCTACTGTCTGATTTTCTTAATTGAAACAGAGAGGCGAATGGCATGTGGAGTCGTAAGAGTGCAATGTTGGGGTCCCTAGCGGTAGCGATGTACCTGCTAGGTCTTACATTGAGGAATTCGCAATTGGTTACCATTGCTGTGGTAATTTTCGTGTTCCTAACTTGGGCAGCACTATTTGGCGGTCACGCCGATGTTGCTGCAAGCGGCCGCAGAGCGGAAGAATGGATTGGCGAGGAAGGAGTCTCCCTGTCTAACGTTTCTGCCATGCGTAAATTATCCAGTGCTAGAATTTTCGAAGACGGAGAAGTGAATGTAACACTGCGTATGCAGAATCATTCCGGATTAGGAAAGATTCTCGAAGTCAAGGATAGAGTCCCAGAGGTAATGCGTATCAAAGATGGTGCAAATTACATTTTGATGGAACTCGGTCCACGTCGTGAAACTTTCATTGAGTATACTGTTGAATGTCCGCTGAGAGGTTTCTACAGCCTTGGGCCGGTGGCTGTCCGTGTCCAAGATCCGTTCGGGTTGTTCCACAAGGAAAAGGAGCTGCATGTCTACAACGATTTCCTTGTGTTCCCGAAGATGGAAGACCTCAAAGAAACATTCGTCAAGTCAAGAGTACCGAAAATTTTCACTGGTGCTGTCAACATTCGCCAGCCTGGCCCTGGTTCTGAATTCTACTCTTTGAGAGAATACTTCGAAGGAGATTCATTCCGTGCAATCAACTGGTCTGCTTATGCTAGAAGTGGTAAACTGATGGTCAACGAGCGTGAAAGAGACGCTGTAAGTGACATTATACTGATTGTTGACTCAAGAGCAGTGGCTGAAACTGGACCTGTTTCCAGAAATGCTCTGGTTTACTCTACAAGAGCAGCAGCAAGTCTTGCGAAGTATTTCTTGGGTAGACGTGACTCTGTTGGACTGATAACTTACGGTGACGAGGTAGTCAGTGTAGACAGAGACACTGGGAAGAAGCAACTTTACGTTATTCTAACCAAATTAGCAGGAGCAATGGCAAGAGGAAATATTCCGCTACAGGTAGTTGTCAACAGAATAATGCCACACATAAACAAGGGAAGTCCAATCATCGTTCTATCAAATCTAGAGGATGATCCTACCATCATAAACGCACTACGTGACTTTAGAGCTAGAGATTTCGACGTAACAGTTCTATCACCATCCAGTCTGGAATTCGAATTCGATGCAAAGCGTATCGATAGAACTGGGTATGAAGTATTGAAGACAGAAAGAGATGTCCTGATCAGCGAATTGAGAGGATTGGGTGTTAACATCATGGATTGGGAGCCTGATATGCTACTATCAACCGCACTTGCAGGTGCAAGAGGATTCTGAGGAGGGAAATGAATGGCAACTAAATCTGGAGACACAGCACACCTGTATGATGGCAAGACTGTTCGGTCATCAGCGCCTTCAAGAAAGAAACTTGCAGGTACTGCCAGCGCAACAGGAGAGATTCCAAAAGACGCAATTCCAACCGTTGAAATCCCATCATTTGTCGAGAGTCTGCTTGGTGGACCACTAGTCCCAAAGATGAAGTTCTTACCTGCGGATAAGATGGTTCAAAACCTGCAACTTGGTTGCTATGGTGTATTGATTGCCTTGGGTATTCTAACTTACATCGTAACACCTGCAGTAGGAACCATATGGTTCGCAATTACAGGTTCAATAACTGTTGCAAATATCCTACAGTTGATGGTAGTAGCAGGTGCAATAGGCACAGGTTTCTGGGGAACAATGACTAGAGATGCAAGATTTATGCTAAGTTCATATGTTCTGTTTATTATTTCAGTCATGAGATTTGCTTCTTCCAAAGTTTCACTATCTCAAGACATTTTTGGATTTGGAGATAGCCAATTTTTGCTTACAATTCTTGTAGTCGTATATGCAGTCTTGCTGGTTATGTACTTTGAATTATCAAATGGTGTAATCAGGTTCAGCATGCTAGATACATCAATTAGAACAAGAGAAGTATACGTAATGAATGTCAAGAAAATAGTGGGTAAATATCACCGTTCTCTCGTAATCAATCCTTTGATTGCGGGAACTCTTGCTATGATTGTTTTATCTGTGAACACTATTCTTCCTGCCATCGTTTCAGTATTTTCTGAACAAACCGCTATCAGAATGGAAGAATCTGTTGAACTAATTTCAGTTTATGGAGTTGCGCTGGGAACACTGTTCGTATTCATCGTCGTAGGTTTGCTATTCGCATTAGACCTACCAACTCACTTGCAATCTTGGCGAGAGAACAAAGAGTGATACAGTTCATGAATCGTTTCATGTAACTTTTCTGTTTGGACAATTAGTCTAGTTCCATATTCATTTTTTGATACTAGTTCATGCTCTATCGAAATGTTTGCTTTTCCGATTATCGATATAATTGCAGTCTTGTGAATTATTTTGCCTGTAATTTTTGATTCGATTAGATGAAGATCGTGTAACGGTAGGATGATCTTCATTTTTTCAGGCGTTGATTTCATCAGCCAAGGAGTAATTCCTGAATACTCGATTTCTGAAAGTAAATCACTGCTTAATGGCTTGTTATCAGTAATTACAGCAACACCTGGTTGGCATCCTATTGCAACAACAGTATCTAAATCTACATCTGGACCAATTGTTGTAGCCACTTTGGCATCTGGGTTGTGGAAATTTTTGATTTCAATAGGTATTCCTTCAGAGATTAAAGGTAATACTGTAGCCGGATGAATGATTGGTGTTCCATGCATGGAAAGTTCGGCTGCTTGACCATAACCAAGATACGGAATTGTAGGGGTGTCTATTCCCCATCTAGGATTTAATCTCTTTATCCCATCAATATCCTTCCAAAGAACCAGTTTTTTAGCATCAGTCAATTTAGCAAAAGCAGCTGCTGAATGGTCTGAACCACCTCTTGTTAGAAGTGCTATGTTTCCATCATCGCCTTCGCCAAACCACCCCGTAAGTATTGGTATTCCAACTAAACTTTCGACATCTAATTGCTGCTTTGAGGAATTGATGTCTATTTCCTTTGCTCGTCCGATGCCTTTCAATCTCAGTCCAATGTCCTCAGCACCTACTGGGTGAGCATCAATAATTCCATTTTGTCGCAATCTATGGGCAACTGCAAGGGCGCTAAGCCTTTCACCCGCAGCTAAAATTAAATTCTCTGAGTGTAGTGATTTTTCACTACTTGAATAATTTAGTAATTCATTTGAAATCCCAGTAATCACATTTTGGAATAGTTCAGCAAAATCTCCCTTATCTAATCCTGGTGCAAATCTAAGGTGCTGATAAATTAGGTCTTGGACTAATCTTCCAGCGTATCTAGGCTCTGTTGATGATCTCATCAAGCGATCAGTCATTCCCCAAAGTGCAGAAACTACAACGATAGGACTACCTTCTGATTTCTGGATAATTTCTCCAATTCGGTCGATATCTTTACCTTCTCTTAGGCAAGAACCTCCAAATTTGTGAACAATTATGTTATCCATCGATATAACCACCTTGAATCGCAAGGTCGGCAATTACCAACCTTGCAACCGCTTCCACAACAGGTCTTGCTCTGGGACCAATAACAGGGTCATGGCGCCCCTTAATCGCTAATTCCTCCATCATTCCAGTTATTTGATTGAATGTTTCTTGGGGTTTTGAAATTCCGCTTGGAGGTTTGAATGTAATTCTTACATGAATCGGTGCTCCACTAGCCATTCCTCCCAATGCTCCATCTGCACCATCTGATAGTGACATATTTGTGCCCCATTTGTCGTTATGTTTGCTTCCGCGCATCTTTCCCGCATCAACACCCCTCCCAAATTCAACAGCTCTTGCAGCAGGTATCGCCATCAGGGCTCTTGCTAATGCTGGTTCGATCCCTTCAAACCAAGGTTCACCAAATCCAACGGGTAGGCCAGAAATTACCAAGTCAACTCTGCTTCCAAGTGAATCACCCTCCTTTCTTGCATCTTCTGCTAGGGAGATTCCATCTTGGCCCTCTAGCCCACCAAGAGCGCCGACTTTAGCCTCAATTTTCCATTCACTTGGTAGAATATTACGTGAAAGTGATGCAGCCGCTACCAGTCCAGCAGTCAGCCTTGCAGAGAATGAACCACCTCCTCTAAGGTCTGCGGCACCACCGGTTTTGACGCTAATTGGGTGGTCTACATGCCCTGGTCTAGGTTGGTATGGAAGGAATGAATAATCCTTGGACTTGACATCTCTATTCCTGATTAGTAACAAAATGGGCATTCCAGTGGTTTTACCAGCATGTACCCCTGAGAGGATCTCTACATCATCGGTTTCCTTGCGTTTACTAGCTAAGCCCGACCCTGGTCTTCTTGCAACCATGTCCGCGATTAATTGCTCAGGATCGATATCAATATTTGATGGCATGCCATCTATAAGAGCGCCCACTGCGGGGCCGTGTGACTCTCCAAAGAGGGTCACAACTATGTTTTCTCCAAGACTCATACGCACGAGTATCGGGTTGTCCGAGCAGACTTTCATTCAAGAATATGATTATTCTTCCACAGGTTCTAATTCAGCATTGATTATCTTGGTTTCAATCAATTCAAAATCGCCATTTCGACTATACCATTTCTTTAGTCGAATGAATGCTTGATCATTTACTGCTGGTGAAAATATAGCGATTGCAGGTCCTGAGCCGCTGATTCCTGCTGCTCTGGCTCCATTTACGAATGCATCATTCGTTAATTTTCTACCCACTGGGTCTTTTACAGCACCCACAACACCTCTTCCATTCCAAGTTAATGCAACGAGGTCATTACCTTCTTGTAATGCATTCAGAGCTTGAACGAATGCTTGTTGGTGAAAACTGAAATCTTCGATTTCAGGTCTTCTTTCTCTGTCTCCACGACACACGAGTAATACATTCCAATCTTCTGAATTTGGACCTGGGGATTCAAGTAAAACTCCGCTCCTTGCGTCTGCAGCATTAGCATCAATTAACTTCCAACCACCTTCTAAAGCAGCCCATGAGTCTCCATAACTTCCGGTTATTGAGACTCCAGATCTAATTTGTGCTGCTGCTGCTAAATCTACAATATCGGCATTATCTAAAGAGTAATCACTAGCGTCACAGAGTGCCTTTATCGCTGCTACAGCAACTGCTGAACTAGACTTTAGGCCTTGACGTGGCGGTATTTCTGATTTTACTGACCAGAATAGTTCACCATCTGGCAATGGAAGATTAGAGTCTCTCCATATTTGCAAAATAGTCCCAAGCAGATCATCTGGGTCATCTAAAACCCTCTTTGATTGCTTGTCTAATAGCCGTACGGTTACTGGCAAATCTAGGGCAAGAGAGGCGCCATAGCCAAGTCCGGCGGCATGCAGAAGGCTACATCCTCCGTTTGATGTGCCTGTGCCAAGTACTGCCATTTTTTCACCTCACTTTTCCTTGACTTTGGCTGAAATATTCACTCCTACGTGTCGTCCAGTTCCTCCGGACCACCCCATTATTGACATATTGGGTTTTAATTCTGTAATAGAAATCAATCCGGTTTCTGAAACGAGTCTTACAGTCTCTGCTTGTTGCAAGAGCGCACCTGCTTCATTATGGTTTTCATCTTCCCATCTGAATAAGATAAATGGACGTTTTTCGATTTTTACTCTTCCAACTACTGCACTGTAAGAAGTTTCGTTAGTGCCGATAACCATTACCTCATCTCCCATTTTCAATTCAGAAAGATATTTTGTTGTGCCATCTGCCATCAAAATGTAACTATGAGCAGCACCTGCATTTACTCTAAATGGTCTTGTAGGAACAAACTCTGATTCGATGGTTTCACCATGTACAAGTGCCATCGAACTTGCACTTGACCCAATTAGCATGCCTTCCCCAATTTCTAACATTGAAGTCAAGTCAATACAAACGCGGTCGCCTACTCCACCTTCTCTTACTTCGATAATTTTGAGATTGCATAATTCAAATTCGGTTGTCTGAGAATCTAGGGATAAGTCCTCTTTTTTCTCACCTCTCTGAGATTTTGCAATCAATGCAGTTGGCAGAATATCTTCTGTTACAAGTAAAGCATCAACTCCAATTTCAAGCGCAAAAGCAGCACCCAACACTTGTTCGGCAGATGAAATCCTTGCTGCGACTCTAGTTGGTCCACCATCACAGGATGCGATTACATTCTCGATAGGTATCATTTTCCACTCTCCCAAATCGAGGAGAATCCATTCTACACTTCCTGCCATAGACCTAGCTTTACTTTGACCTTCAGAGGTGCTTACATCGACTCTCCGACCTACTTGTCTTCCTTCGATGTACAAAGCATTACCATCGATATTCAAATCATCGCCCAGAACCAGTTCGACACCATTTTGATGTATTCCAGATTCTAGCCAAACCTGCAAAGTATCACAGCCTGAAATCTTGCATTGCTTTTTCAACACTTGCACTACCGTGAACAATTGCTTTTAGAGCAGAAACCATTGCTTTGGGGTTAGGATGAGAGAATACCTGCCTTCCCATACAGACTCCTCCACCACCAGCTTGGATTGATTGGTGAACGATTTCGAGAATTTCTTTGGTGCTTCCGCCAGCAGGTCCGCCAGCGATCAAGACAGGAATTGGGACACATGATGTGACTTTCTTGAAGGATTCAATTGACCCAGTCCATTTGGTCTTCACTACAGTGCATCCCAATTCAAACGCTAATCTTGCAGCATGTGCAACAGCCTTTGTATCATCATGTTCCATAATATTGAGGTTCTCTCCACGCGGATAAATCATTCCTAAAACTGGACAATCAAGGTAGTGGGAATCTTGAGTAATCAATCCTAATCTTTCAATCATATCTGGTTCATCAGGGCTTCCCATATTGACTTGGACACTTACTCCTTTAGCCCCTCTTGATAGAGATTCTTCAACACTTCCAACCAAGACTTTGTCACTACCTCTATCTCCAGCATGACGAGTTGAAACGGAAAGGTGTGCAACAAAGTTAGCATCCGAGGAGTAGTGTGAAACTACTCCTTTCTGGGCGACAATTGCATCAGCATGAGCGATTAGAGGAATCAGTTTGTCTAGGTTTTCTAGACCTTCAACCGGAAAATCAGACACTCCGTGGTCGATAGGAATCCACACGCCTTTTCCGTTTGGCAGCAGCGTGTCAGTATCGCTCATGTCCCACGTGAAAAGGTGGTTGAATACAAGGCTTTCCTACTTTGATAAATGGGTTTTAACAGCCCACTCAACCAAAGACGCTTCGGCTTTTGCTAGGTGTTCTTGTAGTGTTGAGCGAGGAATTTCTGTTAACTCAGAGAGTTCTTTTTTGCTAATCTTTCTTGGATTTTCGTAAAACCCTGCCTGTACTGCAAAAACAGCAACCTCGAGTTGCTTAGGGGTGAGAATTTGCGAAATAGTGTCTTCAATTTCACTGATGTCTACCACGTTTACGTTATCAGGTGGCAACATTGCTCTAGCAGCCTTTAGGAATCCGCTTACACCTTCTGGTAGTCCCCGAATTGTAATCTGAACTCCAGATTCACCGATTAGATATGGTGGAATAACGTGCAAACTATCGAAATTGATGGCAGCCACAGAAAGAGGATGTCGGTTCCATACTACGATGTAACCCTCTCCACCAATATCCGGAATTGGATATGGATTTAGAGGACCCTCTACATCCAAATAATCAATATCTCCTAAATCGCTTGGTCCCATTTCTTCTTGGAATGCAACACTGACAAGTTGTCTAACACCAGTTTTGGTTACTTCAAGATGGGCGACGACTTCGAACTTTTTTGCAACCTTTGTAATTAGTCCAATATCTGAATTCTCTACGGATTCAGGACTCCACTTCAATTGGACTTCTCGCACATGATGCCCTTTGCAAGCGCATTATATCAAGTGTGGGCCTATAATGAAAGAACCTATTTACTCAATTCTAGACGCCAAATCGTTCAATATGCCGCTGATGAAGATTGCTGACTTGCAAAGACATTACGAAATGGCATCGGGTGTAGTCAAAGCCTTGGACGGTATAGATCTCGATATTAAAGAAGGGGAGAGAATAGTTTTGCTTGGACCGTCTGGGTCAGGGAAAACAACACTTCTGAATTGTGTTGCTGCCCTAGATAGCCCAACTGCAGGAAGTTATACCTTTGATGGAAAAGACGTACCAAGGGAGAATTCAGAAGAGATGACGACCTTCAGGAGGGAGAACATCGGTTATGTATTTCAATTCTTTAATTTGCTCCAAGATTTGACGGTTCTAGAAAACATTCTTCTCATTCAAGAATTATCAGGCGAGAGGAATAAGGAGAGAGCTCTAGAATTACTCAAACTCGTAGGACTTGAGCAAGAAATCGACAGATTCCCTGCTGAAATTAGCGGTGGGCAGCAACAGAGAGTCGCTATTGCAAGAAGTTTAGCCAAGAGTCCTAAACTCCTCCTTGGGGATGAGTTGACTGGCAATTTAGATTCAAAAACATCAGACATGGTCATGGAAGTATTAGTCAAAGCCTGTAAATCAGAAAATATCACCACAATCATGGTAACTCACGATGAAAAGTTGACCAATTACGCAACCCGTGTAATTAGATTGGACAGTGGCAAAATAATCTCGGACGAAAAGCTAGACAATTGAGGTGATCGAGTGTCAATGCTACTTACAAAACGACTCGCAAGGAGTTTATGGCGGACTAAATTACGCCTCTCTGCGGTAGTTTTCATGGTTGCAGTTGGTGTTTTTGCTGGAATTTCATTCGGTTCATATGCAAACGCAGCAACTACACTTTATGATGAGATATACGACGGTGACGAGGGAGTCAATCTTGCTGATGTTTGGATTGACAACCCGACTGGGGTTTGGAATAGTTCCTCATCGGAATCAATTTGTGACTCAATAGAATCTCAATGGCCTGAAACGGATTATTCTTTGGAAAGTTGTGAGGCAAGGCTGGTCATTGATGGGATGATGTTAACATCTGATTCTGAAGGTTCTGAGAAAGTTATCCCAGCGGTTTGGCATGGGATTGATGAGGGCCTAATAGATCAAATTTGGATGCCAACATACAGTGATTTATCTTCTGGCAGAATTGCTCAAACAAGCGATGAAATCGTTCTAGACAGCCATATTGCTATTGATCTCGATATAGATATTGGTGATGAGATAAATATCAGTGCAGGCTATGGTAAGTTTAGCTACGAAGTTGTAGGAATCGGATTTCACCCAATGCATCTTTACTTTGCAACGGAGGGTTCCACACTACCCGCAGAAGCTGGGACATTTGCAACTGGATACATGACCGATTCAGGTTTAGAGAAACTCGCAAACTTAAGTTCGGGCTCCTCAAACCTCATCCTAATCGATGTCAAAGGAACACCGGGACATGACCTACAGTCAACCAGCGATATTGATGAAAATCCAGAGATGACTAAACTAGTGAGGGATTTGTCTGCAGTCATATCGGATATTGACGACTCCCCAGTTAGCGTATACGATAGGTCGGGCGTATTCTCTGTGGAGATACTACGTGCAGACGCTGAAGGTGCTGCAAAAATGTACCCATACGTTACCGGCATGATTACTGCGATTGCAGGTATCACGATTTTCTTGAGTTTACAGAGATTAATTCAATCTCAGGCCAAAGAAATTGCAGTTTTACGAACTTTAGGTGTTCCAAAGAAATCAATCATGCCGGGATACGTGATTGCTCCACTGGTCATTGGAGCGTTTGGTAGTCTTATTGGCACGCTACTGGGGATATACCTTGGTGCACCAGGAATGTTATCGTTCTATGAGAAAATGATAGGTTTACCAATAAAACTTGAAACAGACTTCTCCCTTGTTTTCCAGATTGTATCTATTGCGATGCTAATCGTGCTTATAGCAGGCTTAAGGCCTGCCTGGCAGGCATCTAGGCTACAACCACTGAAGGTTTTCAGGGGACAACACGAAGTCAAGGTGTCATCGAGAAAAATGCAAAGATTAACTTCAAAATTACCTGCAACTGTTGGCCTTTCAATTCGCTCAAGCCTCAGAAAACCAGTAAGGGTTTGTTTCACTTTCTTCGCAGTTGGAATTTCAATGCTGCTCTTTGGTTCAATGCTTTTCATGATGAGTTCAATGGAAGATAGCCTACTTGGTGGCATTGAAGACAAACAATCTTGGGACGTGCAAGCATCTGCACCGATAGACGGTGAATCATCTGTTATCGATTGGGTCGAACAAAATTCTGGCGATTATGAGTTGATGATTAATTTCCCAATCGGCCTAGAGGATGACAGCCGGGAATTGATTTCCTACGGGTTGGATAGTTTCTCTACTATTGATGAGAAATCATCTATGATCTCTGTCGAATTACTCGACGGCAAAATACCGGTCATAGACAGCAATCCAAGCCAGGTGTTAATCGATGAGGGAACTTCTGAATTCCTTGATTGGGATACAGGGGATGAAGTTACCATAATGATTGGAAATACGGCACACACGGTAGAGATCTCTGGGGTCACCAAAGGTGAAATATCGCGAACAATGTATTTCCATAGGGCAGAATTATCAGATTTGACAGGAGTTCAATCAACCTCGATTCTGATTCAGATTCCCGATGGTACTTCGCTGGATGGTCTGTCTGATGTCACAATTGGATACAGTTTGAAGGAAGATGCGATCAAGACCTTCAAAAATCTCCTAGAACAGCAGCAACAGTTTTTACAGTCGATACAATTCTTGGGAATTGTTATCGCTATCGCAGTTCTATTCAATACACTGCTAATGAATTTAGCAGAGAGAGATACTGAATTGGCTACTCTAAGAGTACTGGGGGCGCCGATGAGTAAACTTGGCAAAATGATGTTCTGGGAACACCTAGGAATTGGACTAATCGGAGGAATTCTCGGAGCTATATTCGCATACTTCGGTACGGTCTTGTTGATTGGTTCCCAAGTTCAGTGGGCATTCTACTTCACGATTGAACCACAATTTGCGGCTACATTTACCATAGTAGGACTCATTGTGGGGATTTCAGTTGCCCTTACTCCAATTGGTATGTGGAGAATAAAGAAAATGGATTTGGTCGATAAAGTGAAGGATTTCTCTCAGTAATTGTGTGACTTATTTCTTGAATTATAAGCGATGGAAATAAGACTTAGTTTGTTTTAGGGCCACACAATGGACCTAATTTCTTGGGTGATGATTGGTATCCTCGGGGGTGCTTTTCTGTTTGGAATTTGGTTCATGCTCGTCAGGGAAGATGACAGGTCATCTAGGACTATGGCAATACAAAGACAAGACCTTACACGTCGTGGTGCCCCTGATTTCTCTAAAGCTCACAATGAATTCGACCGTAAACTCGCTGAAATTGAGCGCCATTTGAGCGCAAAGAGGAGAGATGAGAAAGCGATTGCATTAGCGGAAGAAGAAGTTCGTAAGAAACTCGCTGAAGATGCTGCTGCTAAATTGTTGGCTGACGAACAAGCAAGAATTGCTGAAATGGAAGCCGAAGAAGCCAGAAAGAAAGCAGAATATGAGGCTGCTCGGGAAGCGGAGTTGGAAGAGGCACGTCGCCTTGCTGCAGAGAGAGAAATGGAAAGGCAAACAGAAGAGGCCCGTCTCAATGCTGAGAAAGAAGCAGAGCGACAAGCCGAACTGGAAGAGGCAGAAGAAGAGCGGCAAGCAGAAATTGATGCTCAAAAGGAATCTGAAGCCCTTGAAGCGCAGATGGCATCCGAGGACGCGGAGAAGGAACTGGAAGAGCGTTTAGAGAGAGAAGGCGCAAAGAGTTCCGAAGTGCAAGTTTCCTTGTTGTGGGACAATTACAACGATTTGGATTTGCACGTTCTATGTCCATCAGGTGAAAGAATTCACGGAGGAAACAAAATCTCTGAATGTGGTGGAGAGTTAGATGTCGATGCTAACGTCCGCCCTGAAACCAAAAAGCCAGTTGAGAACATCGTTTGGCCTGACTTCAAAGCGCCACCTGGTGAATACAAAGTATACGTCCATCACTACAAGAAGCACAAGAAGCGACGCTCCAAAGATCCAACTAAGTTCAGGGTTGTAGTAAATGCTGGTGGACAGGTCAATCACTATGAGGGTTCATTATCTGCTGGCGATCCAATCCAATTGATTTGTGAATTCAACTTAGAAGCGCCTGAAGAGAGAGGAACTGATGAGCAAATCGAGCAGGCAATAATCGCTCAGGAAACCGAGAAGATTGCGGAAGAAGAGCGCGCTGCTATCGAAATAGAAGAGCAGAGACAAATCGAACTTGCTGAGGCTGAAGAACAAAGACTTGCAGAGATTGTTGAAAACGAAGCCGATGAATTGGAATCTATCAAGGCGACAGAAGAAGCACTCAAAGAATTGAGGCAGAGACTAGAACGTGAGGGTGCAAAGTCCTCAGATGTTCAGATTTCACTAATGTGGAACAATTACAACGACCTAGACTTACACGTAGTCTGTCCATCTGGTGAGAGAATCCACGGTGGAAACAGAGACTCTGCTTGTGGTGGAGAATTAGACGTTGACGCAAATGTTCGCCCCGAAACCAAGAAGCCAGTCGAGAACGTCGTTTGGCCAGAAGGCAAAGCTCCTGGTGGTACCTACAAAGCATATGTGCACCACTACAAGAAGCACAAGAAGCGACGCTCAAGAGACCCAACCAAGTTCAAGGTTGTCTGTAATGCAGGTGGAGAGATCCAAGAATACGAGGGTGAGATTACCAATGGCGACCCAATCATGCTGATTTGTGAGTTCACAATTGATGACCCTGAAACAAGGGCTGCTGACGCAGCAAATGCTCAAGAAAGGCTAGCAGCACTTGACAGCGGTGAATGGGATGGGACAGAGCCATCCAATGATGCACCAGTAGTCGGGACTCCAGATATCCTTGGCGACCTACTAGACGAAGACTGATTAAGAGAGGATTAGCTCTAGGCAGTCATCTTTGATCGCTTTCTTGATTGAGCGGGCAATTCTTCTGCCGGTCGACATGAATGCTTCATTTATGTCACTGTATGGCGATCCACCGACGAATGGGTTTGAACCTGCAACGATTCTTGCACTGATTTCAAACACTCTGAATTCAAGTTTGTCAGTTACGATTGTCTCTAGGCAGAATGAACCAATCATTCCACGAGAACCTTCCTCAAGTTCGAAAGATGCTGCTACAGTTCCTTCAGCCATCTCAAATGCTCTAGGTAGTAGGCTTTCTCTGATAACTACTGGTTGGTTACCTGTAACTACGAATGAAGGCTCTAGGCTCATTTCACGCAGGTCCCTTAGGCTACCCAATTTGTAGAACTCATCGACGTTTGACTCGTCTCTTCTATCCATACTCATCAATTCGAGTCTTCCTAGATTCTTGCCAGCGTTTGAGCCTCTACCTTGAACTTGGAATCCATCTGTTGCCGTTGGGTCGAAGAAGAAGTGTAGATAGTATCTGCAACCTAGAACATACTCTTGGATTGTGTATTCCTCTTCCAACTTGACGTTTCTTCTGAAGTCCCGGTAGTCTCTAGCGATGAAGTAACCCTCTCCACCCTTTGCTCCTGCATACTTTACGATAACAGGTCCGTCTATTTCGTGAGGGTCATCGATTACCTTAGGCATCGAGCAACCTCCTTGCTCAAGCCATTGCCTTTGTCTTTCTCTACTGCTTTCCCAGTGCAGAATTCCTCTGTTTCCGAATGTTGGAACTTCTAGACTCTTGAAATTGGTGCTTCCAAGGTATTCAACAAGAGAACCGTGTGGTATGATAATGACATTGTTTTGCCTAAACCATTCTGCGTGGTCTAGCATCTCACGATAATTATCCAGCATTAACCACTCATCAGGGTCTGCTCCAGGGAATGCTTTGTAGAATCGCCTGCGATTTTCTCCGACAGCAATTCCTAAAGTTCTGAAGCCTTCCAATCTTGCTCCGTGAAGGATTTGAAGAGATGAGTGAGAAGCAACAACACCGATCGTGATGTTTTCAGAGTCATAGGATTCGAGCCACTCTCGCAACTGTCCTATGTCTACGCCCATGTCGAACGCTTCAGTGTCTTACTAATATCCATTACGCAAATAGAATCTTTTCTTGGTAGATTCTCATGTGAAAGAATACCAAACGAGCGCAATAATTCCTCCGTCAAGGTTTCAAGCCCTACCCTAAGTGCATACTACATGAGCGAAGGTTCCCCGGGTAGTAGGATGACCTATGGCAACTATCTCCAACTTGAGGAATTACTGAAATTACAGTCCGGGCCCAAGGGCCATAGCCCTCCTCCTTCAAATCATGAAATGCATTTCATTGTCACTCATCAAGCGTTTGAACTTTGGTTTAAACAAATCAACACTGAGTTGGAAGAAGCATTGAATCTGATGAATGTAGACGAAGTGGATGAGAAGCAGATTCCAGTTATTGTCTGCCATCTAGAAAGATGTTCGGAGATTTTCCGCTTACTAGCAGCACAATGGAAAGTAATGGAAACACTAGCGCCACAAGATTTCTTGGCATTCCGAGATAGACTTGGGACCTCTTCTGGATTTGAGAGTTGGCAACTCAGAACCTTAGAGATGTTGTTGGGTCTTGAATCCGAGCAAAGAATTGGTGGCATGGACCCTATGGTGCACAATCGTAAATTGCATTCAGAGGGTAAACTAAGCGATGATGTAATGGAAGAAATGGTTCGAATTGACAACTTGCCATCATTGAATGATGTTTTGCAAAGGTGGTTAGCTAGAACTCCAGTCAACGGTGTTTCAGGTGACGAGGGTGTATTGGCTGATTTTGTTAATCAACATATAGAATCCATGGAGGAGCACGGCGAGTCGGTAATTACTCACATGGTCGAGATAGGGCACGGAACTGAGGAGACAATTAGGCCAAGAATACAATCTGGAATCGATAGTGCGCGCTCATTCCTGTTGCCCGACGGCAAGGTTTCACCACCTAGAGCAGGATTACTGTTCATTGAATCATATCGTGAATTACCACTATTATCATGGCCAAGAAGACTAATTGATACGATTGTAGACTTGGAAGAATCAATGATATTATTCCGTTCACACCATGCAAGAATGGTGGAAAGGATGATTGGAAGAAGAATGGGAACCGGCGGTTCTAGTGGTGTCGATTATCTCGATATGACATTGAAATATCGAGTATTCACTGATTTATGGGCTGTTAGAACTATGTTGGTGAAGAGAGATGCTCTTGCAAATCCAAAAAATCCAGAATTCTACGGATATGCCGCAGATAACTGAAATCATTCTTCGTGTGGGTCAGTATCGATTGGGATGAGCTCATTATCGTACTCATACATTGCAATCTTTAGTGGATCTAGAACGAAGCGAACAGATGCTTCTTCCATTCCATAGAGTGATACTAGTTCCTCCTTAAACGCTTCACGTAGAACGTCTTCAGGAGCATTTAGTGGTGCACCCATTCCAATCTGAAGGGCGCGTGCACCGATGATTCTCGCTCTTTCAAAGCGGGTGTGGGGATTCTTTGGTTTTACCATAATTGACACCTCATGCACATGTCGTGCGAAGTTTGCGACCATAGTCTTGTTCTTGAACCCTACGCATCAAGCGAGAATCTTACTCCTCTTCATATTGAGTAGGAGTACGCATGACTTGGAATAACTGATATGTGGCAGGTAGCGATATCATCATCAGTAGAATTGTGATAATTACAATCGTTGTTCCACTAATAGAATCACCCTCGGTTCCGATACTGTCAATGCCTCCATCTGGGATGTAGTCGTTTGCAGGTATTGATGAACCTGAAGCAAGGGCGATATAGCCTGGTTTTGATAAGACGACCACCAGCAGATCACCCTCTGTATCTACACTCTGTGTTTGGGAGTAATTTGTATGGTTTACAACCAAGTTTGTGATAGATTGATTGTTTTGAATTGTCCAAATATCTACTGTCATATTTGTAAAATTGCCGTTTAATGAGATATTGTTTCCATCCAAGCTTACGTTTGTAATCCCAGAGTAATTGGAATCGTATTCAGATATTAGTGAATCTAATTCTCGAGATTGTGTCGGCCCCGCCAAGATATAGTGGCCATCAACTGCTACAGATGGATATCCCCACAATCCATAAACTTCCAAGAATCTGTCTTTAGAATCTTGTAACCAAAAATCATCACTGGATGATGGCCTGTGGCTAATTGTGATTACTGATTGGTCAGTCATATTCCCGAGTTGTTCCTCTACCTTAGGGCATTCATCACACCAGTCCGCTCCAAAGTATTCGACCAAATGGTGTGGGCGAGAGACGCAGGTCTGATTCTCATCACAGTTCAGGTCCACGACTAGAACATCTGCGACATAACCTTCAGAGTGTGCCCCTTGTATGCCGTGAGAACTTGCGAATCCAGGCAAAAATAGCACGGCCGCTAACAGGCTAGCGACGAGTATTGCTCGCATATTTGCGCCCAAGAAGTACAGTTTGTTAAAAGGGAGCCTTTGACCCCACTGGAACAATGGAATCCAAATGGTTCCGGCGACCATCTACGCTGCCACTCGCGATTGCGATTATGGCGATGGTGATTATCGTCGTTGGCGGTACAATCCGCATTTATGATGCGGGTGAATCTTGCCCTGATTGGCCACAATGTTTCGGAACATGGGGATTCGATGTTTCAGAGGAAGACCAAGGAATATGGTATGATGAAACAGAAGAATATGATAGCAGAGGGCCAGATAAAAGATACACAACCTTTGAGATATTCATCGAATGGATTCACCGTGTTCTAGCAAGTTTGATGGCAATACCTGTTCTAGCTAATTTCTTGATTATTCTGAAAAGAAAAGAGCAGTATGGTAGTAATCTTGTCAAAATTTCATTCTTAACTGGGATTCTACTTACTATACAAGGCATTGCGGGTGCTGTAACGGTTAGATTCGATAATGCTGATTGGTCGGTTGCTTTACATCTAGGATTAGCATGCTGTTTCGTGTATATTTTGTTGTGGCAATTCATTGCAATGCGAAAAATCGAAGGTGCAAAATGGGATGTATTCAAAGTTCCAAATGAATTCAAAGAAAAAGAGTTCAAGAGATATTCAATATTGACAGCCTCAATCTTCCTTCTCTTAATCCTCGGCGCATGGGTTTCCTCATCGCCAACTGGGAATATGGGTTGCTCAGTTGGTTTCCCTGATGGCTGGCCAAAGTGTCAGGGGGATGTATTCCCTAGTCTAGATAATAGTGGGATACTTGTCCAAATGGTTCACAGACTCGGTGCTGGAGTAGTTGGAATTGGATTGATTTTAGGTGTAATGAAGTTCAAGGAAAATGCAAGAGAGCATGAGGTAAATGTAGGATATTCTCGCTGCCTAGATCTCGCAACAGGGTTTTGGTTAACTAATGTCTTCGTTGGTGGCTTGTATGTAGTTGAAGCCAAAGTTGGCGATTTCCCGGAGGGATTATCACTATTGCACCTTGTCCTTGGAGTTGCGAGTTTCCTAGTAGCGTCTGTTGGTTTGATGCTTTTACAAATGAGTGAAGAAGGTGCGGAGGATGAATGAAAAGCCCGGCATTTTAACAATATACCTTCAGCTAATGAAATTGAGAGTAGTTATCCTACTACAAATTACAGCAATTTGCGCGATTTTTGCTCATGATTTGATGGTAAGAAGTGATGCTATCAGTGGTGATAGAAGTTGGTTTGATACTCTTGAAGCATGTTTGGTCACGCTAGTTGGAGGGACACTAGCAGCAGGTGGTTCAAACGCAATCAATATGGTCTATGATAGGGATATTGACCCTGGAATGTCCAGAACTAGAACTAGGCCTATTCCAAATGGGTGGATATCTCCAAATCATGCCCTTGTTTTTGGAATTATAATCGCTATAATCGGTAGTGCTATTTTCCTGCCATATCACTGGAAAGCAGCATTCTGGTCGCTATTCTCGGTTTTGTTCTATGTTTTCATTTACACAATATGGCTGAAGAGAAGAACTCCTCAAAATATTGTAATCGGTGGTGTAGCAGGCTCTACTCCGCCGTTGATTGGTTGGATTGTAGCCTCGATGGATACAATACCAGACAATATGAATCCATTTGACTTGGGTTCACCAGTTCCATGGATGTTGTTTTTCCTGATATTTGCGTGGACACCTCCACACTTTTGGGCGCTTGCTCTCTACAGAAGTGGAGAGTATCAGAAAGTCGGAGTGCCAATGATGCCAGATGTAAAAGGAGCGGATCGGACGCTCAAAGAATCAAAATTTTACTGCATCTTATTATTACTAATTGGATCAGTCCCTTGTTTCTGGCCAGGTTCGGGCTTACCTCTAGCATGGGCATTCATTGCAGGTTATCTCACACTATGGTATTCAATTTCTGTTTGGAGGATTGACCCGAAGGAGGAACTTGATTTCAATGGTAGGATGCCTCTAGCGTTTGCTTCTTTCATGCGTTCTTTGGGATATTTAGCATGGATGTTTATTGCCTTTGTTTACATCGTTGCAGTTCCAAAAGAGCATATTTGGTATTATTCAGGTCTATTGTTAATAGTTATTCCATTAGTGAATGAGTTAGCAATAGGTTGGAAGAATAGCGCAGGAAAGAATCGAAAAGTCCTCAATTCTGAATAAACAATGGCGCGGCGAGGGGGATTCGAACCCCCGTGGGAAGACCCATCGGATTAGCAATCCGACGCAATGGCCAGGCTATGCGATCGCCGCAGGCATTCGGCCCA
>MDSV01242687.1_pt1 | contig 49819 bp, 37 predicted proteins | sample 810851 | NCBI WGS metagenome assembly MDSV01 (sample SAMN05326640, study PRJNA326480) | marine metagenome | isolation source: seawater | place: Atlantic Ocean: North East | collected 2012
CGTGGTCACGTTTTCTCATTACGATTTTCGAGATCAAAACCGAAGGAAGCAAGCATCATCACCAGGCTGAAAAACAGCAGGTACTCCGCTGGAGCTGCAATGTTGATGGCGTTTTGGGACATGTTCATGATTGCTGTCCCGTCTCGAATTCCACCATCCAAGACATATTCCTTGACGGGCCTTGCAAGCGCCAGATGCATGACTAGGAGCGATACTCCTGCCACCTTAAGCCACGATTTGCGCACAACGTGCCCACGACTTGGTGCTTCGAGCAACGAAGAATGGGTCGACCATCCCCAGAGATAACCTCCACCAAAGGTAATCATCGCAAAGAGGCTGTGTAAAATAATCTGGTCGTACATGTTGAACCATGAGAGCAACACAAGGGACAACCCCGTCGCCAGACCTGCCCAAAGCGAAATACGGGCGTAGGTTGGCTTTGCAATGACGTCAAAGGCGTGCTTCAACCGCATCGAAAGGGTGCACAACAGCAACCCAGAGAGGGTTAATCCCACGGTAAACACATACCGTTCGATGCCAGGATAATCCGATTCAGAAATGAAAAATGGGACGTCTCGGGCGTTCCCCGAGGCTGCGTGGATCAACATTGACAGCACAACTGTGCAAAAAATCACCATCCAAGTAAAGCGAAGCAACGTCCGATCTGCTACCACGAAAGATCGAATTCTTACGCCTTCTTCGCCTTCAAGGTCCATCAAAGAAATTCCCTCACCGTATCATGTATGCATTCATCAAAACTTTTCCATTCGATGCCCAATTCTTCACTTGCCTTCTTGGAAGACAAATTTGCATCGCCTCTGAAATACCCCTTCACTGCCTTTCTCGTCATACGTCTTGGTGCACCAAAGAGGCTCATCATCCAGTCTTGAAACACAACAATTGGCATGAAAAATACTGGAATTGCACGCTTCGGAGATTTTGTTTCAGGGTAGAGTTCTCGAATTCGTTTGCATACGGCAGCAACGGTTGAATTGTTGTGAGGCGCGACAATAAAACGTCCACCAGCCTCTTCAGTTTCGAATGCTTTACGATGGGCAATGGCAACATCTGTCACGTGAACAAAGGCCATGGGGATCTTTGGAGCCATTGGAAACAGACCCTTCATTGCGTCATCAAACCATTCCACGCTCGGCGTGGGGCGCACGAAGCCGCCTCCGAGCACGCCACCTGGGTTGATCACCCGAAGGTCCAACTCCAATCGTTCAGCAAGTTTCCATGCCAACCGTTCGGACTCCGTCTTGGCAATAATGTAAGGTGATGTGCGTTCAGTTTGCCAGTCTGCTTCGGTTTTTTCCCTTCCTTTTGGCGTGGACCCAATCGCTGCAATGCTGGAGGTGTAAATGACCCGTTGAATCCCAGCCTCCTTTGCAGCTGAAAAGAGATGCTGAGTGCCTTTGTTTGCCGTGTCGATGATCAAATTTGCATCGCCGCTTGTGGCATAAATCGTGGCCGTATGAAACAAACCGTCACACCCTTTGAGGTGGGTTGCCCAATCATCAGCGTCCAACACATCAGCCTGCACCAATTCAAGTCGGTCCTCTGAGTTTAGGTCTGAAGCATGTTTACGAACATGATCGACCTTGAGCGGGTCCTCCAGATCTCTGATGGAACCCTTGACGTTGTAGCCCTGCTCAAGTAAATCTCGGACAATATGGTTGCCAATATGACCGTTCACGCCGGTGACAAAAATGGTCGTCCCCTTCGCCTCAATAGCATCGCTCATGGGCGGTCCACGCGCTCGAGCATCTTAACCTTCAAGTGAGGAGGGCCACACCCGAGACTGAATCCCATGCCTATTCGCCTGCACGACACCCGCCGCCGTGAGAAAGTAGTATTCACGACCATGGAGCCCGGAAAAGTGTCGATGTATGTATGTGGGGTGACTGTCTATGACCGATGCCATTTGGGCCATGCACGCTGTTATCTTGCCTTTGATTTGATTCACCGTTGGCTCGAAGCCTCAGGCTTTGATGTGAAGTACGTTCAAAATTTCACTGACATCGATGACAAAATCATCGTCCGGGCAAACGAGTTGGATGGCGACTGGAAGGCGCTTGTTGATGCTAACATCGAGGCCTACTATGAGGACATGGACGCTTTGAACATTCTTCGAGCCGATGAGTATCCTCGCTGTACCGAATATGTTGATGACATGATTCGAATCACACAAGATTTGATCGACAAGAACCACGCCTACCAAACAGACGATGGCGTTTACTTTCACATTGATTCTGCCCCAGAAAAGTACGGTGCATTGACCGGACAAAACATCGAGGCAGTGCGCTCTGGCGCTGGAGGGCGCGTGGTCGGGACTGGTTCTGGAAAACGCGATCACAAGGATTTTGCATTGTGGAAAGCGGCGAAACCAGGCGAACCAACGTGGGACTCACCCTGGGGACCGGGAAGGCCCGGTTGGCACATTGAGTGCACCGCCATGAGCATGGATCACTTCGGTGCGCAGTTCGACATCCACGGTGGAGGGCATGATTTGCGATTCCCTCACCACGAGGCAGAGATCTTTCAAGGCGAATGCCACACTGGTTGCTCTCCCGTGGTCCATCATTGGCTGCACAACGGTTTTGTCAACATTGATGGGGAAAAAATGAGCAAATCCCTCGGAAATTTTTGGACCATTCGAGATATCCTTCAACAGGTGGATGCGATGGTGCTCCGCTTTGCCCTCGTCAACGCTCATTACCGTTCACCGATCGACATGAATGAGACATTGCTCAAGAATGCAGAGAAGAATTACAATAAGATCCTCGAAACGTACGTCGCTGCGCTTAAATCGCGTACCACTGAGGCGCCGATTGAACTACCTCAAGCCGATCTCACGTCGTCACAACCCCTGTCAAAATCCCTCGGTTTGCTTGAGAAAATGGGTGAAGGCTTCGCCCAAGCTATGGATGATGATTTCAACAGCCGGGAAGCGGTCGCAAAGGTGCTTGGAGCCATCCGTGAAATGATGAAAACGCTCAACAGCGATTTGGATGCGACGGACAAAGATGCCTTCGCCCATTACGCCGTCGATTGGCTTGAAGAGACCGCAGGTGTCGTCTTGGGGGTCTTGCCATCTCGAGAAATGGCACTCGCTGAACCTGAAGAAGATCCAAGAAAGGCACAAATTGCGGAACAAGTCGAAGCTTTGTTGCTGGAGCGTACCGAGGCCAGGGCTACCAAAGACTGGCCACGAGCAGATGAGATCAGAGATACACTCAACGAGATGGGCGTGGTCGTTGTAGACACCGCAAACGGCCCGACTTGGGACCTAGCATGAGCACCTTGTGACCAACCTAGCCCCAATCCGTTGGCTCGACGAATCACGAAGACGTTCTGTTCGATCAGGTTGTGTCGTGATCTTCTGTCGTCTTTTCACCATCTTCCACTTCTCCGGTATCGCCGCCATCGTGCTTGTTGGCTCTGTTCGAACGAGTGGTGTTGTGATCCTGTGCTCCAGATTTTTCTGAACCAGTTTCGCCACTATCATCGTCCTTATCGTGTTTGTTGGCTCTGTTCGAGCGAGTTGTATTGTGATCCTGTGCCTTTTCATCACCTGAATCATTGTTTGAGCCACCCTTGTCAAGTGGGGGTGGCGATGGAACAAAGACACTCGAGGCAGATGAGTCCTCTAAATCTGATTCATCCCAAATCTTTTCGATCTTAGCTTCCTCACTCAGATTAAGTTCATCGCCACCAGTTTTACTGATCAAGAACAAACCGAGTCCCATGGCCACGATAATCCCAACAAGTGCCATCAATGCCATATCCTTTACTTCATCAGGAGATGCAGCATCAGCATCCACATTTGAGTTCCCATCGTTTCCGTTTGGATTGGTGATGCATGGAGGTGTGCTTCCATCTTCGCACAATTCGACGTTGGTACCGCCGGTGTTGTCAGTGCCTCCGGTGTTGTCAGTGCCTCCGGTGTTGTCCGTGCCACCCGTGTTGTCATTACCGCCGGTGTTGTCGTTACCGCCGGTGTTGTCATTGGCGCCAGGTTCGTCGACTGGCAATGTGACGACTGCACCGGTACGATCGCCATCATCGTCCATCTCGATGTTGTAATAGTCGTACAGTTCGCTGAGGTCGATGTGGGTGTTGGCCCATGAAGACCGATTGATGACGTCGAAGTAGCGTTCATCACCAGTGGTGAAGATCGGGTCGAGTGTCATGTTCTTGAGGTGCGAAACACCGTCTCGGTAGTCACCATCAAATGCATCGTCGAGGTAGGCTTGTACTTCTTCATCGGTCGACATGTCGGCAACTTCAGACCAGTGTTCACGAATGTCACTCAATTCATTTCGCATGGCCATTGATAGTCCTTCTTCGATGCTTGCAAAAGATTGGCTTCCGTCTACAACTGAAGTGGATGTGATGTCAACGACCTTTGAAACGCCCCCGCCTTGAATTGGTTCCCAATCGTCGCCCTTGAGCGAGGTCATGATGTCTTCATCTCCGAACAGGGCCTTTCCTTGAACGAGGGTGAGGCGGATATCCGCATCAATCGCTTCAATCAAGTTTCGATAAGGATCTTCGTGGAAGGTGTCGATGACGACCAAGTCAGCGATCATGCCTGCCTTGATTTGACCAACATAATTCCCCCATTTTGCTGCCTCAGCTGGATTTGAAGTGACCATTTCTGCAATTTCATAATTCGTAAAGTGGTCGTTCATCACCTTCGTGTTCCACATGTCCGCAACCTTCAATTCGTGAAGGTTTGATTTCGATCCACTCGGTCCCCAATCGGGTGCGATGGAGATCTTCACGCCAGCGTTGTCTGCAGCACGAACGTCCGTTGTGTTGCCGTAGAGAAGGAGGTTGGAAAGTGGCGACCACACCAAATTCGAGCCAACGGCAGCCATCTGTCCAAATTGCGAGGGGGTAAGGGCGGTACCGTGAATCACTACGGTTGGTTGTGCAAGGAGTCCTTTGCTGTTGAGCAAATCGAATTCATCCCTGCTTGTCTGATCAACGCCTTCGGACAAGTGAATAAACCACGCTTCGAGGTCTCCATCATTGAAGTCTGCAATCTTACCGTCTGAGTTGTAATCAGATTCATACCATCCACATACGGCGCAGGTGACGATGTTGTCCTTGCCGAAATTGTACAATTCGACGTTTCGGGAAAGGGTGCTGTCCCAAGCATCGTTGCCTGATGGGGATCCTTGAACGGCTGTAACTCCGCCTGCGATGGCTTGAACTTCAGCGTACTTCATTTGCTCTGTGGCCATGCCCCATCGGTTGTTTTGTTGGACATTGTTCTTATTCCAAGTGATACTTGGTCCGTAATCGTAATTGTCGCCCCATTGCCCACGGTTGGTGTAGCCACCTTCAGCAGATTTTTGGTTCTCGTTTAGATGCACATCAAAGTCCCATAGAGGGATGTGATTGTAATGCATGTGGTTGTGCAAATCAATCAAACCAGGGTAAATGGTTCCCTCAGTTTCAATCACAGGTACATCGGTCAGATCAACACCGCTTGGGATGGAGGAGCCAGTGGACCATACGCCTGTGATTTCCCCATCGCGGACCATCACATTCCCTTGATTGAGCACATTATCTTCACCAGTCATGGTGACCACACGACCCTTCAACAGGAAAGCATCGTTGGATGCAGGGTCTGGAATGTTGTAGCATCGAACGATGTTCATGGCGACTTCTGAATCAGCTCCTTCAGGTCCCCATCCGGGTGTCGGGCTGACCTTTCGCAATGCCCCTTCAGCGTCATAAACATATGATTCGCCATACCATGAATCCTTGGCAGGGTAGGACATCGAGTTCATCTGAACGCCCGTATCATCGCTGATGGTGACCGTGTCCCCATCAAAGTACGAAAGGAGAATGGTAGAATCTGCACTGAAGACGGAGATTCGTCCATCAGCGGGAATGGTGGTGTTCCAAGCAAGCTGGCAAGGAGGGCTACCACTCGTCACCGAGAGGATCCAATCCGAAACATCCACAGGCGTTGAGCCGCTGTTCCATATTTCGATGAATTGATCGGAATACTTTCCATATTCCCCGTCTTGGTTCCAATCGACTGCCCCGTAGACATTTTGCGAAGTTTCATTTGAGACAAGATTGTTCGGGCTGATGAACAATTCAGAAATCACAATGGCACTTTCCCGGCCCTGTGTTGTGGTTTGATTCTGCTCTGAGGCGACCGATAAAGTCGGCAAAATCATCAGCAGAAACATTGCGATGGCGGCACAGCGTATGAGGCGCATGAACAGCCCTTAAGGTGCGGGCACATGAACTCGTCGGCGTGATTCATTGCGGTGGTATTGAAGAACCGCCTCCTCCGAGGCGTCTTCATGGCTGCTGTGAACCTCACTGAACCTGAATTTGCTGATACAATCGACAACAACTCAATTGTCCTGCTGGATTTCTGGGCAGAATGGTGCGGGCCTTGCAAGGCCTATGGACCGGTTTATGAGCGTGTGTCGGAAGAATTCCCAGACGTTGTGTTCGGAAAAATCGACACGGAGGCAGAACCCCAACTTGCTCAAGCGTTCAATATCCGTTCGATCCCAACAACGATTGCGTTCAAAGACGGCATCGGCGTCTTCATGCAGCCAGGGGCTCTCCCAGAAGAGGCACTGCGAGACCTTGTGACCAAATTAGGCACCCTCGATATGGATGAGGTGCGAGCAGAAATGGAAGCTCAAAAGGCCGCATCAGAATCATCTGAATGATGCAATTGCTTTCTACAGCAAACCAATGCGTTCAAAAATCACGCAGTGTCCCGTGAACCATGAACCTGCGCGTATGGCTCATTTTGTTCGTGATGCTCACAGCGAGCCTCTCCGGTTGTTTCGGTGAACAAAGAGTCGATGACGAAGGCGTCATGACCCCTTACGAGGTGTACCCCGACCCGTGGGACCGCACAGAAATGTCCTACGATGACAGCGACGTTTTTGCCCGAGTGACTGAAAATGGTTCCTACGGAATTGATGCGGTTCAATCTGTCTTCGTTCCCGTCCCCTCTATCACCCTCGCCGATGGCGGGGCTGGAGCAACCGGTGGGGCTGAAGTTCATCTTGGACTTTGGTTGCCCGTGATTGAAGGCTGCGATTGGGAGGCTGGAAATGTTTCAGAGGATTGCCAAGTTCCCGTTATTGCCGAAGTTGGACCTTACTACAACGATGGAGACGTCGATGCACTCACGCCTGCAGATCGCCTTGGACGGATGCTGATTGAGAATTACGTTCCTCACGGCTATGGTGTCGCTCAAGTCTCAGTGTTTGGTACCGGTGAATCCAATCACTGCATGGACCTCATGGGTACTGATGAACAACGCGGCATCGATGCCGCGGTGACTTGGTTGGGAAGCCAGGGCTGGTCAAACGGAAATGTTGGCCTGATTGGAAAATCTTACGACGGTTCGACCCCATGGCAAGCTGCGACCTTTGGCAACCCTCACCTTGCCACCATCGTTCCAATGTCTGGGCTGATCGGAGTTCATGAACTGATGTGGCGAAATGGCAGTATGGAGGCCAGAGGCATGATCATGCACAATGGCGTTTATGGCTCATTTGGAATCGATGGTGATGTCGAGGACAGCGAAAACCTCTGTGAAGGCTACATCCAAGGCTATGCCAACGGACCGGCCGCTTACCTCTCTGGGGGCATGGTCGATTACGCTGGCAACGACTATTGGACATCTCGCTCCTTCCTCGATCGCGTGGTTGAGAACTACAACGGCTCTGTCTACATCATTCAAGGTATGCAAGATTGGAACGTTGACCCCCACATGACCTTTCCAACTCATCAAATCGTTGAAGATGCTGGAATCGAAGTCAAAACCCTCGCAGGTCAATGGGCTCACGACTATCCCGATCGATCCTCGGGTCACAGCGCTTTGCCTTCGGGAGAGGGTGCTGAGGCCTACCCCTACACCTTGCGCTGGGATTGGGCCGATGAGATGTTGTACTGGTTTGATTGGTACCTCAAAGGCGAAGGGCGAGCACCAGTGCTCGGCGTAGAAATGCAGGACAACCAGGGTGGATGGCGTTTTGAAAGCACATACCCGGCGCCGGATACGGAATACATGCTGATTGATGCTGGAGACATGAACCCAAGTGGAGCGGGCATGGTGACGACAACAGAAACCATCACCATGACCTATGGGCCCTTCGAAGAAGACGTTTTCATTGCGGGTATGCCGACCTTCCACATCGCCGTAACGCCGCACACCACAAACGGCGCCCATGCGTTCCTTGAGATGACTGATTCATCGGGTATGCGCCTTGGGCATGCAGTCATGGACTTCCGTTTCGCAGATGGAGGGCGGGATGGCAACGAAGTCATAGCGGCTTTTTCCACTGTCACTGGAAAGATGGAATTCATGCCAATGGATGTGTTCATTGAAGCAGGTGATTCCATCACCATCACCATGACTCAAACAGGTATGGATTACGTTCCTTCACCCGGTGCAGCAGGCGGATACAGCGTGAATTGGGCAAGTTCAGAATTGACTTTGCCACTCGTGTACCGAACTTGTGATGATTTGTTTCAAGCACCTGTACATGAATACAGCGAAGATGTCAGCCGTGTGTGTTGATCAATTGAACATCGTCAAGATGTCTCTGAACAAGTCTTGAGCGTGACCCTTGCTTCGTTCGACCAGCCGCTTGACAATCAATTCTGGCGTAGAGCGTGCCAGATGATTTCGCTTGGGGGTCCGGTCCACCATCAATTCAAGATCGGCATCCAGTCCGGTCGCCTCGATTCCATCGACTCGTAAATCATCTCGTCCGGTTGCTTCCAATATGGACGGTGCTAAATGGGTCACAAGCATCATTGTGGTGTCGTTTTGGGATTCAGCGGCAAGCAGCATTCCTGCGATGATTCGTGCACCAGCACCAGGTTCTGTGATCGCTTCCAACTCATCTGCTAAGATGAGTTTCGGTGTCGGGTCGCTCACGACATTGGCCAATTCCACGAGGGTTTGTTCGAGCGCTCCAGCGCTTTGTGTCCCTCCGGCTTTAGCGAGAATGTGCAAGGCTTCAACTTGCCCAACAATGGCACTCTTCGCTGGAACAGGGAGGCCCATGTGGGCAAGAATCGAAGTGTGGGCAAGCAGTTCTAACAGCGTGGTTTTCCCACCTGAATTCGCTCCAGTAAGGAGCGCCAATGACTGTGTATCGCCCTGTTTTGCACAACGACCTAGCCCGTAGGTGACCGGGTCAGGTTCGATGCCTAACAACAAGTGGCGCCCTTCCTCAATCTGTATTCCGTGTTCGGCCAGTTCGGGCATCGTGCATTGGTGTGCGTCTGCCCATCGAGCAACGGCAACCCACTGATCCAATTCAACAAGGGTTCTGACTGCCTGCTCGCATTTAGGTTGTAGGGGGCCGAGGTTTTTGGCGAGGGTGAGCATGCGTTCAGTTTCTCCAGATGCCAACTGGACGCCAAGAGCGTTGTCCAATTCATCGATGACTTTGCGATCGATTTTTGCTGGCCAGTCTTTGGTGAAGATGGAGTATGGAACTCGGACACCCGTCCCCTCGAGTTCTGCTGCCAGAGTCTGTTTCGCTGCTTCCATGGCGTCGGTGATGACCTCGCTTGTGGCTTGTTGCAATTTCCTTTGGAAGGCTGCGCCATCAGAAAGTGCTTCCAACAACTCGGTTCCACTCAGGTTCATTTTGGCGCTGTTCATTGCTTCTGTGACTTCTTCATTGACGCTCGCCTCGAGGCTTTTCCCTAATTTCCACAGACGGTCTTTGACATCGGCAATTCGTTCGAGGTCGCCCTGCTGGTCGATGTTGCCCAACCATTCAGGCAGCCGTTCCAATCCATTCACTGCCTGATGGATTTCCAAAAGGAAGTCCTGCTCATCATGCCCTTGTTGGGCGTCTTCGACAAGCGCCACCAGGGTGGAAAGAGTGCGCTGATTGTTCCGAAACCAATCGATGGTTCGTTCGGGCACCACCATTTCAGGAGCAGGGTTTGCCGCTAGAACGACCCAGCCATCTGGTGCATCACTTGGAGCGCCGGCACCGATCCACGTGACGAGTTTGAACACCGTGTAATCCTTCCAAGTTTCCCCTTCACCAGGTTGCAATACCCTGCACCATTTCTTGAGATGGTCCATGGGACGTTTACTGACCACGACTCGCTCATAGCGTTCAGTCGAGTGCCTCGTTTGACCTAAGCCTTTGAGGATCCTTGCAATTTTTTCCATCCGTTCAGGGCTTTTTTGGCAGAAATCCATAGCCGCCGCCGCCTTATTGCGCCGCTTGCTCGGGTCTTGTACGGGCATCAACAATTGCATTCTCTGCCGAGTTGCGGCAGCTGATGCATACCCTTGCACGTGGAGAAGGATCTCCTTGTGCAAGCGCTCTGCTTCTTTAGTAGCGAGAAACGAACCCGAATCTCCAGCGACCAATCTCGCAAGGGAGAGCGCTCGCTTCGGCGAGACGCCATCAATTTCAGCCACTCGAGCGATATCGCCACAGCGGAGCGACTCAAGCGCTTGATGTTCATCACCAAAATGGTCGGTAATCTTCTTGGCCAATCGTTCCCCAACACCGGGCAATGCACTCAGAACCATGCGTTCCATCGTTTGTCAAGGGCTTTTGAGGATATTGCTTCTAAGAGGTCTGATTGTTGATTCTGAGTCAGTATAGGCCAAGCGGGTGGAGTTAAACTGATCCTCATGGCAGTTCCAGTTCCACGGCAAACAGCGGATCGGGATCGGTCGAGTCGTGGTAGGCGACAACAACACCGCCATCGTTCAGGATGGCCAACGATGCAAAGTCGAAGCGGATGTCATTTCCGGCACCCGATGTGGAATCGAGATCGCCCTGGCCGATGTAGGTCATCGTGTCCGGAGCCATGCTTTCGCTGTAGCCTCGAACGTGGAAGACGGTATCGACATCCGGTCCATCGCTGCTCTGGTAGCGCACGTTGAGAATGAACAAGTCCAATTCTCCATTGGCTTGGAATTCCCATTCTTCGATTTGAGTTGCCATCGCCCCCATCTCGTAAGTTTGGTTGCTCCATGTCTGCGCACCGTCCGTTGAAAGATAGTGTGTGAATGTTGTACCGCTGTTCACCACGCAATGAAGGGCGCCGGTGCGATCGATCTGGCAGTACTCAGACGGGAATTGCACATCGAGTTCATTCCATGAAAGGGTTGTATCCATGAACGCAGCGTTTCCATTGTCGAAATAATTAGGGAACAACAAGCCACCACTTGGTACAGGGAACGCTCTCATTTCTTTGTGAGGCTTGTTCACATCCCAATACGCTGGCAGGTCTGCCTCAGTGAAATCCAGATCCAATTCAATCGACGGTTCGCCACCGTCACGCCCAGGGAATTGGAAGGGGTAGTAATTGAGTCCATCAACACTGATTTGACCACCTGCATTTTGCGTTTGATGCCAGAAATTAGACACCACAACGCTCGCCCATTCTCCGTTTCCGAGTGATGATGTGATCGGTCCAACGACTTCGACTTGCCATGAACGGTCGTAGAATGGTTCTGTAATTCGATTGTAGCACCAGGTCCATTCGCCCTCGGACTCGTCGTAGAGGATCGCATAGAATTTATCCAATTTCAAATCCGCACCGAGGTAGGGGAACCACGACATTGAGATGATGTCACCGTTCGTCGCTTGGACGATGCTTCCTTCACCAAGCCCTTCGTTTCCTTCATTGGTTGGGACGAACGTACGGCATTGCGTGTCAGGGATGAAGCCGGGAATGTACGTGTCCCAAGTGTGGGCGCGGTCCATTGAGTAGACTGGATATTCGCCGCCAATGTTCAGGATTTGGCCTTCGATCGAAGTAGCGATGTAATGCTCGCAGCAATTGCCGCCTTTGGTTTTGTCAAACACAGCCCACGAAGTGTTCGTAGTTTGATTGGTTGCCAAATCGATGGTCATGAACATCCTTACGTCTTCATGTGGTGCTGAATCGATGAGTTCGTAGGTCGCCCAGATTGGCTCCGTCGTTGTGTCTGGTGCAATGGATTCACCATCGCCAAAGCAACCTGCTAGGACCATGGAGGTCATCAGCAAGAGGCTCAGAACCACTCGACGCATGGTGAGTGGTCTGTGCGGTGGAATTTGAAGGCGTCGCTCGTGCAACCTTCACAAGAAACCTGAATTTTCGATTTGTTTCCTTAACGATTCGAGGCCTTTCAGGGTGTGACTTCCGAACCAAGTCAACGCCTCGCCATCAATGCATACCGACCACGGGGCTTGACCCCCAAGTTCCGCCACTTGTTTTGCGATTGCCTCACCCTCTTCGATGGCAAAATCATGAGGCTCACTGGACAACAACAATCCTTCGATTTGCTTCTCCATCAGCGCTTCAGGTGTGACCACAGGGTAGCCGTTCCCGCCCTCAACAAGCGACGGGACTGTGAGTCCAAGAGACGTCAGAACGCCTCCTGCGTATTTCTCTGGGCCCACACTCATCAGTGGTTCGTGCCAAATCATTGGTGCGACCCTTCGAGAGGGAAGTGGTTGCCTTTGAAGGTCATTCATGGTCGCCTCGAGCGATGCAGCCATTGCCTCAGCGCGTGCTGATTTCCCCACCTTTTCACCCAATGTACGGAGCATCTCTGGAACCTCGCTTGGATGTTCCACTGAGGACACGAACACTTCGATGCCTTTCGATTTGAGCTCTTCATAGACTTCCTTAGGATTCTCTTCGCGGTCCATCACGACAAGTTCGGGTTTTGCGTTCAAAATTTTGTTCAAATTCGGGGTCTTTGTTCCGCCAACCACCGGCACATTTTGGACGGAATCAGCGGGGTGAATACACCAGGGTGTTCTTCCAACAATTTGTTCAGAAGTGCAACCCAAATCAAACAACGTCAGGGTAAGGCTCGGCACTAAGGATACAATCCTCATGGTGAGCCCTTCCTCAAGAAACGGCGAACCACACCGTCGTTCCATCCACTTCGAATTGATCTGCATCCTCGTGGGGTGCTTCGGAGGTGGGGTGGAACACTGCTGCTGAACACCGTGTTTCTGTCACAATCCATTGTTGGTCTTCGTCGAACAATTCTGGTGCGTCTTGCATCCAAATCTCCAAATCAATCGTTGCTTCAATTTCCATGTTCAGGGTCTTCCGCTTTGCTTGAATGCGTCGAGTAATATCACGCGCCAATCCTTTGGAAAGCAGTGCGGGCGCATCGTTCATGTCGAGAACGAGGCTGATGTGAGTCGCTTCATCACCCTGTCCGATTTGGACGGTTGATGCGGCAAACCCTTCTCGTTCAGCGCGCTTTAATTCGACATCTGTCATTTCGATTGCAACGCCCATGATCTCACACTGGCCAGCCTCGATCGAGGCGAGAAGGGCTTCTGGATCTGAGCTGTTTTTGATTTCATTTGCAACAGCATTGACTTCGGCTCGAGCCTTTGGGGCTAAGGCTCTGAAGTTCGGTGCGAGTTCGATCTTTTGGAAGCGATCTAAATCTTGTTCCACCTCGATGGCTTCAACGTTCAGTTCTTCGGCCAAAATATCGTGGAACTCAGCAAGGTCAGGTCCCGAGACAATCCACCCTTGGGCGCATGGCAAGCGTTGGCGACGACCTGCGTCCACTCGAATTCTTCGTCCGACTTCTGCAAGTTCTCGCACCAACGCCATCGAGCCCTCTAAATCGAGGTCTTGAGGGGGCAGTTGTGCTGTGGCCGCTGCTGCATCCTTGTCCCAAGAATCTGCGGTTGCTCCTTCCAGACCGCCCGGGGTCCCGAGTGGCCATGCGGCTTGGTGCACGGTGTTTCCAGTGAGGTTTCTGTGGATGACATCGACCATGAACGGGCTCACGGGTGCCATCAACTTGCAGACCGTGGTCAAGACCTCATGCAAGGTGTGCTGGCAAGCCAGCTTATCGGTGGATTCTGCATCGTCCCAAAGTCGACGGCGACTTCGTCGAACGTACCAATTTGAGAGGTCATTGACGACGAAATTTTCGAGGTCACGGCATGCCTTGTGGAAGTTCCAAGCCACAAAGTCTGCGTGGTAGGCTTTGGCGGTGGAGGCTAACCTCGAAAGGATCCAGCGGTCTAGAGTAGGGCGCTGTTCAACATCAACCTGGTTTGCTTCGGGGTCGAAACCGTCCAATGCAGCATAATCTGCGTGGAATTTGTAGATGTTCCACAACGTCAAGAACATCTTGGCGTATGTTTCTCGCACCCCGTTTGAGTCGAATTTCAGAGGGTTCCAAGGGGCACCAGCTGTGACCATGTACCAGCGAGTAGCATCTGCTCCTTCTCTGTTGAAGTGGTCCCAAGGATCGACAATATTACCTTTTGATTTGGACATTTTCTTTCCTTCTGCATCGAGGATTAAACCAAGGCTCAGGCAGCGTTTGTAGGCCGGTTTGTCAAACACAGCGGTCGAGACTGCGAGAAGGGTGTAAAACCAACCTCGTGTTTGATCGACACCTTCGCAGATGTAGTCGACAGGGGACGAGGCTTCGAAGGTCTCTCCACCATCAAACGGGTGATGCCATTGAGCGAACGGGGCGCAACCAGAATCAAACCAGCAATCCATGACAAAGGGTTCTCTGTGCATGGGCGTTCCGTCTTCTCCAAGGAGTGTGTAAGCGTCGACAACCGGGCGATGCAAATCTACGTCATCAGGGCAGGGTGGGTTCTCAATCCCAGCCGCTGTTGCCTTTTTCACCTCGGCTTGGAGTTCCTCAATGGAGCCGACGCACTTCATCTCTCCTTTTTCGCTGCGCCAGACCGGTAGGGGTGTACCCCAGTAGCGTTCTCTGGAGATCGCCCAATCTTTCACATTGCGCAACCATTCGCCGAACCGACCTTCACCGACCCAATCAGGTGCCCACTCGACACCATCATTGAATTCGAGCAGGCGTTCTTTCACCGCAGTCATGCGAACGAACCAGGAATCCATGGCGTAGTACAACAGGGGATGATCGGTTCGCCAGCAGTGAGGGTAATCGTGCAGGTAGGCCTTTTCACGGTAGAGGAGGCCACTTGAAGGGCCCTTTCCATTGCTGCCTCCTTCCGCACTGAGCAGTTCAATCACGGTTTGATCGCAATCCTTGACATACCGCCCATCGAGTTCAGGATGAGTGCCTTCAATGAACGCCCCATCCATGCCTACCGTGTGGTGTGCAGGAAGGCCCGCGGCCATGCCGAGGTTGTAATCGTCTTCACCGTACATCACTGCGGTGTGAACGACACCAGTTCCATCGGTAGTGGTGACCCAATCCGCCTCCAAGACCGTCCAAGCGGTCTGCGACCCGTTGCGGGGGACTGCATCGGGGAACAATGGCTCATAGGCCTTCCCAACCAGATCCTTACCGAGAACTTCTTCAATGATTTCGACGTTGTGGCGGAGCACTTCCTTCATCAAATCCTTTGCAAGAATGACAATTTCACCAACTTCTGCTCCACCTGCTCCACTCCAGTTTTCGGCTTTCTCCGTGACTCGGGCACGCACATAGGTGACTTCGGGTCCAACGGCTAAGCCCACATTGCCGGGCAGCGTCCACGGGGTTGTGGTCCAAGCGAGAATGCTTGCATCCTCGTCGACCAGTTTGAATTTCACATAGACGGATGGCTCTTCCACTTCTTTGTAGCCTAAGGCGACTTCGTGGCTTGAATAGGAGGTTCCAGTTTGAGGGCAGTATGGGAGAACTTTGTGCCCGCGGTACAGCAAACCTTTGTCGAACATTTGCTTCAAGGCCCACCAGCAAGATTCGACGTAATTGTTGTCGAGTGTCACGTATGGGTTGTCCAAATCGACCCAGTATGCCATGCGTTCTGTCATTTCTCGCCATGAAGATTCATAGGTCCAAACTGATTCCCTGCAAGCCTGATTGAAGTTGTCCATGCCGAAGGCTTCGATGGCTTCATTGCTCATGAGATCCATGCGCTTCTGCACTTCGATTTCCACGGGTAGGCCGTGAGTGTCCCATCCTCCCTTTCGCTTTACTTGGAAGCCTTCCATCGTCTTCCATCGGCACACGAGGTCCTTGTAGGCTCGAGCTACGACGTGGTGGATTCCAGGTTTTCCATTTGCGGTGGGAGGGCCCTCTAGGAAGATGAAAGGTGCGCCATTGCTTCGAGAATCAATGGATGTCTGAAAGGCGTTTTCTTGCTTCCAATCCTCCAAAAGGGCAGTCTCTAGAGCCACCGCATCCAGTTCGCCAGCAGCATCGGGTTGAGCCATGCTTCGCCGAGCGGCGGTATTGTCTTGAACCTCACCCCTCCACTGGCAGCAAAAAACATACATTTTGGAGGGACGAATGACCTCATGAATTCATCAAATTGTCGTACTTTCTTTCAATTTGATGGGGCATGATTCAAGTTCTTTGACCGACAGGCGCAGAGCATGGCGGGTGCCTCGGGGCTGAAAACTGCAGTTTTTCTGGGGCTGTTAATGGTCCTCGGCGGTCCACTTAATGCCATGTTGATCGATGGAAACAACGCCCCAGATTCGAGCCTCAATGAAGCACCAGTTGTTGCATCAGCAATGTCGGGTGAAAACTCAACATTTTTGCTGCCTGGAAATAACCTCGCAGCCACTTCGTTCACCATTGACGTTCCAAGTGATGCGCCAGTGACGAGCGTCCACCTACAAATGGAACCGACTGTTCAACCGACACAAAGTGGCTTTGTTTGGGATGATAATTCGGCCTGGTCAGCTTCTTCGGCAACCCACAACGGCACGTTCGGGGCAGACGGTTCCCTCTCAGGTGACGGCGGGGGCACGCTGTGGGATTTTGACACAGGACTTCAGGGATGGACCGTCTCTTCTTCGACCTATATTGGGCCATACACAGCCGTTTGCGGTAAAAACGGAAGCACAGGTGGTTCGTTCAAGACCCAAGCAAGCAGTACGCCAGAACACGCCACCTCCCCGGTCATCAATCTTGCAGGCGTCAACACCATTCCTTTGCACGCTTGGGTTCTCCAAGGATCTTCCAGTTGCGGTGAAGAAGCAGATTCTGGTGAGGATTTGAAGGTTCAATACAAAACCACTTCCAACACATGGACGACCCTCAACACTTGGTCAGGGGCCCCTATTGGCGGTAACGCCCAACAGTGGATGGGTACCTTGCCCGCAGCTGCGCTTCACTCCACCAGTCAGATTCGTTTTGAACAAGTACGTGGCTCTGGAACCTGCTGTGATTACTGGTTCATCGACGATGTGCACCTCGCACTCCCGCCTTCCGCAGATTGGACAAGCCCTACAATCGGTTTTTCGCAAAACGATTTCCAAACCCTCAACGCAGGCCCTTGGGCCCCTCTGCACCTTGATGTAGAAATTCCTGATGGCGCTTACCTCAACTGGACGGTGCTTGATGCGACCAGTGGTGAAGCGATTGTCGGCATGTCTGGCAGTGCAGACAACATCATCCCATTGAACGCACTTGACTGGAAAACACATACTTCCATTCAATTGCAACTCTTCCTCACACCGTCTCCAAGTGGAGAGATGCCTACGGTTTACTCCATCAGCGGTGATGGTGCCTATTTTGCCGCAGCAACCTCAGAATCGGCGTTTGAAGGTTGGACCACAAATCCTGGAGGCGTGCTCTATGTGGAAGCATCCGAATCGCTGGTTGGTGCGGTTGATGACGTCTTGACTTCACCTTGGTTTACCGCCTCGTCTTCACTTTCAGAGATCAACATCGATGCAGCGGCCAATGGCGTTCAGACCCAATTCAGAACCTCTGTCGATCAACCATGGAGCAACATCTCCCTACCTTACACCATGAATTTGCTCGGGCATGAAGGTTCCATCGGTTCCTATCAAGTTCAATTTGTGGCGTTGCAAAATTCATCTTCCAACACAACCACCACCGAGCCTTGGGAGGTGTTTGAGTTTGAAACGGGGGCATTTGGAGGCTTACAACCAGCCTCTCCTGCTATTGATTTCGGTCAAGACGGTGTTCTCGAATGGGGCGGTAGCGATGCTCGTGTTGGATCGTGGGGATGGCAAGACCGGTTTGAAAACGGTCAAACGTCAATCGCTGCCAACCCCGGTATCTCTGGAAGTTCATCAGCTAAGGCGTGGGTCCCCGTTGTGGACTTAGCTTCATTCTCTTTCACTGCTGTTTCAAGCGGAGGCTCGTTGGATGACGTGGTCTTGCGAATTGGAAACGACCAAATTGCCAATTGGACTGTCGATGGGACGAGTCACTTGGCGCTCAACCAGTCTGAACTTGATTCGATGACCACCGTTTTGTCGAGTTTATCTTCCACCGTTGGCGCTCTTGGTACCTCTTTTGCTGAGGTCACATTCGAAGTCGCTGGGACCGGCAACGTCACGCTCGGTGGCCTGTCCATCCCATACAGCGTCTCCACATCGATTGACGCTTCATCAGATTCTGCCTTTGTCTTGGCCATGAACACGGCCCGTTATGGCTTGGCTTCAAGCAATGGTTTGCATCAAATCACCGTGCCGTTCATGTCTGAAACTCCCGGAGGAATCAAAGTTTCAATAGAGGGGCTCAACAGTTCATCAGCGGTTCAACTCCTAAGTTCAGAGATGCTGATCGACGAGCCAGTTTTGACGCCAAGTCAACGCTGGCAGACGATGAACACGACCTACAACGTATACGGTTCCAGCGCTACAATGACCCGACTTCAAGTGACTGATGGTGCGACGACGGGCACCTGGTTGCTGCCATTTAACGGCGGTTCACCGATTGGACTTGGGGCTTCTGAACACATTGAACTTCACCCGGAACACGCTCTTGTTGTCGTCGAGAGCGGGGTCCAAACCACAACCAGCGTGACGTTCAGAATCGAACCATCTTGGGACGACAGTGAGGTCATGACCGCCACCTCAAGGATGGTTCTCTCCAACGGCGTAATCTCAATTCCTTCGGTTCATCAATGGGGCGGTTTTGGTACGCAAGGGTACGAAAATGATTTGGAGATTCAGGACGTTATCTTCACCGATGTGAAGGCAAACAGAACCCTCACAAGTTCCGATTATTACCTCAAAGCAGGCATCGATGTCCATCTTTCTATGAGGGTTGGATTCGAAGGGCTTGACTCCATCGATGCCTTTGCAGAAGGCGATGCCCTCGTGTCCTTGTATCGCGGCGAAACGTTGGTTGCCAACACCACATCGCTTGACGAAAATTTCTGGAACTACACGGATACAATACCGTTCACCTTCGGCGAACTCACGTGGCGGGTTGAGTTGACTTCCCTCAACGGCTCTGGCTTGACAGAAGATGCGGTGTTTGAGCGAACCTTCCACATTGATTCAATCAACCCTCAGGTCCTGTCAACTTCGATGGATCTGTACGATCATCGAGCACCTTCAAGCACCCAAACGATTCAGATTCAAATCACAGACCAACCCTTACTTCCGACGAATGTCCAGGCGATGGTGTGGAGGGAATGGATTGATGATACAAACCTCAACAACTGGCCGGATGCCGATGAATACCAAGGCCTCGGCCTCTATGTACCCAACGATTTGACCACATTGATCGGACAATACACACTTCTTTTGGATGACACAGGTGGAAGCCTAGGTCAAAAAGTCGCAGTGTACATCTCTGGTATGGATGATGCAGGTCAACACATCGAGAAAGGTGGGACCAACGAAAGTGGTCGTCATCTGTTCATGTACCAACTTGCCGTTGACGGTGCGCCAACAATAGAACAGGGTGCATTTTCCTACGAATCCGGCCGAGAACCATGGCTTCACCCACAGACGCCATACGCCATCAACGTCGATATTTCAGAACCAAACGGGGGTTCAGATTTGACCGATGTCATCGTTGAATTGGCTTCGAACCAAGGCAGTGACCCGCTTCCGATTCAATGGGACTTTTCCACTGGCAATTGCACCACTACAAGCCCTCATCTTACTGTGATTGACTGCACGATGTTTGGCGCCAATGGCCCCGCAGACCCCTATGAACGAGACATCACCCTGAACATTGAATTCCTTCTGGCATGGACCACTCCAGATTTGGGTGAAACGCGACGAGAACCAGGCGTTCGTGTCATCGATCGTGCTGGTCAAGAAGTGTTCAAGGCGTTCCCTGAACACCGTTGGCGCTTCTCGGCAGCTATGGAAATTCCAGAGGAATCGGTTGGCTTGGTGCTCTCTCAAGGTTCATTGCTTGGTGATGGTGCTCGATTGGCTCCAAACAGTCCGATGGAAATCGCTGGTGGTGTTGTGTTCAGTCAAACCAATGCGGTGCCGGTGTTTGATTGCACGATCGACGTGTTGTTCGCTGGTGATACCTATTCGGCGACCACCTTCGAAGGCATTTGGTCGATGGAACTGCAAGCACCTGCAGAATCTGGAACACTCCCGCTCACCTGGAGCGTTGGCTGTTTGCAAGGGCAAGGCGTCGATGCTACCGATAAGGAAACTTCAGTGCGATGGATTGTCATCGACGGAACGGGTCCCGAACCTGTGGAGGTCCTCAACCCGAGACCAGCAGCGGTGCTGGCAGCGGACGTGCACGAAGTCCGTGTCCTGCTTTCAGAGGAGGGTGGACTTGAAGCCGATTCATTGGAACTTGTCTGGTGGGTCGAAGAAAAAGAAACGGGCGATCGATTGCGAAATGGAGTCGAGCCCCTCACTTTGGTTGGCAACGAGATTTCCGGTCTTCGATTGGAAGTGTTTGGAAGCATTGACCTCAGTGTCATCACGCCAACCATGCTGGAAAACCGTCTCGAATTGCACGTCGTTGTCGCAGGTAGAGACCTCGCCGACAACGAAATCCTCGGCCTCGGTGCAACGCCAGCAGGAACCCCAGTTGGTATCTGGGACATGGAATGGCTCAAACCAGAATTTGAGATTTCACAAGGTTCGGTCGAATACTCTCGACTGATTATTGAAGTCGGCCAGACCTCAATCGTTACTGCGTATGTGAAGAACACCGGCACGCTTGACGGCAGCGTCGATATCGTGTTCACAATCGTTGATGCGGACGGCAACAGGTCGACTTTGCGTCGAACGAATGCAGCGGTGCCTCAAGGTGGGGAAGTTCCAGTTCAAGTGGATTGGAACCCCGATGCTGCAGGTCTCCAATGGATTGAAGTGACGCTCGAGAATGATCTCTCATCAAGTGGGCCTTCTATCGATGTCCGCCCTCCTCGAGAGGAATCCTTCACAGAACGAGTGTTTGGCGACATCAATCCCGTGATTGGAAGCGTCGCAGGTTTGCTCTTTGTTTCAATCCTCATCACAGGCCTTCTCTATGCTGCTCGCATGACGCGCAAGCGTGGCTCAAAGGCAGAGTATGATTGGGATGAGTATTCATCCGAATTGGAAGATGATGAAGACGAGTACGAAGATGACGAGGAAGTTCCAGAGACCACATCCAGTCATGGCTCAGGAGCACAAGCTGGGGCGGCAACCACTGTTGTAGCAACGGCAACCACTGCTGAGGAAGAAGAAACCGATTGGGTCCGGGGTTCGGATGGATATTGGTGGTACCACGACAAAGTCGCCGATGAATGGTGGTACAAAGATTCAGAAGGGAACATCGTAAGGCACAATTAGGATGGGCGTTGAGTTCAATGAACCGCACAATTGCACTGCTCCAAGTCGACTCGACGGTTGGTGACCTTCGTGGCAACGCCACCCGACTCGAATCACTTGCTCACCAAGCAGCAAAAAAAGGCGCGGCGCTCGCTCTGAGCACTGAACTTGCGATCTGTGGCTACCCTCCAAGAGACCTGCTCTTACAAACTGAATTTGTAGAACGGGCCCAACATCGAGCCAGTCGGCTGAACGTCCCCCTTCCAGTGCTGGTTGGCACCCCCCTCGTCCCAGACCAAGACAAACAATTACCAAGCAATGGCGTGGTTCGGTGCGGTCCACATCTCGCCACTTCTGAACACAGCAACCGTGTGGTGGCTCGAAAACAATTGCTTCCCACCTACGATGTGTTCGATGAAGCGCGCTATTTCAAACCAGACAATCGATCCGGTATTGCTCGAACAATCGCAGGCTTGGACCTGGGCGTGACCGTGTGCGAGGACGCGTGGCAAGCGGCCGGCATGACGCCATCCGCTTACGCTGCAGACCCGATAGAATCCCTTGCAGAATGGGGGCGTCAAGGGGTGCAATTGGACGCTACAGTCAATCTTTCAGCCTCGCCATATCACGCCGACAAACTCGCAGACCGCATTCATGTGTGCCGTACTGCAGCCTCAGTGCTCGGTCACCCGTTCCTGATGGCGAATCAAGTCGGTGGAAACGACGATTTGTTGTTCGATGGAAACTCGCTTGCGGCTTGGCCAGACGGTCAGGTGGTCATTGCACCTGCATGGCAAGAAGGCGTTCTAATGATTGATCTTGATGACCCTTCGTCGTGCGAATGGATCGCTTCTGACGCCTCAGATGCGCTTCACGTTGGCCAAGATACTTTGCGCTTTGTTGGACCTGATTCGGACGGTCGAGAGCATGAACGGGAAGTCCTCGAAGACCTGGCTGATGCTGTCGTCACTGGCCTGTCGGATTATTGCCGCAAATCAGGCATCACTTCGATTGTCCTCGGCTTATCTGGTGGCATCGATTCTGCAGCAGCTGCGTGCGTAGCAGCAGCCGCAGTAGGTCCTGAACATGTCACGGGGCTTGCCATGCCATCACGACACTCCTCGCAGCATTCGATCGATGATGCCGCCCACACTGCAAATGCTCTCGGGCTCGTGTTCGAAACGATTGCGATCGATTCTATGCATCGCTCCGTTGAATCTTCGATTGGGGAGATGTTGCAAGATGGTGCCCCGGTTGCGGGTGAGAACTTGCAAGCACGATTGAGAGGCTTGATCGTGATGGCGCACGCCAACGCACAAGGGAGCATGGCGATTGCCACAGGAAACAAATCTGAATTGGCTCAAGGCTATTGCACCCTCTATGGGGATATGGCTGGCGGTTACACTCCACTGGGAGACCTCTACAAAATGCAAGTCTATGGTTTGGCAGAGGTGTTCAATCGCAGGGCGGTTGCGGCTGGTAGCCCAGCACCGGTCAACGAATCGACCATGACCAAACCGCCTTCTGCTGAACTCGCACCTGATCAAATCGATGAGGATTCACTCCCGCCGTATCCTGAATTGGACGCCATCCTTCACGCTCACATCGAGCAAGGTTTGGACGGCACCAGCATCGCCAAACTCGGTCATGATGCGGCAGTCGTGCTCGAGGTGTTGACTCGCTTAGAAAAAAATGAACATAAGCGCTGGCAAATGTCTCCCGCACCTCGAGTCTCAAGCCGAGCGTTCGGTCAAGGGTGGCGCCATCCGTTGGCTTCGCGACATGATTGGCGACGAAATTGAGTTCGGAATGTCTCAAAAACAAAACCTCGTGCCGTGAAGTATGGCCGAGGCAATCACCAACATAGCGGGCTACCGCTTTGTCGACTTGCCAGACCGAGATGAATTGCGAACTCCAATGATTGAAATTTGCACATCTTCGAATTTGCGAGGCACCATCCTGTTGGCCTATGAAGGCATCAATTTCTTCCTTGCAGGTGATCAAACTGGCATTGAGGCGTTTCTAGACTACCTCGATCAGGACGTTCGTTTTCTGGATATTCCTCTAAAAACTTCTCACACCGATTATCAACCGTTTAATCGAATGAATGTACGGTTGAAGCAAGAGATTATTTCGATGGGAATGGATGAAGTCAAACCGTCAGAATTCACGGGTCAATCCATAGCCCCAACTGAATTCAAACAATGGCTTGATGAAGGCAAGGCAGTAACCGTGCTCGACACACGAAACGATTACGAAATTCGTTTGGGGACTTTTTCGAACGCTTTGGATTTGGACATTAGCAGTTTTCGTGCCTTCCCAGCAGCCGTGAATGAACTTCCAGAGGAGCTCAAAGACACACCTGTGGTCATGTTTTGCACCGGCGGGATTCGGTGTGAGAAAGCAAGTGTGGTCATGCTTGATGCTGGATTCAAAGACGTACGCCAGCTTGAAGGCGGGATCCTTGGTTACTTCGAAGAAGTAGGTGGGGCCCATTGGGACGGTGATTGCTTCGTCTTCGATCATCGCGTTGCGTTGACGCCTGAACTCAAGGAGTCAGAGGCAGTTCAATGCTTCGCGTGCAGGCAACCGCTTAGTGTTGAAGAGCAACAATCTGAAGATTATGTCATTGAAGTGTCCTGCCCTTACTGCGTGCATCTCCGCTGATCACGCCGGCCAAATCAACCACTCGCCTGTGAGGCTGCCGTGGCTAAATACATGCCATTCATGACCCGTGCTTCCATCATTGGCTGCGAAATACACGTGGTGCTCAGATACAACAAGCCCGCCGTAGGTTCCCATGTTGGAATTGTTGTTGAGCCCAGGCCAGGCGTCGTAGAGCATTTGTGGTGCGTCGTGTTCATCGAGGAGCCATAAGACCGAACCAGTTTCAGTGCCGTTCACTTGCCCGCTCGCAATCATAAACAAGGCGTCACCATTCGAAGCAAAAGACCGGACCAATGCACTCGCAGAGCCCGCCCTCAGGTCCGTTTCCGTCCGAGTTCCATCGACGGTTCCATCGGTTGAGCACACCTCGTGAGCGATACCCGGAGCTACACAATCGAACCATAACCGATTCTGATGCACAATTCCTCCAGCCCAGTCGCCCGGTGCAAGGATGGATTGAGAAAGCAACTCCGTCGTGGCTTGACTCAGGTTGTGGGCCCAGACTTGAGGATCAACGCCAGAAGTCAACGCGTCAAAGATCAAGACGTCGCCGATCCGATGCAGGCCTAGATGTTGGCCCACGTGCTCTGTTGGTCCACCAGTCCCATCGTACACCATTGAAGTCAACCACAGGTGACTTCCATCGTGATTCAACCGTGCAACTTGGCGGCCCGAACCATCGTCGGCCACAACAGCAACGCCACCAGGAAGACCGATGACAGGCCCGGGGTTGGCATCTTCACTCGACAAATCCCAACTCTTCAGGGTTCCATCGGTGTGCAAAGCATAAGGTTCAATTCCGTTTGTGGATTTAGCCGAAAACCACAACCATTCATCATCGGCCAAAAGAAACGCATCATGATAGGAAGAAAGAGCTGCGAGGTTCTGATAGGTTGTTGCATCAAGAGAGGCATTGAGCACCGGGTGGTCGAGCACATTCATTGTTGAAGTGCCGTTGGTCCAGAGCATTGAATCAGGGTGGTTGAGCATAACCAATCCATCGAGCCATTTGACAGAACTGACCTGATTCGTGACGCTGGTGCTGGCTGTTCCACCCAAACGGGCGGTCCCGCTCGATGTGCCGTCGGTGACCCATAATTGACGCCCGTTAACGCCATCATCGGCATCGAACACAACCAGTTCAGAATTAGGGTGGTCCAAAACGGTGAATCCAGCGAAGCGGCCCGGCATCGAGTCACCCGAAGGGTTGAGGTCAACGAGCAGCGACAACATGCCCGTCGCATCGCTTGCCCACACCTCACATCCGTTGACACCATCGCTCCCAGCAGCGATAGTTTTCCCATTCCGTGGCATCCATGTGAGTTGATCGCATCCGGTCGTAACGCCATCAGAAATTCCAATGTTGAAATCACCAAGCGGACCACTGGACAAAGGTTGACTGCAAATATTGAGGCTGCTGTGGATTTCATCATCGTGCAACTGAGCGTCGAAAGCAACACCTTCCCCGGCGCCGTCATCGACGCCAAAATCAATGCTAATGCCCAACGGGCAAACGCTTGCCAAGGGGACATTTTGAACCACAAGGGCAGAAGCGCCATCAAGCCCGAGGTGACCATCTTGACCTTGGCCACCATTGGCTCCTGTGAGCCCCACCGCACCGTTGCACAACCATTCGGTTGAGGTGATTTCGTACGGGTTCAGTTCTCCGTCTCGGTTTTCATCCAAACCGGCATGAATGGCTAACCCTCCTGTGGTGCAAGTTTGATTGCCGAGGGGCAAAACTTCCGTGTCGATTATGCTGGATAGACCTTCTAGGCCAGCATACGACGAGCCTGAAGCCCCCGTTTCCCCATGGCAAAGGTTGGTTGTGGAGGTGATTTCATCACCGTCCAAATACTGGTTGAGGTTGTGATCCATTCCGATGTGAATGATTGAGCCTCCCTCTGCGCACAGCCCGTCAGCGTCCCTCCCTTCGGTTCGCACCAGCAGTTCATTGGAGTTTGAATTCACATTGCTTTCTTCAGGCCATGTTGCAACGGTGTAGGCTGCATAACCAGATGCTGCTAGCGCAAGCACGAGCATCATCACTTGGATGAGTGCAAAAGCGACTGGGGTGCGGTTTTGAGGCTGATTTTCAACCCTGCTTGGCGAATCACTCGTCGACAATGGCGGTACTGATTTGCCTGGGGTTTGCGAGGCAGGTTCTCCTGCGATATGGGTCGGGCCATCCGGTTCACTGGGGGTTGACATATGAACCGAAAATGACCTCAACGGTATCAAATGCTTCGGTTGTTTCCAAATTTCGGGGTTTTTGAATTTGGTTTTATTTTGGATTTGCTTTTGTTGGAAGGGGTGAGTTCATGGGCGTCCTTTGTGTGCGTCAAACATGGACTTGCCTCAACGCCTGTCGGCCCAATTGAATGGAGACGAGGGTCCAACCCGCCAAAAAGCGGCCCGGTTGGTGGTTGACTTGGCCATCACCGCCAACGCCAGCGGCTTCATTGAAGTCGATCATGCTCACGTTTCTGGCGTGTCTGTCATCACTGGCGGGCACGGGCTTCGGAGGTTTTTGTCTGATTTGTCGAGTTCCGGCGATGGTAAAGTGGTCATCCCTACGACGCTGAATTCTGCTGGATGCGACAAGGAGAAAATGAAGGAAATGGACATCGAGTGGCCTGATTTCCTCGAACAGCAATTCGAAATTGTCCAAGCCTATGAAGCGCTTGGGCTGGATGCTACGCTTTCTTGCACGCCTTATGACCGTGGAATCGAAGACGATTCAGGCGTCGCATCGTGGGCCGAATCAAATGCAGTTTGCTTCTCAAACACCTGGACTTCATTGATCACCAACCGTGAATCAGGTTTGTCTGCGCTCGCAACGGCACTGACTGGGTTCGCTCCCAAGTGGGGGCTGCACCTTGAGGAAAACCGCACCCCGAATATTTTAGTCCACGTCGAATGTGAGTTGAACTCCCTCGCCGATTGGTCTGTGCTGGGAGATTGGATTGGCAAGCAGGTGCTACCAGGTTGGCGCTTGCCATGGGGCCCTATGCCGTTTATTCGGGGGCTTCCTGCGCGAGCAAGTTTTGCTCGTAAGAAAGCACTTACAGCGGCTGCTGCAAATTACGGCACGCCCATGCTTTGGGCAGAAGGTCTCTCTCAAAATCCTCCACTGGTCCAAAGTGGGGATGGAGCATGGTCGAAACCAGAAGGTGGGTGGCAAGGTGAATTAGTTTTCACGGCCGAAGACCTCGCGAGTCGCTATGCTGAGTTGGCGCCTCAAGGGCAGGTTGATCTCGTGGTCATTGGCTGCCCTCAAGCCAGCCTTGAAGAAATCAGAATCACTGCATCTGCAGTCCGTTCTTATGCGGAAATGGGTGCGAAAATCCCTGACGAGCGCCTCTGGGTGTTCACCAGCGGCGCCAATTATGATTTGGCAGTGGCAGACGGCAGCATCGAGATGCTCGAGCAAGCTGGAGCAGTGATCCTCAAGGACACATGCCCGGAGGTGACGCCTTACAACCGAACAAAGTACAACCACCTGCTGACCAATTCGCTCAAGGCAGAACATTACTTGACAAGTGGACTCAATCGTCTCCCCACAAGCGTTCTTCCGATTGAACAGTGCGTTGCACATGCTTGTGACCCTTCGCTTTCAGCTGGGGAACGCCCGCAATTGGCAGCAAAAGCACAACCACAGCACGCCAGCAACAAAACGACGCAAACGGGAACCGCAACCCTCACTGGTGAAGGCCTGTTGAGCCAAACTGCGTTCTCTGTTCGTGGGCGAGCGATGGTGACGGATGTACCGATCACCTATCTGGGCTACGTCAACCGGGACACTGGCGTGGTGGAAGAGTATGGCCACCCTCTTGATGGTCGTCCGATTGAAGACACCATCCTGATTTATCCGAAGGGCTCAGGCTCTACCGTTGCTCCGTATGTGCTGATGGGGCTGCTCTACACCGGCAAAGGTCCGAAAGCCATCGTCAACAGCGATGTTTGTCCGCTGACGCTTCCTGCATGTTCACTGCTCAATCTTCCCTACGGCCATGCCTTTGACCAGGACCCGTGCATGAACATCAATGATGGCGATCTTATCGAAATGACTTCGGTCGATGGCGTTGTTACGATTGAGGTCTTGGAACGCGTGAGTTGATTCAAATGTCGTTGCGCATTCTTGTCACCGGTGGAGCAGGGTTCCTCGGTTCATCTCTGTGCGAGGCTTTGGTGGAAAAAGGCCACTCTGTGCTTGCTCTCGATTCTTTGTTCCGTGGCAAAACTAGCAACCTAGCGTCGCTTGAACACCACCCTCGTTTCATGTTCATTCAGGACGATGTGCGCAATGTAGAGGCACTTGATGGGTGTGTTGAAGCCTTGGGCGGGGTTGATGTGATCTACCATTTGGCAGCCATCAATGGAACAAAGTGGTTTCATGATGCCGCACATTCGGTCATCGATGTGAACATCAATGGCACGTTAAGGACGCTCGAACTTGCCATGGCTCACGAAGCAAGGTACGTGCTTGCCTCTTCGCCTGAAGCGTTTGGAGAGGCGGAGCACCAACCGATCACCAACGGCGATCCAATGAGTTTTAGCGACCCCGCACTTCATCAACGCCACTCCTATGGTGCCAGCAAATACCTCGATGAAGTCGCTGCCCAGCATGCAGCGAGGGACGGATTGGATGTTCGGATTGTGCGGCCGTTCAACGCCTATGGCCCGCGTCTTGATGGTGGAGAATACGGCCAAGTTGTCGCTATGTTCTTTGATGCAGTGGTGCATTCCAAACCATTGAAGTTGCACGATGGCGGCTTACAAACGCGCTCGTTCACTTGGATTGAAGACATCACGGATGGATTCCTCAAGGCTGGGCTGCTCGATCAATCCTCCACCGGTGAGGGCTTGAGTGGAAAGGCATTCAACATTGGTTCGGGTGAAGAGATCAGCATCCTCCGCCTGCAAGAAAAAATAATTTCACTTGTCAACCAGGATGTCAACTGGACTTCACCCCTTCCAGTGGTCGAGGTTTCCAAGGGCTACCACGGTGACGCAAAGCGGCGATTGCCGGATTCAAGCCTTGCTCAATCTTTGCTTGGCTGGCAGGATGCCACAAGCCTGGATGATGGCCTTGCTCTGATGTGGCGTCATCTTTGCCAGTGATCAGCGGTTGTAATGCTTCTCGACTTTTGCACCCCATTGTTGTGGAGCAGGGGTCAATCGATCGTGGCCGTGCTGGCAAAGCACATTGAGTCCTTCAGCTGGAATTTTTGTTTCTGTGGTCCACAATCCAGTGACCCTAAGCACGGCTAGGCGGGCGACAGCTTCTGGTAGCGGTCGGTCTTCGATGAATTCGACCTCTAACGCAGCAACAGCTTCGTTGATCAAAAGTGGTTCGTCCTCATGCTGGGTGAATCCAGCCATGTTCCATTCGCTCTCACCGCTTGGCAGAGGTGCAGCCGTTTCATCAACGGCGGATACCGTCTCGAGGTTGGCAGGCATCAGATGAAGGATGGCGCGCTGTGTTGAACGGAGGTTATGGAGCGTGTCTCGGTAGCGCCCCTCTCGATTGCAACTGAAGGATGCGATCAACAGGGGTGGTCCGGTTGAGACAGCCATGACAGAGGTGTAGGGGGCGAGGTTGAGGTTGCCTGCTTCATCTTGTGTCGAGGCGATGATCAACGGTCGTGGCGAGAGAAGGCCCGAGAGCCAACCAGCGCGGATTGGATGTTCGAGTGCCTCTGCGTCCAGGCGTGTGGCTTGCTTCAAGGAGTGCGTTGGTGCTGGGGTGAACCAAGCGTCCAGCTTACCGTTGCCTAATTCTTCAATGGCGTGTTCGTTGAATTCAATGTAACTTCTCCACGATGGTATTTCTTCGACTTCACCACGCTCTTCTTTACGGGCGATGGAAGCCTCAGCATAGGAGTTGCATTTTTTCAAGTACTCCACAATCACTGCTTTTTCGTCCATGTCAGCCGCCCTCTTCGTCGTGCATACGCCCGCCTTTTTGTTCGTACTGTTCCCGGGTTGTCAAGTATTTTGCCGGGTTGCCCACCCACACCTGGTTGGCTGGTATGTTCTTTGTCAGCGTCGCACCGGCGCCTAGCACCGCGTTTTCCCCAATTGTGAGGCCGGGTAGAATGGTAGCGCCACCTCCAATGACGACGCCTTCGAGTACCTTCACGGGTGTCCATTTTGAGGAATCTCTCGAGGGTGGGTATCGGTCGTTGAGGATGGTCGCATTCGGCCCGATGAAGACATTCGACCCCAACTCCGTTCGGTCTGCGATGTACGCGCCGCCTTGAATCCGAGACCTTTCGCCGATGGTAACGTCCCTGCCGATGTGAGCGAGGGCTCCAATTGAACAGTTCTGTCCAATCTGAAGCCTTTGGCCAATGTGGCACGGGCTCCAAGCCACGCTACCGTTGGCAAGTTCGATCCTTTCGTTCATGGATTCACGCTCGATTATTCACTTAATCCGAGTTCCCTCATGAGCATGTTCACGTGGCCTTTTGCTTTGACATTGTAGCGCAACCACTTGAAGGTTCCATCCGAATCAATGACGAAGGTTGATCGTGCGCAACCCATGTATTCTCTGCCGTAATTTTTCTTGAGCCGCCAGGTGCCAAATGCTTCGTGAAGCGCTCCATCGGTGTCCAGCAGCAATGGGAAATTCAATTCTTGTTTGGTGATGAATTTTTCATGTGAGGTTTCAGAATCCTTTGAGACGCCAAGTACGATCAAGTCGGCGCTTTCGAGGCGTTGCATGTTGTCACGGAAATCACACGCTTGGGTTGTGCAGCCGGGGGTGGAATCGCGTGGATAGAAATACAAAATCACAGTTTTACCCGCAGCCATGTATGTTTCGAGATCATGTTGGTTCCCGCTTGAATCAGTGGATGAAAACTTCGGTGCTTTGGCTCCAACTTCGTGGGTGACTGCTTCGTTCATGACGTTGGGACCCATTGATACATCAAGAAGGGTTGCTTTGGGCTAAAATGGTCATTTTGTCCACGCAATTAGGGATATCCTGTAGACTTATGGCACTCAGTGTTCCCTTTATGCGAGGTGCATAGACTTCCATTCACACGGGTTAAAATCACAGGTAGGGACCGATTCTTTCAATAACCGGCAGGTGAACGAGAAGGTATGGTCGCCTCGCGTATGTCTCGACGTTCTCGTCGTTACTTCAAACGCATTCAGCGTGTGTCGACCAAGTTTGATCTGCAGGCAATCGCCAGTGCAATACAAACCGACCTGGACAAGCGCAATGTTTCCTATGATGAGGCGTTGACACTTGGCAATTTGATTCAACACCGGGCGGATCAACTCCCGGGCGACACCATCGTCTATGCGATTTCTGACCGAGATGCCTACCGTCGGACCCTTGAGTTGTACCTTCGGGATGCGCTTCTCACACGCACTGAGCAACTTTTGCTATGGGAGGAGCGACGCCGCCTCGGCATCAGTGAGCAGGAGCACGACCGCTTGCTCCACCAGTTGTTGCTGCAATGGAAATCCCAAGGAAAGCGCGTCACCATCGATCGCTTTGAGAAGCCAGGGGGTGAAGCTTCTGCGTAACACTCGCCGTGCTCCCTCCAAACTCGCCCTCGCGCTGGTTTTGCTGTTCATCATCCCGATGGCTACGCCTCTGGTTGGAAGCACAACAGGCCAAACTTCCGGTCGTGCCGCACCCGATTTTGGTGTGACCGAACTGACCTTCAGCGGAGCAGGTTCAATCGACAGGGGCAATGGGATTTATCTTGAACCGGTCGAACACGATGTGCGAGTCGTCGTGCGAAACACTGGCGACTTGAGCGGCAGTGCGACGCTCCAACTTGTGCACAAGGGGTCGCCAACCGCAGGCGAATACGTTGTGACCACAATCTCACTGGGCACGATCCCTTCCCAAACCACTTCAAACACCATCATTATTCCATGGACGGCTACAACTGGTGATGCTCAAACTCTCTTTGCTCGTATCTCGGGAGCGGGCGACAGCAACCCTGCGAACAATGAACAACGAAAGGACTTCGACGTCAAGAACAATCACAGCGGGATTGTGACTGGAGAGAATTTCCCTCAACTTGCGAGCGGCCAACAAGAAGTTGCAATCTATTCGAACCAGACCTTCGTGGCTTCAGTTCGAAACGCTGGGGTCAAGAGCATCTCTGGCGTGATGAAGATGGAACTTGTCAACGGGTCCACAACTCACACCTACTGGTCCAACACTCAAATCCTCCAACCAGGTTCACTTTTCGCTCCTTCATCAAGTGAAGACCTCACCATTCCTTTCAACCCAACCGGTTTCACCGGAACTTGGGACATGACGTTCACGGTCGTCTTCAACGGCACTGCACCATGGGATTGGAAACCAGAATTCCCGAGCATCACAATCCGATTCTCAAACTACAGCGCATCACTCTCATCGCTTGGTGACCGTTCAATCGAACCGGGCCAGACAGGTACCCTCACCTATCTTCTCAAGAACACAGGATCGGTTTCCGACTCTTATGAAATTGAATCCATCACTGCACTCCCTGCCTCTCGGTTGAGTTGGCTTGTCAGTTCCGCTCCTGCGGTGGGTGATTCGACACCGATGATTTCCCAAGACTCGACCACATCGATTACATTGACCGTCGCTATTCCACTTGATGAAAACCGCAGCAACGCTACGATGTTCACCATGACAGTCAAGTCCAATTCGGGTGCATATCACCTCGTGACTGCTGCCGTTGTTCAAGCCGGTGAATCCTACCGAGCGACCATAGAAATGCCAAACGGCACTCAGATGCTCAAGCCCGGTGAGGCCACCTCCCTTGTTGCCAACGTGACCAATTCCGGAAACGTGGGAGCCGAGTTCACCTTCGGCTGCGGGCTCTCCGTTGCAGCAGTCAATTGGGAACTGGACATCAGCGGGGCCCCATGCAGTTCATTCAGCACGTACATCAACCGTTCCCAAACCATTCAAATTCCGATTTCGATCAAGGTCCCACCAATCGATAGCCCACTCAATCCTGGTGAATTCAATCTCGCAGGTCAACCGCTTCAAGTTTGGTTGCAAGCTCAAGCCACCGGTGGTGGCGTGCCAACACAATCCTCTTCGGACATTGAAGTCACTCCAATCATTGTGATTGACCCCGGATTGCCATCCGACAGCATGACGCTCACCGTCGAAGAAGTCATCGCTGCTCGCAACGGGCAAGGGCTTGAAGAAATCATACCTCTTGATGTTGAAGTACGCCACAACCTCTACTCCAATATCGAGGAAACGCTCGATGCAGAAATTACGGTGAACACCTCCTTCGTTGCTGCTAACACCGGTGGCTTCACAGAGATGGATCGCTGGGATGCCGTTGTTTCCCCGCAGGTCATGACGGGTCTAAAGCCAGGGAACAATCAACCTGCAATCCTGTCCCTACAAGGCCCAGATGACGATTACCCGCTCGCAGGGACATTGACGCTCTCCCTCACGGTTGTACCCAACCTGGGCAGCACGCACACTGGGAGCGGGGTCCTAGCCGCCCCGGTCACACGAAATTTCTCCGTCATCATTCCAACGGTGCATGGCGCTGACATTCTCGAAGATGGACCGGTCGATGTGATGGTTGGCGTCACAACGCCAATCGCTTTCCAACTGGCCAACACTGGCAACGATTTGACGGCATACCGTCTGCGTGCCTTTGACGTCCCTACAGGCTGGACCGTTGAGTTCAACGGCACTTCTGATACGATCGACAACATTTCTGCAGATGTAGCCGACCATCCACTTGTGGGCGCTGCACACATGACGACCGTGGAGATGTTGATCACAACAGACCCTTACGTGCCGGCGAATTCAATCATCCCTCTCACGCTTACAGTGGAAGAACGCGACACTGGATTCCTGATCACCGAACACATTCTTCCGATTCGGGTAGGTGAAGTTCGCAACGCCTCGCTCTTCCCCCTGACCCAGCCGTTGGAGTTGTCTCCAAACGACGTGGGTGAATTTACGACCATCAAGATCACAAACACAGGGAACTCTCCGGCGACGTTCTATGTCTACCTCGATAACAGCGAAGCTGGCGATGTGATTTTTGAACTCGATTCTAACCCATCGATGCTGATTGCTCCAAACATTCAGGATATCATCAAGGTCAGAGCAACGCCAACCTCGTTAGCTAGCGCCGACAGAGACTACGTCACCACGATTTTCGTTGCCGACTCAAGCGGAGTGGTCAACCTCTCGGCCAACATTACAGCCAACATCACCCAAAGTTCAGACATTCGAATTGAAGGTCCTTCAATTGTCCCGGTGACCCCCGGTGAGATGACGATGGTTGAATTCAATGTGACCAACATCGGAAACCTCCAGGAATCCGTTCTGGTCGCCCCAACGGTTGAAGGAGACTGGTCGACCGATGTCACTGAAATTGGAATGACCTTGACCATCAATCAAACCATCACCGGCCAAGTGGTCGTCAATGTTCCAAGTCTAGGCGGGGAGACCAACTTGATGGACGGGTCGATTCACAACCTCACAATTTCTGTGTACGATGCCGAAACCTCCGCCTTCAAAACGAGCATCGTCATCCAAATGCGCGTTGGTGCCTTGTTTTCGCTTGAAGCCGAAGATTGGCCGACGGAGATGGAATTCTACCGTCAAGGCACTCGGACCTGGGATGTGACGTTGCTCAACACCGGTAACCGGGATGTTGAAGTTGCAGTCGAATATTCAATCCTCAGGCCCGGGTTGACTGTGAATTCAACGGATTGGGTTCTGAATGCATCGGCTCCATCCACCCTCTTCCTTCCAGTCGGTGTCGCTGTCCAGCACACCTTCACCATTGAAGCAGTGAATTTTGAACCTGATTTGTCCACAACGGCAGATTTCGAGATCTTTTACACGCCCACAGATGCTTCTGTCGATGGGGACGCAGCGTTTGCCACCCAACTGACAATGTCAAGATTCTTCACAACAGGAGATATCATCCTACGGCCTCAAGTGGGCGACCCACCGCTCGATATCGACCTCACTTATTCCCACATTCCGGATGGACAAGCAACAAGCGTAGCCTATGAACTGGAACTTTGCGATGTCGATCGTATGCTCGACTTCGCACCACTCAATCTTAACGAAGCCGACTACCCATGGTCCTTCACCATCGTCCTTCCCGATGCCAACAACACTGAGATTCCACTCCCACTTAGTTCAGTGTCATGCAATATGGGCACTCAGGGCGAGGCAGCTCGCATCACGCTTCCAACACGTGCAGCATGGGACACAACCGACCCGATCCAAGTTCGAGTTCAAACTCCTGCTCGGCCAAACATCCTTTCTGGGGACGGATGGGATTTGAAATTCCGCCTCTACCATCCAACCGAGAACAACGGTTACACGAACTTCGATGAGGAAACATTCCGATTTGCGCTCGATGTGTTTGCAGATCCAATGATTGAATCCCTCGAAACCATCGCCATTGAAGAAGGCGAGGAATTCGAATTACTCCTCACAGTCGTCAACGCAGGCACAGCCACTGCACTTGGCGTCGATGTCGAACTCGTCTGTCCACACTCGACCATCCTCATCTCTCCATCTCAAGATCCAATGATTGGAGTGCTGGGGCCGGGCGACAAGATGGTGCTCAATTGGCGAATCCAGCCTGATTCCATCGACTGGTGGTCGCAATCACTGGATTCGAGTTGCACTGCTACCGTCGATGCCTTTTACATGGACAAAAACGTTGAGGAAAACGATGTCCGGGTCATCGAACTTGAAGTCGAATCGAGTTCCCCTGGCGTTTCGACGAGTTTTATCGCATTGATCCTCTGCTTCCTCGCTTCCTTCATCCTGCTCAGGCTTACAGGCCAAAATGAGAAATACCGACTTCTTGCCGTATACGCTGGTGTTCTTGGCTTTGGCTTTTCATTCCACATCTTGGATTTCGCCTATTGGGGCTTTGCAGTCCTCATATTGGCCGCATTGTGGATTTGGAGAATGAGTTGGGCCAGTTCTGAGGAGTTCAAACTCATTCACGAAGATTACCAACGTGCACGAAGAGGTGTCTCAACACTTTACGCTGACCATTTCGACGCATTGCGCGACAGTCGGAGGCAATTGAGCGTCATCCTTGCAGTCCCCGTTCTCGGATTTGTCGCAGTTGTGCTCGGCCTTCCCCCTCAACTCTACGCTGATCAGGCCAACATGGTATCCATCCTCGTTTACATCACAGTTGTGATGCTCGGCGTTTGGATGATTATTCTGCGTGCGGACCGTGCTTACGGGAACCTCTACGGCCGTCTGACTGACATCGAAGTCAAAGCCACTCGTATCGAGCGAGATCTAGGTGACCCGGCACGTTTGTTCAACGAACTTGCAGGTGATGGCCTGGACTTGGATGAAATCTTTGGCGATCTTTCAAGCAACGCTACGGTCGGCTCGATCGTCGCAAGTGAACCAGAGGAGGTGAACGAAGATGCCTAAGTCAGAGGTCGACGTGATCGATGACCCAGAACTCGTGCTGGATGAATTCGATGCCGAATTCGATGCACCTGTCTCGGAAATCACTGAAGATTTAGCCACCTCTACGGAAATTTCCGAAGGCGAAGTCGAAGAAGCTCGTGCGGCGATTGCAGCCAGCAAAGATTCGGCGGACCGCCTCATGTCCGCATCGCGGGAACTCGAATCACTTGTCTTTGGCGTGATTCAGGATGAAGGTAATTCATTGGCAGGGACCGAGGTTGATATTGCCGATGCCAAAGAGTTCCTCAACAGGCACAATCTGAAAAAGGCGAGGAAGTCTGTCAAAAAGGCGGAAAAATCCCTTGCCTCACTTGAAGAAGACGTGCTCTACTTACGAAGAAACATTGCAATGCTTCATCGGTTGCTGAATGAAAAGCGCATCAATGAAGAAGAAGTCGAAACTATCCTGCTTCGCCTTCGTTCTGCAACAGGTGCGGCAGAAATCGGAGATGTCGCCATTGCTGCGGGGGAAGTTGAACACCTCGTAGACGATTTAATCGGTGGCAACACCTCAACGCTCAACCCCTTCCTCTTCCGACACTTTTGGCTTGGCCTTGACACCCGCTGGCCAGCGGGTGGTGACGAAGGCGTTCTCATCGTTCGCATCATCAACGACGGCCCAGTGGCTATGCCAAACATGCGACTGGCGCCTCCAGTTCCAGAAGGCTGGACCTGCGTGCCCTCCTCAGTCGACCTTCCAATTATTGCGCCTGGCGGAAATCTACCACTTCGCTTCGAAGTCAAGGCAAATCGCCGATACGGAGCAGATGAAATCCCACTTTCTCGCAAGCTTGCCATCGCCACCTCCTATGAGATGCGTACCGGTGAGATCACCGCAACCATCCGGGCTCAAAACCGAAGTATGGAACCGCTTCAGGACATCGTTCTCTCACCTTGGATACCACCGGGTTTTACAACAGATTCAGTCCCATTCATCAATCGTCTTGCTCCAGATGAAGTCGCTCTTATTCGCATGCCTTTGCGCATCAACATTGGTTCAGGAGGCAACGCCTGAACCGCTCACATTCCATCCTCACAGGAGGGTGAAAAAAATAAAAAAAAATGGTGAAAAATATGAAAGAAAATACGAACGAAAATAGCGATAACATCGCTGCAATCGGTATTGGTGCAATGATTGTATTCATTGCATTGATTCTTGTTGCGGCGGTTGCAGCTGCGGTCATTATACAGACTGCTGAACAATTGCAACAAAACGCACAAAGTACTGGCGAAGAAACAACCGACCTGTTGGCTTCGAAAGTGACAATCAAGAGCATCGTGATTCAATCCACGAGTGCTGACTTGTTCATCACTTTCGAACTGGCACCGGGATCCGATTCTGTTACAGATTCGGCTGTCTCTTGGGCTATTCTTTGCGACGGGAACGACGATTACGGGGACTTCTCAGCCGCAACGCTTGTCAGCGATGCAGCGCCGCTCACAACCCTCGACCCTGGAAACACATACGATGTGACCATCACGCCTGCTACATGCCCTCCAACTGCAAACGCAGACCATGAATTGATGATTCAATCTGGCTCTGGCGGATTCACATACGAACTTCTCAACTACGGTGGAAGTGTCGCTGACGGACAGGTGGTCGTATGAAGTCCAACATTCGTGACCAAGACCTCCAAGACGACAAGATCGCAGCCATCGGTATTGGCGCAATGATCGTCTTCATCGCTTTGATCCTTGTTGCAGCAGTTGCAGCAGCAGTGATCATTCAAACTGCTGAACAACTTCAGCAAAACGCACAAAAGACCGGCGACGATACTGCAGACAACATGGCTGGAAAAGTCATGATCAATGCAATTTACGTCGACCCTGCATCCCAGGACAACTACAAGTTGTTCGTTCGGCTTGCACCGGGAAGCGAACCAACACCTACCACTACGATTTCCTACCAGTTGTTCTGTGATGTGATCGTTTCTGGTGCCCTCACGAACGGTAACGTGCAACTCATGTCGACTGGAACCGGTAACACGGCGACCATGGCACCATCCACAGGATATGTCATGACAATCCCAGGCAACGTTGGTGGTAACAACTGTGGCGTGTCTTCCGGTACCATTGGTATCGGCGATTCCGTTACCCTGTACCTGCACGTTGGCTCCGGTGGCTCGACTTTCGAGACCCTCACAATTCAGGACGAAACAGCAGGCGCCAAGGTCGTTTGATGCTTTCTAAGGGCAACGCTTGGAAAAGCGCCCTTAGAGAGGAGGATTGACCATGGCATGGCCATTTGGCAACAGTGCTGAGAAGGACCACGATGAAGACGCAGCTTTGACAGAAGATCGCCTCAAGATTATGGCGAACGTCGCCATTGAGCAGGTCCCACTTCCAGAGGAAGGGGAACTGGGCGAAGAAGATGCGTGGACCATCTCTCCGGGTCCTACCAAGGCACGCCTGAACAGCATTGGCAGTGTGCCGAGCGTGGCAGCGAGCCTCGCACCCGCACCTGCAGTCCCTACATCTGCGACAGTGGATACTTCGGGTCTTGAACGATTGATCAGCAGTCGGCTCGACATGGTCGAGGATGTCTTGCGTTCGGTTGAAGTCAAACTCGATGAACCTGCGCCAGCAGAGGTAGCGGACGATGATGCACTACCTGCCGTTGACGGCGATGAACACGCAATGAGCGGTGACACAATTGTGACTGCAACTGGCGAAGTCATCGCTGTGAGCGGAAACGATCGATTGAAGGAAGTGGATGAAGCGCCGCTTGTGGAACTGTATGAGGCGCAAGCCCTTGCAGCAAACCCATTCTTGCACGCCCCGTCCCGAGGTGCAACAGCAAACGCGAACAGCGTTGGTGCACCGACCGTCTCTGCACTCTTACTGGATCACATGTCCGGGATGGCAGCAGTCAGTTTTACTCAGAAAGCCATGGCTTCTGGTATGCTGAACGACGAAGAAGGTCGATCTGTTATGGCAATTGTTCAACTCGCAGCACCCGGCGAAGCCGAATCTGCTCTTGATGATCATCTGCCACACAAAGAATTGCTTACGTTCTCATCGCTCGTCAGTTCATGGCGAAGCGTGAGATCCCTTCGAGGTGGAGCCTGAAATGGCTGGCTCGGTTGGGATTGGCGGCCTCATCATTGGGGTTTCGTTGCTGGTCGTGTTCTCCATGGCCGTACAAACGATGGGGTATCAAATGCAGTCCTCAATGGACTCGCTTGAGGCCGCCGCCGAACCAGTGCCGAGCTTTTCCGTTGATTCCAGTAACATCTGGCTTTTTGCCCTTCACGACGTGACTGTGGCAATTGGCGATGGTGGTCTGGATTATGTGAATGGAACACTGACTGCGTCAGCAGGCGGTGTACCTTGTGATGGTTTCAGTGGAAGTTTCACAGTTGATGTAAATGGTACAATCGATTCCGTGGTGATCACCAGCCCCGGCGATTGTGCTGCTTCCAATCCAACTGTCTCTTTTGGAACACCCACTCAAACTCCATCAGCCACAGCAACATTTACCCTCGAAATGAAAACGTACGTATTTGCGAACCTCACAAATAATGGTCAATCGACAATTCCAATAAATCAAGTCTGGATGTTTATTGACGGAACTGATCCTGAAACGCTTCCGAACACAGCGCCTCTGGGCCTGCCAAGCAACAACTGGTATTCGGGCGAAACGCTTGAATTGTTTTGGGAGAAATCACCGACAACCCATGACCGACTTGCGTTCACGCACAAAGGGGTCACGATGGGTACAACCCTCTGAGGCTTTACTATGGCAGACGGCGGCGCATCCACTTTCATCATGCTCATCACGGGCCTGTTGATTTCCAGTTCAGTGAGCGCAGTTCTGATCAGCGAATGGTCAAGCATGGCTCGTGCTGCTCAAAAAGATCAGCAAAGCATCACGTTTGCCAATGAGCTTGGTGTAGAATTTGCTGGAGACCCAATGATGGTGGATTTGAACACAACCGGTTCTCAGGAAATCACGTTTTATCTGCAGAATACAGGAGAGCATCCTCTCGACCGGAACGATATTGCTGTGCTCGTGAATGGAACCGCACCTGCAACGATCACAACCTACATTGTAAACAGTGGTACCTGGAACTCCAATGACATCATCGTCGTTGAACTTCAAGATACAAATTTTGGCACCACCCCTTACGTGGAGGGCAACGATATCAAATTGTTCGTGATCGTTGGCTCAGAAACTGTTAGCGGGTTGCGTTCAAGTGCTTCAATGAATATAGAGGTGAGACTTTCATGAAAGATGACCCATTTTTGACAGCACATAAGCCTAAGGAAGATGGTTTCCCATATGATTTGGAAACTGACTCATTGGCGGATTCAATGGGGTTGCGCTTGCCAAACCGTTCCCTGTATGTTCTGCAAGGGGCTGTTGGTGGCGGTAAATCACTCATCTCACAACGCCTGGCTTACGGCATGGTCGAGAACGGCGTCAAAGTGCTCGTCATCACCACAGAACTCACCACTCGCGGGTGGATCGAACAAATGGAATCCATTGGTTATGGCGTGACAGATGCCATACGTGAAGGGCAACTCATGGTTTTCAGCCGATTTGGGACCATTGCTGAAGCACTGCCCGAGGTCGGGCTGAATGAACTGCTCGAATCGGATGCAATCGCCCTTGCAGACGTCGTGATCATCGATGCTGCAAGTTCGCTGATGCCAGATTCATTGAGCGAATCTGAACGGTTCTCAATGATGCAACGTTTGCGCCGAATTTGTGCTGATGGCCGTTCTTTGATGCTCTGTGTTGATCCTGAAGAAATGGATCACAAATTGATGCACAACATGCGAGCTTCCGCTGAAATCGTTCTCGATCTTCAAACCACAATGATTGGTGGGGAAATCAAACGAAACATCGTAGTCACACGTTTTCTACGAGCCGCAGGTCCAGTTCAAACCTCGATTGGATGGCGTGTTGAACCCAGCATGGGCTTCATCGTCGATATTACTGCAGTGAGCTGAGGAGGACAATGATATGAGCGATGATGCACCCTACGCCAAAGGCGACCTGAACAGTGTTATGGCTGCTCACCCACACGTTGCCGATTGGGTTCGTGATTTCGAAGCTCGCTACGGTTCAAGGCCGATATACTATGGAGAGTTGGATCGGGATGCCAAAAAGGAACGCCCGCTCAACCTCATCTACTTGGCTAAAGAGCCAATTTTCATTCACATTTACGAACCACCAGCAGATGAAGAAGGTGGAGGCCAAGTGCTGTGGTTTGGCTTGGAACCTCAACTGACAGAAGAAGAGGAAAACATCCGCAGAGAACTCACAGAAACCTTGCTGCAAGAAGCACCAACTGCGCCCTCTTTCACAACGGATAATGAATTTGAAAACATCCTGCGTCAAATGATTGAGCGCTACACCGTCCTCGATACCGATCTTGGTGTGAGCCCTCGCCGCCAAGGCCGTCTTTGGGAGATGCTAGGCATGGATGACAAGCGACTTGTTGTCAACCAAGAACAACGCACACGCCTCGAATACATCGTCATCCGCGATTTGATTCGAAACGGACCTCTTGAACCGCTGCTCTCAGATGAAATGTTGGAAGATATCCACTCCATCGGATTGAAGCACGTCCACATGGATCACAAGGTGTTTGGAATGGTCACCTCAAACATTCGTTTCCGTGAGCGAGAAATGCTCTCGAGGTTCCTGCGCGCCATGTCAGAGCGCATTGGCCGACCCGTCTCTGACAACAAGCCAATCATCGATGGTGCCTTGCTTGATGGCTCCCGTATCAACATCATTTTCTCTGACGACGTCTCTATGCTTGGACCGTCGTTCACCATCAGAAAGTTCGCCGAAGAAACAATTTCAATCACGCAATTGATTCAGTGGGGGACCATCTCGTCTCAAGTTGCAGCCTACATTTGGATCTGCTTAGAATACGGAATGTCTGTCCTCGTTTCTGGGGAGACCGCATCCGGAAAAACTACGACCCTGAATGCCATTCTCCCCTTCATTGACCACAACGTGAAGATCTATTCCGCAGAAGACACACCTGAAGTGAAGGTGCGCCACAAGATTTGGCAACGCTTGGTGACTCGTTCTTCCAAGAACGAAGAGTCGCGGGTGGAAATGTTCGATTTGCTAAAAGCGGCCCTCCGAAGTCGTCCCCGTTACATCATCATTGGAGAAATTCGTGGTGTTGAAGGAGCGACAGCGTTCCAGGCCATGCAAACTGGCCACCCGGTCATTGCTACCTTCCACGCCTCTTCGATCGTCAAGATGATTCAACGTTTCACAGGTGACCCAATCAACGTCCCAATCCGTTTCTTCGACAACCTGAACTTTGCGATTTTCCAAGAAGTTGTCGAAGCACCCGGCGGCGGGATTGCACGTCGTGTCACTGGAATTGACGAAGTTATCGGCTACAATAAACACAGCGATGGTGTCCTGACCCGTGGTATGTTCGAATGGGACCCTGTCAAAGACAAGCACTATTTCCGCGGTATGTTCCAGAGCCATCTGTTGGAAAACAAAATTGCGGCTATGGCAGGTTTCGCCAACAAGCGTGATATTTACGATGAAATGTTAAAGCGCGCAGCAGCTCTTCAACGGATGGTTGATCGTGACCTTACTCACTATGACGATGTCTTTGATTTGTTGGGTATTTACTACAACAGCGGCTGGGACCACTTCGATCGAGCCATCGATTCATGGAAAGGTATCAACCACGAATGAGGGATGTTAAATGCAGCGAATGTCAATGTGGCAAATCGCTTTGCGGCGTCTTGAAATGCCGGTTTTGAGGTTCCTTGCAATCTTTGTCGGTGGTGCTGCATTCGCTGGTTTACTCGCCGCAGTCGTCTTGATTTTATTCACAGGAGGGTTGGCAGATGGAGCTCTGTTTTCCGGATTCTCTGGAATTTTACTCCTCATCATCATGCCAACCTTAGCGGCAGGGGCAGCCATTGCCTTCCCCATTCTTGATGTTCAGCGTTCGGCTACGCTCATCGAGAAAGAAATGCACATGTTCATCACCCGAATGGGTATTCTTTCCCTCGGTGAATTAGGCGCTCAGTCCATTTTTGACATCCTTAAACAAATGAGTGATTATGGTGAATTAGCTGGGGAGGTTCAGCGAATTGAAACCCTCGTCGACAAATGGCACACCTCCCTTCCAGAAGCCTCGAGAATTGTTGCCCAACAAAGCCCTAGTCCACTGTGGGCGGATTTCCTCGATCGAATGGCATTCTCTATTGAAGCGGGCCAACCAATTGATGAATTCATGCGTTCAGAACAGGAGACGATTGCAGAGCAATACACCACGCTCTACGATACTCGTTTGGAATCGGTCGACACCATGAAGGAGATTTACGTTTCTTTGGTCTCTGCTGGCTTGTTCGGTCTTGTGATCGCAGGAATCCATCTCGTCCTGTTTGAGGTTGGCTCGCCTGATGACCCTCCAATCGTCATCGCAAGCAGGTTGCGTTTCCTTCTTTTGGCGGGGTTGTTGTTCACCATCGTTCAGATTGGTGGTGTTTTGTCATTCAATTCGACAATTCCAGAAGATCCAAGTTTCGCTCGTGACGAGATGGACACACCGTTTCGGATCAATTTTCTCAGAGCCTTGGTTGGGGCGGGGATCATTTCCATATTTTTATTCGCCATCACCACATTTGTAATTCTCTCTTCGTGGCAGGAAGTCAGTACCCAATGGGATCGATACGGACTTCTCTTGATTGTCGCTCCGCTTTCGCCGATGCTCATTCCGGCGTTGATGGTCGCCCGTGAAGAACGCCAGGTCCTGCGAAGAGACGAAACTTACCCCGATTTCATTCGCGCTCTTGGTGGAACTGCTCAAGCCCGTTCAGCTGAGCCATCCGCTACCATCAAAGCCCTACGAGGCATTGACTTTGGTGTGTTGGACGACTCCATTGATCGTCTAGAGAAGCGCCTTTCAACGCGAATTGATTCTGATCGAGCATGGGATTACTTCACCGCAGACACCAATTCCGCGGTCATTTCACGCTACACCCGTATCTACATCGAAGGATCACAATCCTCCGGCCAACCTGCAGCAACTGCTGAAATGGTTTCTCGGTCGGTTGGTAATCTTCTTTCTTTGCGCCGCCGCCGTGCTCTCTCGGCCAACACGATGCGCGGCGTCGCTCTTGGACTTCTCATCGCAACAGTCACAAGCCTCAACGTCACCATCGCTATTGTTCTCAAACTGGGTGATTCAATTGCGGGTGTCGCAGAGGGTTTCGTCGATACCGATGTGTCAGCACTGTCACGGTTTGGCTCTGATCTTGCTCTTCCCGTGATGGAAGATGCTTCTGCAGTCGGAGATAACATTCGAATGTTCAAGGTCGTCGTTTCAATCCTCATTTTGTTCCAAGTTGCCGCCGTTTCGATGATTTCCAATCGCCTTCGTGGCGGTGGTAAAACCACCGCTTTGGGTCAAGCGATTCAATTGCTTTGGGTTGCAGGAATCACCTCGTTTTTGACTTCGGTGGTGCTCGAACGTGCCTCAGGAATCTTTGGCGTATGACCGTAGTCAGGCGAAATACAATAACTCCCATGTGGATGGAGTCTCATGCAACCAATCCCTCCACCGCCAGGTCAAGCCGCCCAACCAGCACCCGTATCGCCCTACCAGCCGGCCAAGGGTTTTGACAAGGCCAAGTTGGCATACTCCTTCGAACGGTGGCTCATGATTGGCATCGTCCTCATCCTTGCTGCAACCTTGTTCTCTGAAGTGGTGACCATGTGGGGCCCACCGGATGAACCCGCGGCTGATGCATCACTCGATGATGTCTCAGAGTACCTCGAAGATCTTGATGGCTACAACGATCTGGATCGTGTTGTGACGTCCATCGGTTCCATGCTCCAAACCGTGGGCCTTGGTTTGATCGGCTATGCTTTGCTTAGGGAGGCTCATGCCAGCAAGCATGAACACACTGCGCTCCGAGTGACCTCTATGATTCTTGGAATCATCGTCATAACCAACTTGGCAGCACGAAGCCTCAATCTTGTGTGATCAACGTCGTGCTTCTTCAGCGATGCGCTTTTTGGTCGCAGCCCAAGAACAAATGGGGCATTGTGTCAAATCATGACGCCGAGCGGGACAATACTCCCTGCCAAAGAAAATGATTTGCAAGTGAAGTTTATTCCATAGGTGCTTTGGAAAAACAGACTTGAGATCCCGTTCAGTCCGTTCAACAGTTGTTCCGTTCGAAAGGCCCCACCTTGCACCGAGGCGATGGATGTGGGTGTCAATAGGGAACGCTGGGACGCCAAAGGCTTGGGCCAAGACCACTCCGGCAGTTTTGTGTCCAACACCGGGAAGGGCTTCTAGGGCTTCGAATGTATCAGGTACTTTGCCACCATGCCGTTCCACCAAGAGTTCTGATAGGCGTTTGATGTTCTTGGCTTTGGTTGGCGCTAAACCAACTTGTCGAATATCCTCAAGAATCGTCTCAACGGGGAGTTGCGCCATGAGTTCAGGAGAATTTGCTTTGGCAAACAAGGCAGGCGTCACCTGGTTGACTTTGATGTCGGTCGTTTGAGCGCTCATCAGGACCGCCACAAGCAGTTCAAATGTGTTCTGATGGTCGAGGGGGACAGGCGTTTCGGGATAGAACTCTTCGAGCATCGTCACAATCCGCTTCGCCTTCTCCGCTCGCTTCAAATCGATTCACCCCGGTGGGCAATCAATTCTTGTGGCACCTTGTAGGTGTAGGTGGTGTCTTGGCCGTGGCACATCACTTGGGGCGGGGTCTGTTTGAATTCGAACCGTTCAAATCTTGCATCAAGGCCATGAAGTGGCATTGAAGCATTAACAAAACCAGTGATGTGCACTGTGAAACCAGTTTGAACATGGTTCGGATGGCTTTGGAATTCCAGACAGTCGTGTGTCACTGTGACGGCACCGAGCCCGTCGAAGAACCGAGAGAACTCGGATGACAACTCTGCCCAATTGGTGATTGAGATACGATTGGTCATCGTTGTCCCTCATTGTGGATCCATTTTGACAGAGTAGGCTTCTCCGGTCATCCAACCGAACGCCAACCCTAGCGTGACCGAAAACAAAGGTATGCCGTTGCAAATGAGCGTTTCCATTGGTTCGGTGGTCGGCTGTCCTGCGATGTACCAAACGAGGAACCCCAAAAGGAGCCCCGGAATCAGCATTGTTCCGCCCATAATCAGTGTGCGTAGCAGGCGCATGGGCAGAGCAAAAGGCGGCGAGTCAAGAAGGTGTGCATTGAGGGCGTTGCTCAAAGGCGCTCCAGCAAGGCCGCTGCACCGAGGGTATTGAGCACGTCATCTGCTTCCAGCCATCCTTTGCGTGCAGCCATCACGCCGTAGCTGATGTCTGCAAGTCCACGCAAGGAATGGGCGTCTGGATTGATGATTACTGGGACGCCAAGTCCTTTTGCATGCTTACATAGGCGCCAATCAAGGTCCAGTCTGTAGGGACTGGCGTTCAACTCCACAGCTTTCAACCGCCCCTCGTCATTGTGCTCTGCCATGTGTTCAAGAACAGCAAACAGATCCACCTCGTAGCCATCCCTGCCTTGCAATATCCGCCCAGTTGGGTGGCCGAGAACCGTTGTTGCTGGATGATCGATGCACCGTATCATTTCCTCAGTGTTTTCAATTTCATCACGGGCACGCCATTTCGAGATTGCGTGAACAGAGGCCACAGTGTAATCCAAAGTAGCGAGGACATCATCGGGATGATCGAGTTTTCCACCCGGTAAAATATCAGATTCGACGCCATGAAACAATCTGAATTCGACCTCCTCATCAGCCCACGCTTTGTTGTAGTCTCGAATGGTGTCGCCTTGAGCGAGTAAATCCTCTGCGCTGGCTCCATTTGCGACTTGGAGCGTAGGGGAATGGTCTGCAATGCCAAGCCAGTTCCATCCCATCTTGCGTGCAGTGTCCGCCATTTCTTCCAACGAAGCTTCACCGTCTGAAAGGGTGGTGTGGTTGTGCCAGGCCCCACGAATGTCACTTGTATGAAGGAGGTCGGGAAGTGTGCCCTTTTCAGCAGCGAGGATTTCGCCCGTATCTTCGCGCAGTTCCGGTGTGACCCATTCCAGGTCAAGATGGCCGTAAATGGAATGTTCATCTTTCGCCTCAAGGGAGAATTGTGCCGCCGCCATTCCTTTGAGTTCGCCAGCCTTTTCTTCTGGAATCAGTCCAAATTCATTGAGTTTCAGCCCTCGGTCGATCGCCCTCTGACGCATCGCAATGTTGTGTTCTTTGCTTCCTGTGAAATAGGCAAGGGTGAAGGGGAACACCTTCGGTGTGACCAGGCGAACTTGGGCATCAATCGTCCCCCCGCTTTCCAATTGTTCGTAATCATCACCGCCAATTGCATCCAATACATTTGGGTCAATATGGCCGACAGTGAAGCCTTCCTCAAACACTGTCGTATCGAGGATGATGCTAATTTTTGATTCACCAGCGCCCTTGACATCAGCAATACCTGGCAGACTTAGAATGCTGTTTGCCACGGCCTCATGATGTTCGGGTTCAACCGCCACAACCAGGTCCAAATCCCCGATCGTTTCCCTTCTTCGGCGTGCACTGCCAGCTAATTTAGCCTTGAGGACGCCTTCGATCTGACTCACTCGTGCCTCGAATGCTTCACCGTACATGAGGCCAATATCGAGCCTTCGGCGAGCTCTAAATCGGGCAAGAAGTTCTATGCCATCGAGCATTCGTGCCTGAGATTTCTTTCCAAACCCTTTCATCGGCGCGATTTTATCCGCCTCAGCGGCTTCTTTCAATGAGGCAACGGAATCTACTCCAAGTTCCTGATTCATCAATTTGATGCGCTTGGGGCCGAGGCCAGGGATGCCCAACATTTCTATCATGCCTTCTGGGGTTGAGGCATGAAGTTCGAGCCAATCGCTGGGCCAGCGCCCTTCGGCGATGACTTGTGTGAGTGCGGAGCCGAGCCCCTTTCCTATGCCCTTCATTTCCAAAAGTCGTCCGGTGGCGACCAATTCACCAAGGTCCTCGGTCAATGAGCCAAGCATTCTGCTTGCGTTCTGGTAGGAACGAACTCGGAACACATTTGCCCCTTGGAGTTCCAAAAGGACCGCAACTTGATGCAACGCCTTCGCCACTTGATTACGAGAAAAATATGGTGGACCGCTCGGTCGTGGTTTGGGAAGGGAAAAGCCGCCGCCTGCCATATGTGCACCATGGTGGCGACCCTTGTCAAACATTGCGATGTTGCGTTGTCCGCATTCTGCACATTGAAGAACTGCGGCACCTGCCCTTAACCATGGTCGAACCAACAACCATCGAGCATCTTGCCGAAGCGTTGTGTGGAGTCTCTGCCATTTTGTTTACCTTTATTGCTTCGTTTTCCCGCTCACCGGCTGTTGAACGTCAGGTTCAGAATTTGATTGCTATTACTCTGATTGCCGCCGCAGTCATGTTGTGGTGGCTTTCACTATCGGGCGGTGAATTGTGGGGGTCCAACTACCTTCCAAAGCCGCTCTCCTTGGTGTGCGTGATCATCGCCATTGCAGCTCGAATGAACATTAAGGGAGAGAATGTATCCTTTGGTGCGAACCCTCACACCATTGGAAAAGAGTCTGCTGAAGAATAATCAAACAATCTCGCCTTGAGGTTGGTGCTCATCATCGCCACCAGTGCTGTTTTTCAGCGCTTCTTTTGCCATCTTTTGGTCGATGAAAGTACGCATGTATTCTGGTAATTCCCCGTTAACGAAAATCACATCGTTGATCGCTTCTAGTTTTTTCAGTGAGTAATAAATTTGCATAGCGGTCATTGGTGTCGATGAACAACCATTGCATCCACCATCGAGTGAGATCATAATATTCCCATCGCTGGTATCGAGCACAGTGACGACGCCATCGTGCTCGTCAAGAATTTCTTGGACCGGGCCAATTTCAGCGAGAACCTCTTCTGCTGTCATGGCCATGTGCCTCCCTCAGGTTTCTCCCCTTTCAACGATTGCTTTCAACGCTGAAGCCAAAAGCGTCTCACGGCGCTGAATAAAACAGGCGAAAAAGCACCGAAGAACTGGTTTTTCGAGGGGAACCACTTATGAGGGGTTCTTAGGTCGCCGAGGCACAGGTGTTCTGTTATGATGGAAAATATACCAATGATTGCCGCAGTCGCAGGTCTCGTAGGACTTGCCATTGCATTTATGCTGTACCAACAAGTGAACAAAGTGAAAATTGACAACGATAAGGTTGCCAACATCA
>MDSV01083753.1_pt1 | contig 49795 bp, 37 predicted proteins | sample 810851 | NCBI WGS metagenome assembly MDSV01 (sample SAMN05326640, study PRJNA326480) | marine metagenome | isolation source: seawater | place: Atlantic Ocean: North East | collected 2012
ACACGGGATTGGCCCCAGCTCCCGGGGACCTGCTCCACCATCCTTCGTTCATCTACCTCCGTTACTTCCACGGTCCGCGGTTCCAAAGTCACGGTGGCGTGCTCCGCGGGGTGCAACAAGGTGAACACCTTGGTGTGGACGGTCTCGCTTTGATGCGCCACCAATTGCCCGCAAGCGACCAATTTGCCATCGAATCCGAGGGCGACGCCGTGTTGCTCGAGGCCCTGCCGATGCTCATCGAAGCCGGCTTCCAAAACGCCGGTTTGGTGGCCATGGAATCCGAAGGACTGAGCAGCTTGCCGGTCGGCATTGAATGGTCCACCATGCTGAGGGTTCCCGACGAAGGCGAATCCCTTCGAATGCGGTCCCTTTGCACGGCAAAGGAAGACGGGGGCATCACCGTTCACGACGTGGTCATCTTCGGAGAGGAAGACGACCCGGTGCTGGCCTTGCGAGGTTTGCGCCTCAAGGGCATGGCACCCGTCCCCGAAGATCTGGCGGTCTCCATCCAGCGGTGATGCCGATGCACAGGGTCGTGCCTGAATGGTCCGGCCTTGAGGCTCCTCGGCACTTCGTGGCGTTGGCTCCACTCCCGACGTCGCTTCCCGATGAGGATGCGCCGTTGCCACCCCTGGTCGACGCCTCGGAATGGTCGACGTTCAAAACCCACAAGCGTCGCTTGGATCATCTCGGAGGCCGCCAATTGTTGGGCGCGTCAATGGACGCATGGTGGAGGAGCGAAGGTTTCGTTGGCCGCGTGGACGAACTTGACGTGGTCCGGGACGAGCAACGTGCTCCCTATCTGCGCTGGCGGCCTGGTGTGTGGAGGCAGGCTCCACTGCCGGGCGTGTCCATCGGTCATAGCGAAGGTCAGGCCGCGGTGGGCTTGGTGGAATCGGGTTGGAGCATTGGCGTTGACGCTGAACCAATCGACCGCACCATTGCCGAGAACGCATGGGACATGTTTGCCTCGGCCGAGGAACGTGCATCGTTCAACGGTGACTCCCGTGCTGCCCTCCGGGCTTGGGTGACCAAGGAAGCCGTCCAGAAGGCCTTGGGGCTTGGCATGCACCTCAATCCCCGTCACATCGTCCCCGAAGGGAATCGATTTGTCCACGAAGGGACCGCGGTCGACCTCAGTTGGTTGGAAGCAGAAGGTCTGCTCGTTTGCGTGGCGTTGGCTCCGGGTCGAGCGCCACCTTCAACGCCAGAAGACGCGGTTCTCGAGGCGACCAAGGCGGCGATGGACGAGGACCCCGCGTGGGGCGTGGGGTGCAAGACCACCAGAAACCTCTGCTGATCAACCGACGTTCCGGATTTCTGGGGTTTGGTCTGCGAACATGAACTCCAGAAGCGCAGCCCACATCACGAACTCGATGCTCTCCTCGAGGTTGTCTTGTCCGCCGACGACGTCCATCATGTTCTCCAAGGTGTCCGACGGGGAATGGTAAGCATCGTAATCGTCGTCGTAAGCGCCGAGGTGGAAGATGGTCTGAGCTCCAAGGTCGCGGAAGGTGACGTGGTCGCTTCGTCCAAAGGTGTCCTCATGAACGTCCATGACCAGGTCCGAGTGGTTGTCCCAATGCTGGTCGCATCCGGCGCCGTAGGTGCCGTCGATTCGCAGGTCCATGGGTGCCTTCAGCACGTTTCGATGCACGTGGTCGAGGATGCTGGTGATGGCGACGTCCTGCTCATCGGGATCGATGTCCGGGCCGGACCATGCATGGTAGGGATACGGTTCCCCGGTGGGCTTGATGGCAGGCCATGAGATGCCCATCATGTCCATGTTGATGTAGAATCGAAGTTCCTTGTCTTGTGGAAGGCAAAACCCACAGTCGTTGTTTGCAAAGGCATTGGAACCGCGCAGCCCTTCCTCTTCCGACGACCAGAGGGCGAGGAAAGTGTCGCATTCCACCTCCATGTCGGCGAGGACCTTCGCAAAGAGCATCATCGAAACAGTGCCTGCGGTGTTGTCGTAGGCCCCTTCGTGGGTCCCACCTCCGGGCGGTCCTGCCGGGGGCATGATGTCCATGTGTCCGCCCATGCCCTGGACGCAACTGTCGTCCCTGCCGTCTTTCCATGCAACGACGTTCAGTGACTCGGGCTGTGTTGGGTTCAGGTGGTCCGTCACGCGGAGCATGTGGGTGCGATATCCAAGGCTCTCAAAGTGACCTTGGAAGTACGCCGCCCCTCGTTCATACGCAGGATTTCCTGCCCCCATCCATCGGTCGTTGTATCCTCCACATTCCGCCGACGGCCGGCCGTCGATGATGGGGTCACACGTGATGTAATCCATCTTCTCGAACCACTCCTGACCGTTGATGACAGGGGTGCCGTTGGCGATGGGCAGCTCAAAGGTGGTCTTCCTGCCGTTTTGATCGTAGATGGTCAAGACCACTTCTTCGGTGTACGGCGTGGTCAGGAGGCGGAAGGCCAAGCGGTCGCCGTTCACGGGAACCGAACTGTCCAAGTCCATGGATCCGTTGACAAACAAGAGCACGTCGTGGGCGGGAGCCGACAGGCGCAACCCCTCACCGATGAGCAAGAGGTCGTGCCATTCTCCGAGGAGGACGGTTGCATCGGTCGCGGGCAGGCCGTCGATGGTCAGCGTGGCATCGGCGTCGATGATCTCCTCATCTGGTGTGCCGCCAATGCATCCCGACAGTGGGCCGAGGAGCATGAGCACGATCAGCAGGAGTGCTGAATACATCTTCGCCGTCATGGGAACGCTCCCTGCTCTGTGGCCCGGTTCCTAAGGACTTCGCCATGTCGCTTGTCCAGCCGATGACCTCAAGACGGAGGGTCAACACGGCAGGACACCACACACGCGGATATGGTGAAGTGGTTATCATCTGAGGTTTCCAACCTTATGTCGTGGGTTCGACTCCCGCTATCCGCACTCAGGCTTGCAGCCCTTCGCTTTGGCGTTCAGTCAAGGCTGTGGAGGGCGTTGGCCCAAGCCGGGGATGCCCTGAGGTGGGGGTGGAGACGTCGACATCGGAGGCGCCGTGCGCCTGCGCTCCACAAGGGCCATCGCGAGTGCCTCCCGTTCCTCTTGCCATCGGTTGCTTAGCCGGCGTCCACGAACGAGCAGGCCGAGGAGCAGCACGATGAGCAGCACCTGACCAAGAGCCACTTGACCGCGCTCGTCGTCAACCCACCACGACATGTCCGTCCATTCGGTTTGCGTGGGAGCATCGATCTCCGTCAAGCGACTGTCGATCACGTCGACCTCCAGCGTGACTTCGTCCATGGCAGCATTGCTTCCAGGCTCCACCACGGTGATGACCAGATCGATGGGCACCTTTCGAGCCACTTCGGTCTGGAACCACAGTGTGGCGTTCCCCGCTTCGGGGGTGATCACCACGGTTTGTGAGCGGGAGCCTCCGAAAGCGTCGGCTCCACCGTCCCACGTGACGCGTGCCGTGATCGCGACTTGCATCGCGTGCGTGACGGTGCAGGTGAAGGCAAACTTGGGGCCGACGGCAAGGTTCACTTCGGGTTCGACAAGGGAACACGACAGACTGGCTTCCGCGACGTTCCTCGAGTCGTCCTGCGGCCAGTGATCTGGGGACTCTGCACCGACTTCGTTGTTGTCGCCGTAGCCGTCGCCGTCGCTGTCAGCATGCTGGGTCGGGAGGTCGGGGAAGGCATCTTCTTCGTCGGCCCATCCGTCTTCATCTCGGTCCGCACAGCCCAGCACATTTCCTTGGTTGGAGGTTCCTGCCTCTGAAGGGCAATCATCGGACACCGGAGACATGTCCTGGTCGGCATAACCGTCACCGTCGGCGTCGGACCACACCGAATCGTCGGCGGGCCATGGGTCGTTTTCGTCGCTTTGGCCATCGCCGTCGCTGTCAGGACAACCGAAGCGGTCCAGGTTTGAGGTGCCATAGGTGCCGGGGCAGGCGTCGGGTTGTTCACCGGAGGCCAAGTCACCGTAACCGTCGTCGTCCGTGTCACCGATCTGGCTGGGGTCGTTCGGGAATTCATCTCCTTCATCGGAGGCTCCATCGCCGTCAGCGTCTGGGCAACCGTACCGGTCGAAGGACGAATTGCCGGCCACCGTGGGGCATGCATCCGCTTCAACGCCGCTGGTGTTGTCCCCGTATCCGTCACCGTCTTGGTCAGCAAATTGCGTTGGTTCGTTCGGGAAGGGGTCGGCACCGGAGTCAAGCCGGACTTCACCAATGCCGTTCTCGCCTGCTTGAGCATCTGCGACACCGTCTCCGTCGGAATCGGGGCAACCGTTCACCGGGCTGGTTGACGTCCCGGCCAAGGCGGGGCAACCGTCGCTCGGGTCATCGATGCCGTCGCCGTCGGTGTCCGCCGTTCGGCTCGGGTCGTTCGGGAAGGCGTCACCCAAATCTGAGACGCCATCGCCGTCTGTGTCGAGGCACCCGAAGCGGTCAACGGTTGACGTTCCAGATTCTCCTGGGCATGCATCGGGTTGCGGGCCCGTGGCGTTGTCGCCGTACCCGTCACCGTCTTGATCCGACCATTGCGAGGGCAGGTTCGGAAGCACGTCGATGGCATCGTCCCAACCGTCACCGTCCGTGTCGGGGCAGCCGTACCGGTTGGCAGCGGTTGAATTGCCTTGGACAGAGGGGCATGCATCAGGCATGGTGCCGCCGGAATTGTCGAAGTAACCATCACCGTCGGAGTCGGCCCATTGTGTGCCGTCGTTTGGAGCCTCGTCTTCGTTGTCCGACCAGCCATCACCGTCCGTGTCAGGGCATCCCAAGGTGCCGTTTTGCCACGATGATCCGGCTTGGGTAGGGCACGCATCTGGAAGGGTTCCTGTTGCATTGTCACCGTATCCATCACCGTCTTGGTCGGTCCATTGGGTGCCGTCCATCACGAAGGCGTCTGCGCCGTCACTGACCGTCCAGACCCCGTCAGGATCCGACCAACCGTCGCTGTCCCTGTCCGGGCATCCTTGTCGGTCCATGGAAGAGGTTCCTGCAGCGTTCGGGCAAGCGTCGTCAATGGTGTCGTCGTATCCGTCACCGTCGGTGTCCGCCCAACGGCTTGCGTCGCTTGGGAAGGCGTCTGCTCCGTCGAGCAAGGTCCACCCCGCGTCTTGGTCGGAGTACCCGTCGCCGTCTGCGTCAGGACAACCGTTGCGGTCGACGCTTGAGGTTCCCGTGGCGCCTGGACAAGCGTCGCCCATGGTTCCAGAAGGATTGTCACCGTACCCGTCGTTGTCGGCATCCACCCATTGCGTGGCATCGGAAGGCCATGCGTCGGCGCCTGCGGCGACGGTCCACCCGGTATCGGCATCGGAATACCCGTCGCCGTCGCTGTCGGGACAACCAAACCGATCGCTTGCCGACGTGCCGTACGTGGTCGCACACGCGTCAGCGTTGACCCCGGCGGAGTTGTCGCCGTACCCGTCGTTGTCGCTGTCCGCCCACTGCGTTGATTCGAAGGGGAAGGCGTCGTCCACGTCAGCCCATCCGTCACCGTCGCCGTCTGGGCATCCCAAACGGCTGGCTTCGGTTGACGTACCTGGCACCGTTGGGCAGGCGTCGGGTTGGTTGCCAGTGGCGTTGTCCCCGTATCCGTCACCGTCTTGATCGACCCATTGTGAGCCCTCGTTGGGGAAGGCGTCTGCACCGTCACCGATGCCAAATCCTGCATCTGGATCGGAGTAGGTGTCGCCGTCGGTGTCAGGGCAGCCCAAACGGTCTGAGGTTGAGTCGCCAAACTGCGTGGGGCAACCGTCTGGGTCGGTGGCAGGAGCGGGGTTGTTTCCGTACCCGTCGCCGTCCGTGTCGCGCCATTGTGTGTCATCGCCAAGGAAGGCGTCAGCGCCGTCGCTGATGCTCCAAGCGCTGCTGTTCGAGGCGTCTGCGCCTGTCGGGTCCGGGTCTGAGGCTCCGTCGCCGTCCTCGTCTGCGCACCCGTTTCGATCTCGCCACGAAGGGCCCTGGACCGCATCGCATGCATCACCGCCCTGCTCGACGGTGTAGCCTCCACCAGGGTCGGACCAACCGTCCCCGTCGCTGTCGGTGCAACCAAACCTGTCTTGGGTGGAATTTCCGGCGAGACCGGTGCATCCGTCGGGTTGGAATCCAGCGGCGTTGTCGCCGTAGCCGTCGTAATCGGCGTCGGCCCACTGCGTAGGGTCGGCCGGGAAGGCGTCCGCTCCGTTGGCCAGCGACCAATTTGCGTCTTGGTTGGAGTATCCGTCGCTGTCGGTGTCTGGGCAGCCAAGACGGTCAAGAGTGGACCTTCCGTAGGCGTTTGGACAGTCGTCATCGTCGTCCTCGACGCCGTCCAAATCTGCATCGGAGGTGAGGTTGGTCAAGCCCCAGTCCTCGCTCAACGTCAAGGCGAACATCTGGGGTCCACCTTGCGGCACGTTGGTGCCGATGACGTGGACTTCCCATGTGCCTTGGGCGGGGGAGGTAAACGACAACCCTCGGAGGTTGTCGTTGTTGTTTGAAAGGTTGGTCCACGTGCCGCTTGGGTCCTTGATCGCCAGATCCAGGTCGTTCACCAAATTGGTGGATGCTGCAGGCGTTGAGGCTGGATCCGTCCATGCCAACATCACGCGGAAGTCGTCGGCGCCGCTCGGGACGTTGAAACTCCAGCCGCGTTCATCGTTCGTGCTCACGCTTTCGTTGTCGACGAATGATGCGTTGACGGCGGTCCACATGTCCACACGACCCCAACCTTCGTGGCCGTTTGGTGCCGTTTCACCGGCGCCGTTGGTCGAGGAACTGTACTGTCCATCCATGTCGGTAGAGGAGGCGGCGAGGATGGCCTTCACCAAGGCAGAGGAAGGCTGCGCGTGGCCGAGGTTGTCGTCCAGATGCTGAATCAGCAACGCCGTTGCTCCGGCGGTCAGCGGGGTGGCCATGCTGGTGCCGCCCATGTAGGTGTAGGAGGTGTTGTAGCTGCCCCATCCCGCGTTTGTGGTGTCCCGTGACTTGGTGCTGAGGATCCATGCGCCCGGAGCGGAAATGTCCGGCTTGAGTCGGGAATCGTCCGTTGGGCCGCGACTGGAAAAGGCCGCCATGCCCTCGATGTTGTCCGCCATGCGATCGCTGTTGACGGGGTTGGTCGGGAAATCGGTCGGCCACCAGCCGCCCCATGTCGCCGTGACGGAGGAGCGGTCGTTTTCGGTCGCACCAACGGTGATGACGTTCTTTGACGTGCCCGGGGATGACATGCTGTCCAAGTCAATTTCCCCATCGCTGTTGCCGTCGTTGCCCTCGTTGCCGGCGGCAAAGAGGATGGACATGTCCCAGAAGATGTGGGCGCTGGCGTCCGCTTGGGCCGAAGAGGTCGTGTATTGGCCGTTGTCGGGGGAGCCCCAAGAGTTGGTGTGAACCCTCGAGCCGTTGTCGTATGCTGGTTCGAACAAGTCGTAGAGGTTGTTTGGAATGCCCAGCAAATAACCGTCCGTAACGCCGCTGATGGTGGCTTCGGTCTCGATGGCTTGGAAGTACAACCGTGCTTCAGGCGCAGCACCACGGATGGCGCCGTTGCTGTGGGTGCCGTCGCCGAGGACGGAACCGGCCACGTGGGTGCCGTGACCCGACCATTCGTCGGCTGCACCGTCGTTGCAGGGTGAGATGCTGTAGTAATTGCAGGTTCCCGTAGGAACGCCAAAGGAGACCACGTCGACGATGTGGTCGGCGAAATCTGGGTGCATGTTGGAATTGTTGACGCCGTTGTCCAAACCGGTGTCTGCCACGGTCACGATCACGCCCGTTCCATCCAGGCCGGTCCAGCCGCTCGTCGTCGCCGACATGCCGGTGGTGGAAGAGACGCCGGTGACGTTCATGATGTGGCGCGCTTCGTCGTTGAAGTTGACGAACCAAGGTCGAGGTTCAATCCATTCAAGTGCGGGTTCATGCAGCAACGCAGTGATGCTTTCACCGCCCACCAAGAAGTCAACAAAGCGTCCGCTTTGGCTCAGCACCTCGACGCCGGGTGGGAGCGTTTCTGGAAGGCGGTCGCCGGCAAGCATGGCGCTGGCGAGGACCGGCTCATCCTGGTTCACGAGGTCCTCGAGCAACCCTTCCTGCACCCGGTCGGAGGGGGCGAGTCGCTGCAGGCCAATGACGCCCAGGGCGTCAAGTTGCTGTGGCAGCATGCCGTTGACTTCGCAGTGGAAGGAAGCCGGTGGCAAGAAGGAGCCGCAACGGACGCCAGCTTCCTCAAGTTCGGTTTCCCATGTGGTCGGGACGGGCCACATGGTGCCGAGGACAAACCAACCCGTCAAGGGTCCCTCTTCTCCGGTCCATGACGGCCAGTCCGAGGGTGCAACGAGGCCTGAAGTGCGGTGTGCGAGGTTCACGTGTCCCGCTTCCGTTGGCGAAAACCATCCTTCGGCAAGGTCGCCGCTCGGTTCAACGTCGAAGGCCGCAAGGAGATTGAGGTCCACGTCGGTGTCCAAGACTCGCTCCGGGCCGACTGGCGGTGAGGCAGCGGCGAGAGGAGCCATGACCTGAATGAGCATCAGCCCGCTGAAGAGCAGGGCGTGTAAAGCGCGCGCGGACATGTTGGCTGGTTCTGCTGAACCCTCATCAAGCATTGGTCGAACCAAACGGGCGAACACGAGCGTTGAAAGGCCATTCCCAGAACGGAGGGGCATGAGTCGTGGTGGCAGTACAGACATGATGTCGCCGGAGGACATCAACGACCGTGTGGCGGTGATGGGCCGGCAACTCTGGCGTATTGTTCCGTACGCTACCGCTTATCCACGTCGCCTTGCTGCGGGCTTCACGGCCAACGCTTGTGCGCGAGCGGCCGATCTTCTCCCGTTCATCGCCATCGGTTGGGCCGTGGACCATTTCACATCAGGTACGATTGCAGGCATGGGTCCAGTGGGCGACTTTGTCACCCTCTTCGGCCAGCCCGCTATCGGTTACGGCCTCATCATTTTCGCGTCCTTCGTGATGCTTGCCGTCTTCCAGGGCATCTCCGAGTACTCTTGGCAAACCTTGGGATACAAAATTCAACACGATTTGCGGATGGAGGCCACGCGTTCCCTCATCGCCATGGAAGCCTCGTATTACGATCTGAGGCAAACCGGGCAAATCATGTCCGTGCTCTCTTCTGACGTCAACCAACTGGAGGACGTCGTGGCCGATTCCTCCACGTCGATCATCCGCATCGTGGTGACCTTCGGGTTCGCTTTCCTGATCCTTTTGTCGATGTCTTGGAAATTGGCCGCGGTCATCTTCGGTCCGTTGATGTTCATCGTCCCTCTCGTGTACTGGTTTTCCACGAGGGTCCAGCGAAGGTACCGGAAACAGCGTGAGTCCACGGGCGGCATCACGTCGGTGCTCGAGAACCTTATTTCTGGCATCGCGGTGGTGCAAGCCTACAACGCGCAATCCTGGGAAGCCGATCGTGTTCAACGTGAGTCCGGGGAATACCGTGATCAGGCCATCGGTGCAAGCCAAGAGCGTAACCGGTTCCTCCCCGGCATCTACGCCATTGCTGGCGTTGCGTTCGGTTTGCTCACGGTCGCAGGTGGCCGTTTGGCCCAAAGTGGCGAAATCACGACGGGGGAATTGGTGACCTTCCTCCTCATTTCCACGAGGATGACGATGCCCTTGTTCATCTTCGGGATCCTCGTCAACCAACTTCAGCGTGGCGAAGCAGCAGCCCGCAGGGTGTTCGCTGCCGTGGACCTTGAGCCCACCATCGTCGACGAGCCTGACGCAACCCCTCTGGTCGGTGGCATTCACTCCGTTGAGTTCCGGAACGTGACCTTTGCTTACCCTGGGACTTCTCAGCCAGTGCTTTCCCGCATCTCCTTCAAGGTCGAAGCCGGGGACTTCTTGGGCGTGATGGGGCACACCGGTGCCGGAAAGACGACGATCCTCAAACTCCTCATGCGGTATTACACGCCGGACGGGGGAGAGGTCCTCATCAACGGCCACCCCGTGTCCTCCTTCACCTTGGATTCGGTCCGAGATGCCATCGGATTCGTGTCTCAGGAACCCTTCCTGTTCCACGGTTCAGTGGAGGACAACGTGCGCTACAACATTGCCACCGACGCCGAAGGCGTGGAAGCGGCGCTGAAAACCGCGGGGGCATGGGACTTTGTTCAGGACCTCGAACAGGGCCTGAACACCATGGTCGGTGACCGGGGAAGCAAATTATCAGGCGGTCAGCGTGCCCGTGTCAGTTTGGCTCGCGCCGTGCTGAAGGCACCAAGTTTGCTCATCCTCGACGAAGCGAGCAGTGCACTCGACGCAGAAACCGAACGTCGCATCCAAGAGAACCTGCTCGCCACCAATTCGCAACGGGCGACCATTGCTGTGGCTCACCGGCTCTCCACCATCCGCAATGCAGACGAAATTTTGGCGATGGTCGATGGGGCCATCGTGGAGCGCGGTCAGCACGATGAATTGGTGGACGTCAACGGAGTGTATGCGAGTCAATGGACCATTCAAACCGGCGACATGGGTGGAATCATCACGTCCGATTCCGAAGAATGATTCGATCGCCGAAGAGCGTCAATGCGCTCAGAAGTCCGAAGATCGGGACGCCGATGACGATGGCCCAAACCGAGACGCTCATGCCCTGCCATGTGGTGTCCTCCATCGCTTCAGAGATGACGATCATGGTCACGAGATCCAGCACGGCCAAACCGCCGATGACGGTCCGCAAGGCGCTCCAGATCTCCTCCTCGTCGCTCAAACGAGGGCTCTCGTCCTCCGCCATTGGTCAATGTACCATGCGAACCAGACCAACAGTCTTGCGTCAAATGGTTCTGGTGCGGTCGTCAATTTGCCGTCCCACGCCGGCGGCGCCGCCCGTTCGGCGGATTTCTCGCCAAGCCTTGTTCACACCCTGGCCGTAGGCCCAATGGGCGAGGAAGACGAACAATGGAGCGAGTGCGACCGTGCCGATGGAGCGGTGCGGGCTTGTGCCTGTGGCGGCCCCGAGCCATGCGATGGCCACGTAGAGCGCGGCAAGGCCCAAGGTGCCGTGGAAAGCGACACGCGATGCATCCCAGGGGCCGGACAAACTGAACCAGAGTTCTGGGGCAGCACCACCGGTGATCGCACCGGCCATCATCGACAGAAGTGCGAGGCTGACGAGCCAAGGAAACAGTCCAACGGCGGTGTGAGACCACGCCGCAATTTCTGGCCAGCGCTTGTTTGCCACCATGCGGGTGTAGCCGTAGTTCCTCATCTGCTTCATGTACGGCTTGAACGGCCGGCGACGTCGATGGGGCATGACGTTGGAGGGGTCGATGAACAACTTGTGTCCTGCGCGCTGAATCTTTGCGTCAAGCACCACGTCTTCGGCTCCAATGCATCCAGATTCGAAGAAACCCACTTCCCGGAGGTTGGCCATCCGGTGGGCGCAGTTGACGCCTGGGTTGTGGGTGATGGGCACCAGTTCTCCCTTTGGACGGGCGCCGTACCGTGTGCCGGCCGTCATGAAGCGGGTGCAGAAGGCCACGTCAGCACATTTGGCTCCGAATGGGTCGTGGTCGGGTGCGAAATTCGGCCCGCCAACACCACCGACGTCCGGATCGGCAAACCAGCGCACCAGGTTCTCCACCCAATCGATCGGTGGGACGGTGTCGTCGTCGGTGAAGAGCACGAGGTCATGTTCCATGGTTTGGAGGGCCTTGGTGCAGGCGTCTGCACGGTTGGTGGAGTCGTCGTCGAACCACGTGACGCCGTGTTTCTCACAGACATCTCGGGTGTGGTCTTTTGATTTTGAATCCGAAACGATGACCTCGTAGGCCGGATAGGTCTGGCGCATCAGCCGGGCAAGCACGCCGTCAAGTTCCTCGGCGTTGTTGATGGTGGGGACCAGCACGGCCACGCGGTAGGGCTGGCCGTCCGGTCCTAGCACCGGTTCAGCGCTGCCGACGCGCGGCTCGTTCTCGTCCACGTTACGCCGTGGTGGTTCTCCTCTTAGAATTGCGGCTCACTTCGCAGCACTCCGCCCTTGTGTCCGGTGATGTTCATAAGCCGTCGAAGAAGCAGACAGAAACAGGTGCTAGCATGCTGAACGTCACCGCTCGACAAGAGCTCCTCTCCCGTATCGCCGACACCATCAGCATCGTGGTGGAAGAAGCCCGTTTCGACTTCAGCGAAAACGGTCTGAACGTCCGCGTGGTTGACCCTTCGCACGTGGCGATGGTCAAACTCGACGTTGACGCCGTGGCCTTCGAAACTTGGGAAGTCGAAGAAGCGATGGTCGGCCTTGAGATGAAGAAACTCAAGGAACTCATCAGCCTCGGCGGCGCGGACGACATCATCTCAATGACCTACGACGGTAAGGGTGACGTGTTGATGAATCTCGGAAAGATCGACCGTAGCTCTCGCCCGCTCGACAACAACACGCTCAATCCTCCAAACCTTCCGAACCTCGACCTGCCGTGCAGCGTCACCATCCGCGGCTCGGAACTTGCTCAAGCGTTCCGCGCTGCCCGCCAGGTGGGTGACCTCGTGACCCTTTCCCTCGATCAGGAAAAATTCACCATCCACGTCTCAGGACCAAACGATTCGGTCACGGTGGTCTATGGGAAAGACGAATTGCAAGGCATCACCTGCGAAAGTCCGGCCAAGTCCCAGTACAGCCTGACGTACCTTGTGCCGCTTGGTAAGGTGTTTGGCAGCATCGAGAGCGTGACCATCGCTTTCGGCGAAAACTTCCCCCTCGCGATGGATTTCACCTTCAGCGACGGCAGCGGTTCCGTGAAGTATTTCCTCGCTCCTCGCGTTGAGCAAGAAGGGTACTGAAACACGATACCTTCTTGGCCGAGCCGGGACAAATGTCCCTTGTGGAATGGAAGGTGACCCGATGAGCGGGGGTTTCTTCCTCGACGCAAGTCACTGGTTGACGCGCCCAGTTGCCGTCCTTGTCGGGATCTTGCTCATCACCATGCCCTACTACACCCGCGTCCGGGTGCACATGCGGATGAGCGACGAGGCCTTCGCCAACGTTCGTCGCGCATCCCTCTGGGCTCAGACCCTCGGCATTGGTGTGCTTGTCCTGTTGGGAGGTGCCTTTCTTGCGGTGTTGTTCGACCTCATCATGTTCTACGGTGATGAACCTCAACTGTTGGCCTTGGCCGTCGTGTTGAGCGTCTTTGAATTCCATTTGTTGGCACGTTGGTTGCAGTCCATTGCGTTGGGTTCTCGCTGGCGTCGCCTTCGGCGTGGTCAACAATGGCGACCTGCGCCCGTGACGCAGTACATTCTCGCTTACCCTGCCGTCTTTACGCAAGGCGCTACGCAACCACAGCCTCCTCAAGCGGCGGTTCAACACCGTGGCCTGAACTCAGGCCTCGACCCTTTGACGCCCGTCGCGCCAGGCACGACGCCCGCCTCGTTCCAACAGGTCCTCGATGCCGTGCACCGGCAAGTGGCCGAAGCCAACGAACGCGCATCGGCTTTGGAAGAGGAACTCTCCGAGACTCGCCGTCATGTTTCACGGCTCGAGCATGACTTGATCGAACGTCGTGCAGAGATCGTCTTGCTCGAAGCAGCTCAGACCCGGTTTGAGGACGACATGGAACAACAATCCGCGCGGTCGGACGGAAAATCCCTGTCCATGCAAGATTCCGTGGTCGCGGGGGATGCCTTTGTCGGTTCAACCGTCATCGACCGTCAAATCGTCAACGATCCCGAAGCCATCGCGCGTGCGGTGCTCGACGCGTACCGGTCCGGTCGAGGCGAAGCCTGATCAGTATTCGCGCCAGCCGTGGTCGCATTCTTTGCAGGTCAGCATGCGGGTTTCTGGTTCGTCCGAGGAGCGGGTTTGCTCGAGGTAGGAGTAGACTTCGTCGCAATCGCACTTTGGGCAGAGGTAACTGCCTCTGGTCAAGACGCCACGCGCCTTGTCGGAGTCCTTGATGACCTCATATTCACGGTCGACGGCTTTCGTCTTCGACTTCGCTTTGGAAAGGTCAACAGACTTCCCGTCAGCGCCTTTGACCACCAACTTCGCAGGGCCAGTGTAGCCGCACTTGTAGTTCGTGCAGGCAATCTCACCGGACGGGGAAGGGAAGGACAAGGTCCCGCACTTCGGACAGAACATGGCAGAGGCCGGTCGTCCCGCCACTTAGAACATTCGCAGGGTCGCTCTCAAGAGCGAAGGGTCTTGGCCCATGGCCTGCTCGTCCCGACGTGCGCCTCTTTCACGATTGGTACGTTGCGATTCTCGTCAACGCGGACGGTGTTGAAGTCGATCGACTTCGATGGAGTGGCGGTGGTGGAGTGCAAGGTGCAGTGGAACGGCTTGAGCGCGTGGGGCAAAGCCGTTTGACGCCCGAGGCCACCCAACTTCTCGAACGCTTTCCGGAATCCGCCGTGGAAGCGGTCGGCGAGGGTCCTTTGCCTGAACCAACGCAGGAGGACCTCGGCTTCCTTGACCAAGCGGCCATTCGATTGGCGGAGCGTGGGGTTGCTGACGCAGCGGGCGATCTTGACCGCCGACTCGAACATCTGCATCGTGCGATGGAGGAGGTCCGCGTGGCCAGCAACGTTCGTGTGTCCCGCTTGGTCGAATGGCTCGGGCTTTTCCTTCCCGACTTGGACCTGGACCGTGACCGCATGGGCACGGCTCGAGCGCTTGGTGAAGCCGATGATTTGGGCGGTCTTGCTCGTCACCTTGGTCTCCAGACTCCTGTCCACCTCCCGGCTCGCTCCGAGTGGCGCAGCCTTCGGGACCACGGTGCAGCAGCGGTCGAGGTACAAGGTCGATTGGATCGCCTCGAAGCCGCCCTTCACACCCTCGCTGAAACACACCTTCCGAGCCTGAGCACCCTGATTGGTCCCATGCTGGCCGCACGTCTTTGCGTGGGAGCAGGGGGGCGCGATCGCTTGGCAAAGTTACCTTCCAGCACAGTGCAGGTGCTCGGTGCAGAGAAGGCCTTCTTTGCCCATCTGAGGACCGGTTCTCCCCCACCGAAACACGGCTTCCTCTTTGCCCACCCATGGGTGATGCGGTCTCCCCAATGGGTGCGTGGAAAGGTTGCACGGACCTTGGCCGGCCGTTGCAGCATCGCGGCCCGCCTCGACGCCTACGAAGGGACACCTCTCACGGCTGAGGCAGTGGCTGAATTCGACGCAAAGGTCCTGGCCATTCGTGCCGCCCATCCGCGCCCACCGGCCCGCACCGGGGGGCGTTGAAGGTGGGCGGTGGTTCGGGAAGGCCACCCGGTCGCCCGCTGACAGAGGCGGTTCGTCTGGACCGCGGCAGCCCATGGACGTGGTCTGCACATCCGCGAACAACCGTCTACGGGGAAACGCTGCGCAAGGTGAAGGGCGGTGAATGGCGCCGTTGGGACCCCCGTCGTTCCAAGGTGGCCTCGGGATTGCTCCGCACCACTGGATCTCCCGAGCGCTTGCTTCCGGTGCCGGGGGCCAACGTGCTTTACTTGGGGGCGGGCCACGGGACCACGGTGAGTCACATCCACGACATCGTCTGTCATGGCGAGGCCCCAGGTCGAGTGGTGGCCGTGGACCTCTCGCCTCGTTGTTTGCGAGACTTGACGCGTTTGGCTCACGCCCGCCCTGGCTTGGTTCCTGTCCTCGGTGATGCACGACGTCCAGCGGCATGGCGGGCATGGCTTCCACGCCGAGCGTCATGGGTGTTCCAAGATGTGGCACAAGCGCATCAAGCCTCAATTTTCACCTCCGCCTGCGAGCGCTTCTTGGAACCCGGAGGTCGAGGGCTGCTCTCCTTGAAGGTCGAGAGCGACCGCGGGACCGACGCTGGAGCCCTCCGGGCAAGCGTCGAAGAGGAACTCGCCAAGGCAGGCTTGGACGTGGACGAGGTCATCGACTTGGAGGGCTTCGAAGACGATCACCTTCTCTTTGTGGTGGAGGGGCCCGACCGTGCCTGAACTCCCCGAGGTCGAGACCGTTCGCCGTGGTTTGGCCGAGGCGTGGACCGACCGGCGCATTGTTTCGGTTGAGCAGCGTCGTCCTGACCTCCGTTTTCCGTTTCCAGAAGGCTTGGAAGCACGATTGACCGGAAGCGTCGTCCGCGCCGTCCAACGCCGGGCCAAGCATCTTGTCGTGCAGTTGGACGACGGCCAGGTGCTGCTTTCCCACTTGGGCATGTCAGGCCGGTGGACGTTGCATCGCGCCTCCGAAGGTGAGACCCTTGGCGTCTATCACCGGACGGTTCAGGCGTCGGAAGCCGAAGCAGGCGTTGGGAAACACGACCATCTTGTGTTGCGGTTTGAGGACGGCCAGGTTGCGGTCTACACCGATCCGCGTCGGTTTGGCTGGATTGAACTTCATTCAGGGATGGAATCGGTGCTTACGGGCATGGCACATCTGGGGCCTGAACCCTTGGCCCTTGAGGGCGTCATGGACGGTGCACCTGTGTGGAGTCCTGAAGCCTTTGCACGCGCGCTTGCGGGGCGTCGCACCCCGCTCAAAACGGCCTTGCTCGACCAGCGGGTGGTCGCGGGTTTGGGCAACATCTACGTTTGCGAAGCGCTCCATCGTGCCGGCCTTTCGCCTCGCCGTCGAAGCGAAACGCTCGTTCGGGGGGCCGACCGTCCGACCGAGCGGCTTGAGGCGTTGTGGCTGGCATGCTGCGAGGTGCTCAAGGAAGCGATTCAGGCCGGGGGATCCACGCTCTCGGATTTTCGAGGCGTGGAGGGGGAGTTGGGCTATTTCCCACACAGTTTCCGTGTCTACGACCGTGAGGGGCAGCCATGCCAAGGTCGCGACGGCGCCTTTTGTGGGGGACCTGTGCAACGGATTACGCAATCAGGGCGTTCGACCTTTTTCTGTCCCGCTTGCCAGCGTTGAGCTGGCTTGTCGCAGGCTTGTATGCCTACGCTTTGTTCGAGACGAGCGTGGCGACGTTGGCCACCATCCAGCAGGACGCTGCTCCCAACTGCAACCAGTCGCCGGTGCTCCAAAGGCCCACGTTGCTTTCGTAGACAAAGACGCTGATGATCCAGCAGAGGCTGGCCAAGGTTTGGCCGAGCCATTCGATGCTCAGCGCGCTCTTGGCGTCGGTGGATGTGGCGGACGTGTCGTGTTCATTTGCATTCAGCATGTCAGACACTCCTGCCCACAGCAGGACAAATCATCAAGGTACATGCCCCAGCCGCGGTAGGATTCGACAAAGTCACCGGTGTCGATGCCAAGGGAGGAGGCGATGGCTTGGGCGACGACGGCGAAACGCTGTCGATATTTGTAGATGAAACAGAAGTTCTCGTTTCCGTGGCGAATTGCGGGTCCGCAGAGATAGATGCCCGTGTGTGTGGTGGACTCGTCGTTGTCGCTCAGTTCTGGAAAGCCGTCTTCTCGCGAATCAAAAAGGTGCGAAACGAAAGCGTGACTTCCTTCGAACCCGCCTGCGAACAAGGGCTGAGTTTGCGACTGGAAGACCTCACCGTCTTGGGTGGTGAGCGTGTAAGTGCCGTCCGCATAGGTCACCTGTTCCACCGCGCAGTTGGCGTGGAGGGTCACGTGCTCCCCGAAACTTGCGTGCCGGGTACGCTCGATGGTGAACGTGGCCAGGGCAATGCTGGGATTCGAGCTTCCATGGCCCCAGGGGTCTGCCCGATCAAAGACGTGCACGTTCTTTCCGTTGTTTGCCAGGTGGTACGCAGCGTCGATGCCGCTTTCGTAGCCTCCGATCACGAGGAAGTCGTCGCCTTCCAACTCTGCATAGGCCGAGACGGTGGCGGTATGTCGGCAGAGTTCGCTTCCCGGGAAGACCTCGGTCTTGGGATACTGGAATTCGCCAGCGGCCCAGATGACGTTCTTGGCCATGAAGGTCCCTTCGTCAAAATGCAGGTGGTACAGTCCGTCTTGCTTCTCGATGGCGTTGACGTTGGTGTGCTCCAAAATCGGGATTTCGAAGAAGGTCGCGATGTTCTGGAGGTGCTGGGCGTACTGTTGGCCCGTTGGGTGCTCGACCTTCATGCTGAACGCAGGAGAGACACCCACTGCGATGGAGTTCAGGTCGAGCATGCCGATGGAATTGCTCGGGAAGGAGGGCGTAATGAACCGCGTCTCAGCGGGCCACTTGGCGAAGGACGCACCCACCGTGTCCCGGTCGACGACGAAAAATTTCTCCACGCCTGCATGGCTGAGGGCGATCGCTGCTCCGATGCCTGCAGCACCGGCGCCGATGATGATGGTGTCATACTCCGCTGATGGGTCCAGGGGAATGATTTCTTCGATGACGTCGGGGTCCTCTTCCGCGGTGAGCATGGCCCAGCGCCATGTAATAAGAACTTAAGATATTCTATTAATCCATGGCGGAGATTGGCGCTCAAACGAGCACTTGCGCCAACGTCCATCCCGCCAGACCCGCCAGTGCAAGAGCGAGTCCACGGTTGAGAACCGACCCCTTTCGCTCCAACACGTCCTCGAGGTGCTTGCTGGACAGGAACACGGCCACCAGCAGGTACCACGTCGTGTCGATGATCATGCCCAATCCTCCAATGGCCGCTTTCGTCCACACCGACATGCCTGGTTCGAGGACTTGGGAGAGAACGGCCACCATGAACACGGCAATTTTCGGATTCAGGAAGGCGATGGCTGCGCCTTCTGCGAAACCACTGCGGCCCGCGTTGGTGGTTTCCTGTTGCACCTTTGACCCATGGTCGTCGGCGTTGATCCAGGTCAAACGGGCGAAAAGCAACAACATCAACGCGCCCAGCACGCGCAACACCGGAAGCGCTTCTTCGGCCGCTTCAAGAAGGGCGATGAGGCTGAAGACAGCCACCATCGCATAGGCGCCGAAGCCCAAACCGTGACCAAGAGCACATGCCACACCCCGTTGGCGCCCCCCGGCCATGGTGTTCCTCAACACGACCGCTAGGCTTGGCCCGGGGCTGACCGCTCCGAGGACAAAGACCGTACCGGCCCCCAACAGCGCCGGAAGGAGCACGCTAGACACGCGTTTGGATTCACGCCCCCGGCTTCACGCTGTCGGGTCACTCGGCGTACAGGCGGTCCCATGCTTGCTGGGCTCGCAACACGCGTGGACGGTCGGCCACGGCGGTCGCCATCGCTCGAGCCAACGGTGTGGTCGCTCCTTGGAGGAGATGCATGAGGAGGACGGTCTGCGGGTCTTGCTGCGTCATGTTAGGGACAACACCGTACTTGCTCTTGAATGTTCGCAATCCTGCATCATGCTCGCATCTTATGTCGTGAAAACGACTTCGACGCGGAATTAATGGTCTCTTTTCGGCGAACCACTCGATAGTTTTCGGGCGCGGGGAGCATGGGATGCTGCCGTTCCGGTGGTCGTCCCGGCCCCAACAAAATACGGTGATGTTGCACGGCTTGACGCTGGCTCAGGACGTGGACAAGCACGTTCGACGAGCGCCGTGCACGTCGCGACGACGCGGGGGTTTCGTTGGCAGCGATCGCTGCCTGCGATTCTGCCCATGATCGGCAGGAACCGTCCCTTGGCAGGACGACCCCGGCCACCGTAGCGTATCCCACGGCCCGAGGACGAACGCGTCGGTCCCGACGTGATTCCAAGGCACGTAATCCGACGAAATCAGACACGGGCGCTTCACGAATCTCTGGGACGTCGAACCATCGCTCGGAGCGCAGCGTCCCTTGGCGAACAATGCGCATGGTTCGAAGGTTCACCGAGGCGAGGCCGGGGTTCACATGGTTGTAGGCGCCAACGTCCATCGCAAGCCAGGCGGGGCGCCCATCGGGCAACTCCACATCGCTGAAGGCCACCTCACCCGGTGAACCAAATTTGGTGGTCGTCGAGTGGCCGAAAATGACCGTGCGTTGTGGATCCAACGGTGCATCGTGGCGGTAGAAGCGTCGGCGGACCCAGAGCAGTTCGCGTTCCGTCTGTTCGTCGACGGGCTTGCGAGGGTCATATCCGGCGTGCACCAAACGGACCTTGTCGAGCACGATTTCCGTCGGAAGGGCGTCCATCCACAGCAGGTCATCCGCAAAGGTCTGTTTGGCCACGTGAAGGTCGCCTTCCGCCCTGACGATGTACGAACCCCACGTGGCAGCGCCACCCCGCTGCATCCAATCGGGCCAGAGTTCGACCGTGCCGTCGTCTTGGAGGCACATCGTGGCCATGCGTTCGTGGTTCCCGAGAATGGTGTGAATGCGTGGATCGTTTCGAATGAAGGACACCACGCCTGCGGCATCGGGGCCACGGTCGATGGCATCGCCCAGCAGCACGAGGCGGTCCTCCTCGCCCAACTGCAATCGATGAACGAGTGCTCGAAGCGTGGCTACGTGCCCATGAACGTCACCGACCGCAAAGACACGGTGTCCTGCATCCACCCTCGCTTGGAGGTCGACTTCCAAGGCATCGTCCCTCCGCCCGTGGTACGAAGGGAGTTTCTTTTTGCACGACAAGGTAGCCATCACCAGGGTGAAGATTCTCCCTGACCCATGCTTCTTCCTGAGGTTATAGTGGCTTCCTCCTGAGACGCGTTCGAAGGGGGCGATTTTGCCACCTTGGCTTCCTCAGGCGAAGATTCCCGAAGGTGCCTTGGAGCGACCGTTGGGGGTTGCAGGACCCTCGGTAGCCATCTGACGTGAACCGATCACGTCACGGACGGCAGCCTCGAGTTCTGGCAAGTTGATGCCGTCGAATCCTCGTTGGCGAGAGCGAATGAAGGCCGACTTGACGACCTCGTTGAGGTACGCACCGGTCAATCCCTCCGTTTCACGGACAAGCCATCGCATGTCCAAGCCTTCTGGGCGACCGCCAAAGGTCTCGAATTGGCGACCGAGCATGCTTCGACGGACTTCAGCCGTGGGCGCGGTGATGGGGATGACCCGGTCGAAACGGCCCGGACGCGCACGAATGGCTCCATCGAGCAACTTGATGTTGTTCGTGGTTGCCAATGCAACGACGCCCGTGTTGCCGTCCGTTCCGTCCATGGCCACCAGCAGTTCACCCAAAATGGGGTGTTGTGCGATGTCCCGAGAGATTGCACCGACGTTGTCGATGTCCTCCAACACCACCATGGCCGGGGACATGCGACGGGCATGCTCGAAGATCCTTCGAATCGACCCTCGGCCAAGCTCGTCGGGGGTGACCAGGATGATGCTGAGGTCCGACAATTCCCGTGCAACGTGCTTGACAATCATCGTCTTTCCAGTCCCTGGCTCACCGACCAGCAACACGCCACGGGATGACGGAACGCCCAAGCCTTCGAGTTCCTCCATCAAGGGAACATAATCGATGATCTCGCGCTGAATGTCGGCTTCAATGGCCTTGGACAAGGTCAACCGGTCGTCGACAAACTTCGCTCGGTCCAGCACCCGGTACGTGCTCGTCATCAGCATGCCCTTGAGCAAACACGTGAACACGGCGTTCTCGATTTCTTCGAAGAAACGGTCGGCTGCGGCCCTGTGCTCCTTGGGAACCCCCAGGTGAAAGCGGCGGTCACCGTCGTGGTCATGGGTCATGTACAGCATGGCCTTGTGTGTTCCAAGGTCCAAGTGCAATTCAGCGTCCACCGGGACTTCGAACACGCCTCGCGGCCCGAGGTCAACGCGAGAATACGCCGGTGAGCGTTCCATTGTCACGTCTTCTTGGTGGAAGCAGCGAAGTTGGACCCACGGGTGGTCCTCGTCTGCACAGCGCCGGTGCAACAGCGTCAACATCAGGTCGCCCAGCTGCCGAGGAAAGAAGCGTGAATGGAGGTGAGGGTCATGGCCGCCCATCAATTCACGGCGGGCAAGCACCAACTGGCTCTTTTCCGATGCTCGCAAGGTGGTCAAGGCGCCTTTGTTGGCCCGATGGAAGTCGAGAAGGTCGAATCGAACGGCGGTGCCTGCAAGGTCCGCTTCGAAGGCGAAGTCGGTCGTCTGGACGTCAAAATCTGTGCTCTCTTGCTTCCTTTTCTCTTCCATGAATCCGTCCATGTGGCGATGGACGCTCCAGGGTATTTGAAGCCCGGAAACGGTCACATGTTGCGACGGTACTGCCCACCGACGTCGAAGAGGGCGTTCGAGATTTGACCGAGGCTGGCCACCTTGACCGTCTCCATCAGTTCGTCGAAGACGTTCCCGCCGGAGCGCGCCACGGATTGCAAGCGCGCCAAGGCCGCTTCCGTGGCTTCGAGGTCGCGCTGCTGAAGCGCCGTGGTCCGCTCGAGGCAGGCGGCCTTCTCCTCGGGCGTGGCCCGGGCCAATTCCATGTCGAAGGCGTCGGCTGACGACTCGTCGAAGGCCTCGGCGTTGGGATTCTGGAAGGTGTTCACGCCGACGATCGGCAGGGTGCCGTCGTGCTTGAGGTGCTCGTAGTGCATCGATTCGTCCTGAATTTTCCCGCGTTGGTACATCGTTTCCATCGCGCCGAGCACCCCGCCGCGGCGGCTGATCGCTTCGAACTCTTGGAGCACGGCTTCCTCGACCAAGTCGGTGAGTTCGTCCACGAGGTACGCGCCCTGGAGCGGGTTCTCGGTCTTGGCCCAACCGCTCTCCTTGTTGACGATGAGCTGGATGGCAAGGGCGCGGCGAACGCTCTCTTCGGTGGGTGTGGTGATCGCCTCGTCGTAGGCGTTGGTGTGCAGTGAATTGGCATTGTCCTGAATGGCCAGAAGCGCTTGCAGGGTGGTTCGGATATCGTTGAAGTCGATTTCCTGTGCGTGCAAGGAGCGGCCGCTGGTCTGAATGTGGTACTTCAGCTTCTGACTTCGGTCGTCGGCGCCGTACAGGTCGCGCATGGTGACCGCCCAAATGCGGCGTGCGACACGTCCAATGACGGTGTATTCGGGGTCCAATCCGTTGCTGAAAAAGAAGGACAAGTTGGGCGCGAAGGCGTTGACGTCCATGCCCCGAGAGCGGTAGTATTCGACGTAGGTGAAGCCGTTGGCCAAGGTGAACGCAAGTTGCGTGATGGGGTTCGCACCGGCTTCCGCGATGTGGTAACCGGAGATGCTGACCGAGTAGTGGTTCCTCACGCCGTGGTCGATGTAGTACTGCTGCACGTCGCCCATCAGTCGAAGCGCAAAGGGCGTCGAGAAGATGCACGTGTTCTGGGCCTGATCTTCCTTCAGGATGTCCGCCTGCACCGTGCCACGCACCGTTTGCAGGGTCTCCGCCTTGATCCGCGCGTAGGTTTCCGCGTCCACGAGCGCGTCCCCACGACGGCCGACGGTTGCAAGGCCGAAGCCGTCGTGACCTTCGGGCAGATCGCCGCGGTAGGCCCCGTCCTCGATGGTCAGCGCCTCGCCCTGCTCGGCGAGGTGCCGCTCGACTTGTTGGTCGATGGCGGCATTGAGGAAGAAGGCGAGGATGATGGGTGCTGGACCGTTGATCGTCATGCTGACGCTGGTGTTTCGGTCGCAGAGATCGAAGCCGGAATAGAGGCGCTTGGCGTCGTCCACCGAGGCGATCGACACGCCAGAGTTGCCGACCTTGCCCCACACGTCAGGTCGCTCCGCAGGGTCACGCCCGTACAGGGTGACGGAATCGAAGGCCGTCGAGAGGCGAACGTAAGGCGCGCCTTGTGAGAGGTAGTGGAAGCGGCGGTTGGTGCGCTCCGCTTCGCCTTCGCCGGCGAACATCCGCGCGCTCAATTCGTCCTGGCGCTTGAAGGGGAAGACGCCGGCGGTGTATGGGAAGCTGCCGGGCAAGTTCTCACGCGCCAGGTAGCGGTACAGTTCACCGTCGTCCTTGGTGCGCGGCAGGGCCACCTTCGGGATGGCGCTGTGGGCCAGCGATTCGGTCGTGGTGGGCACGGTGAAGGGCTTGCCTCGCACGTGGTAGGTGTACTCGCCGCTGCGGTAGGCCTCGGCCGTCTCGCGGAAGGCATCGAGGTCCGCGGCCGCGTGCTGCAGCGCTTCGTCGGCCATCATCTCCTCCACCTGGGCGTCGAGGTCATCGGCGGTGGCGGTGGCCTTGCGCGACCGCGCTTGCTCCGCTGCGCTTCGCAAATGCTGCACGAGGCGCAAGCGTTCGCCCACATCGTCCTGCGCGGCATGGTGGTCACGGACCCCTGCGGCGATTTCCGAAAGGTAGTGAACGCGCTCGGGCGGGATGACGCCTGAGCCACGGCGCTCTTCGTCGGTGGGTTCCGAGGCGTGGAAGGTTGCGGCATCGCGCCCCTCGAGCAAGGCGGCCAAGCGTTGCCACAGGCGATCGACGCCCGGGTCAGCGAACTGGCTGGCCACCGTGGCGATGACGGGCAGGTCCTCGTCTGGCGCGTCGAAGATGTTCCTGTTTCGACGCACCTGCTTGCGGATGGCGCGCAGAGCGTCTTCGCTTCCGCGCTTCTCGAACTTGTTCAGCACGACGAGGTCGGCGACGTCGAGCATCTCAATTTTCTCAAGTTGGGTATGGGCGCCGAACTCGGCGGTCATCACGTACAGGGAATGGTCGGCCACGGAGGTGATCGCGTCGCTGCCTTGGCCGATGCCGCTGGTCTCGCAGAAGATCAGGTCGAAACCGACCGCTTTGGCCACGTCGATGGCCCGGTCAAGGTGGTCAGAAATTTCTGAGCCAGAGCCGCGGCTCGCCAGCGAGCGCATGAACAGGTTGCCGTTGGACAGGGCGTTCATGCGAATGCGGTCGCCCAAGAGGGCGCCGCCCGTGCGCTTGCGGGTTGGGTCCACGCAGAGCAGGCAGACCTTCAGGTCAGGGTTGTCGCGCAAGATGCGGAGCATCAATTCGTCGAGCAGGCTCGACTTTCCAGCCCCCCCCGTCCCTGTGAATCCGATGACGGGCACGTCACGGTCCGCTGGGGCAGAGCGTGCGGTCTCCACATGGGTGCGAAAGACCTCCTCCTCGGCGCACTCGGACAGGGTCAGCAGAAGACCAACGAGGTCCATGTCGGAAGCGCTCACGGGTCCGCTGAGTCGCGAAAGGCGGCCGCCGTCGAGCAGGTCGACCTCGCTCGCGATGCCCATGAGGTGGTGGATCATGCCAAACAGCCCCATCGTGCGGCCGTCATCAGGGGAGTAGATCTTGGAAATGCCCGCTTCGTGAAGCGTTTTGATCTCGGGTGGGGTGATGGTGCCGCCACCGCCGCCGAAGATGCGAACGTGTTCGCAACCGGCCTCGTCGAGCAACTGTCGAATGTAGGTGAAGTACTCCACGTGACCGCCCTGGTAGGAGGTCAAAGCCACGGCGTGTGCGTCTTCCTGGACTGCGCAATCCACGACGTCCTTGGCCGAGCGGTCGTGCCCGAGGTGAATGACTTCCGCACCCGCGGATTGAACCAACCGTCGCATGACGTTGATGGCCGCGTCGTGGCCGTCGAAAAGGGAGGCGGCGGTGATGACGCGCACGGGCCCCGTGCTCGTCGTGAAGTTGGGCTCGCTTGCCTCCTCCTCGCCCATGCCTTGGCGTGGGACTTCCGGTTCATCAAGTCCGCCCTGCGTTCAGAAGGAGCGGATTTCATCGGCTGGTGAGGGTGTGGACTGCCTTCTTTGAGGTAGAATTTCTTTCTGATTCATTTCATTCTGAAGGTGATGCGCGGGCGAGCATTGCGGCCCAACCGAAACAACGCATTAAGTCAGGAAAGTTGAGGTCAGGGGTTCAATGAGGAACGTCGGAGGCCCGGAGCGGTTGATTCGCGCGGCCCTGGGGTCGTCCGTGGTCGTGCTTGATTTCGTTGCATCCGTGCAGATCGAACTGGTCTTCCTTGTCATTGGTTTGTGGGGCGTGTTCACCTCCGCCTTCGGCTATTGCCCGTTCAACGGTTTGTTCAACCGCAACACCTGCCAGATCGACCCGGGTTCCTCCAGCAGTTGAGGGCAGGCGCGAAGTTGCTCAAAGAACCGGCGTGAAATCCAGCATGCTGCTGGCCATCGTTGACCGATTATTCCTCTTGAGCTCCATCCAATGTCGATGCATACGCTTGTTCAAGTTCGTTCACACGTTGTTCTGAGAGGCCGAGTGTTTTTGCTTGAATCTTGAGCATTTTTCGTTCATCGACAGTGATGATGAGATCTTCCATTGCAACCTTGAACGCCTCGATGTAGGCCTCTTCTTTGTTGATTTGGAGCACTTCCGATTCGGTAATCTGTGCTTGCATCCTAAATTCGTCGTATTGAATGACACCGTCCTTGTTCAGATCGATTTCATCAAACAATTCAGTCCTTGAGTCGTGTGGAAGTTTGGAGACCTCCGGTGCCTCAGAAAATTCTCGGGGCGAAATCACGTTGTCCCGATTTGTGTCCATCTCGTGGAAGGCTTCCAAAATTTCGCGTTCATCGAGGGGTGCTTCTCCAGTCGTACCAAATACGCTCATCAGATTGATTCCACTTTTCCCGTACTTTTTCGCCAGAGCATCGTTGTCTTCACCATCACCGAGCATTTCATCGTACCACTGCTCGAGGTAGAGTTTTCTTTCCTCATGTATGTTGTAGGACTTGGCTTGAAGGTCAAGCATTGAGCGTTCATTCTGCGTGATTTTCCCATCTTTTTTGGCAAGGAAGTACATCTCGAGGTAGCCAAGTTCCTCTTTGGTGTGCGATTCAGGGATAAGTTTGGACGAGACTTCGCCGAGGGTGGCAATGATCGGCTTTCGCAACATCAAGAGCCCCATGCCAATGAAGACTCCACCGAGCCAGCCCTTGTCGAAAACGGATTCCATGAGTTCCGTGGCGACCAAAAACAGAATGGCTCCCAATCCTGCGAAAACCGTGTTTGTGAATGTCTTTCGCAACTGTTCGTCGATTCCAAACATGTCGTTTTTTACCACTGCATAGGTGAAAATGATGCCTTCAAACAACGCAGCAAGCACCACTGCTGTCGGCATCAATGGTGGCAGGATCAAAATCACGGTTGAGAGTTCGATACCCGGATTGAATGGGTTGATTTCCAACGTCGGTGCTGACCCAAGAACCGAAATCATCCAGAACAGGATGAGCGTCGTGGTGACCTGCATCACCGTTTTACCGATGAAACCTAGTCGTACTGCACGCACCTCTCCTGTGAGGTTGATGTCTTCTTGTTCATTGATTCGACTCGTTGAACGCGACAGGGAGATCGTCGCCACAATCGCACCGAGAAGCGGAATGAACAGGAGCAAACGACTCAATGGACCGATGGTCACGTTCGTGAACGTCATCGGGTAGAGTGATTCATAATCGGTTGGACACACGACATCGAACGGTAGTGGAGTCCCACTGACCGTTGAACCCCTTCCAGGACCGACGCTTTCACAATAGATCCAGCTGATGTCACCAATCGAAACGCTCGTGCCTCCCATGAAATAGCTGATGATGAGAATCACCGTCAAAGAACACAACGGTAGCAGGTACAGACCATGGAATTGAAAGAAGTTGGCGACTCGTTTGGCCCAATTTTTTTGGCTGTAGAACGTCGCTGCTGCCATGTACAGGAAGAACAACTGCAGGGACATGGTGTAGTAAACGACACGACCTGGTCTCAGGACGACCAGCATTTCCTCAGGCCAAGCATACACCCAGAAGAGCATCGAAGTAAAACATCGGAGTGATTCGGTGACCAGCATCAAGGCCATGAATCGATTCTTGGCCTTTTTCGGGTTCGCCTTGAGGATGAGGTAGGCAAGAAAGATGAGAAAAAGGCCAGATAAGATGCTGAACAAGGCAAGGAGGTGCCAGTAACCAAGGAAATCCCCCATGGTACGCAGGTAATATTGGACAGGTGACCCAACATCGGCCATGATTATTTTTCATTCGGCGGACATATTACCTTAGCGCAAGTGATGAGTTGGATATCTCTCGAGTTTCGAATTTGGTTCCATTGGATGCCCACATACCGTGTGCGAGTTCAGGGGTGCCCCTCTGCGCGTGCGCAGCGTGTTGAGGGCTCAATCCAGATCTTCGTCCTCGGCCTTGGCCAATTCTTCCCGCTCTTCCTCGGTGAGCGGCGGCAGGCCCTTCTTGGCCCGAACGTAATCGGTGTAGTTCCCGTAATACACCGTGACCTTGCCTTCGTTGACTTCCCAGATCCGGTTGACGACCTGATCGAGGAACCATCGGTCGTGGCTGACGGTGACCAGCGAGCCTTCGTAGGCTTTCAGGGCCTCTTCGAGGGTGTCTTTGGACTCCATGTCCAGGTGGTTCGTGGGTTCGTCCATCAACAGCAGGTTGTTGTCTTCGAGCAGCAACTTGAGCAGCGCAACACGAGCACGTTCGCCGCCGGACAAGGCCTTCATGGGCGTCTTGACCTTGTCACTCGTGAACTGAAATCGGCCGAGAGCACCACGGATGTCGCCGTACTGCAGGTCCGGACGGAGCGTCTCGATCTGCTCGACGGGGTTGAGGTCGAAGTCGAGGGTCGCGTGGTCTTGGTGGAAGTACCCGATGACGACGCCTGGGCTGACTTCGATTTTTCCTGACGTCAACTTCTCGTCGCCGACGATGAGCTTCAGCAAGGTCGTCTTCCCCTGCCCGTTTCCGCCGACGATGCCGATGCGGTCGCCCTTCCGAATCTCGAGGTCTTGCGCATCGAGGATGGCGCGGTCCAGTCCTTCAAACCGCTTTGTGGCGTTGGTCAGGTCCACCATGTCCTTGCTGGCTTTGTCGATGGCGTCGAAGCGCAAGCGGAGGGGTTTCCTCTTGGTTGGGACGCGGGCCTTGAGGGCCTTGAGGTCCTGCTGGAGGCGCTCGATCATCTTGTGTTTGGCGGAAATCGATTTGTCGTACTTGTTGGCGCGCTTCATTTGGGCCATGGCGCCCATGGTCGACTTGATTTTCTTCTCCGTGGTCGCGATTCGATCGGCCAAGGAAGCTTCGAAGACATTCTTCTGGCGAAGGTAGCGAGAGAAATTCCCGTTGTACGGCCAGGCGTGCAGGTCCTGAATCTCGACGATGCGGTTGCAGACTTGGTCGAGGAAATATCGGTCGTGGCTGACGATGAGTTGCGCACCGTCGAAGTCCCGAAGGAAATCCTCCAGCCATTCTGTGGTTTGGATGTCGAGGTGGTTGGTCGGCTCGTCAAGGAAAATGACGTCCACACCGGCCAGGCCCACGAGTTGACGTGCAAGGGCCAATTTGGCCTTCTCTCCACCAGAAAGGGAAGACACTTGCATGTCCATGGGGTGTCCGTCGAGGCCCAAGCGTGTCAGGATGGCTTTCGCGATGCCTGCGACGTTGCCACCGCCGGATTGTGCGAGGGTTTGCTGAAGTTCCGTGTAGCGCTCCATGACCGGTTCCCAATCGGTTTCGTAGAACGCAGGGTCCACCATCTGCGCCTCAATGGCGGCGATCTCTTCCTCCAACTCCTGGAATTGCCGTCCTTTTCGAGACAGTTCTTCCTCAATGGTGCGGTCGCTTTCAAGGTCGCGAATCTGGGTCAGGTACGCGATGCGAAGGCCGGGCGCGAATTCGATGTCGCCCACGTCTTGCTTTTGATCGGAGACCGTGTTGAGCAGGGTGGTCTTCCCTGCACCGTTGTGGCCGACGATGCCGATGCGTTCGCCATGGTTGACGACGAGGTTCACGTCTTGGAGCACGTCCACGGGACCAAAGGAACGGTCCACGCCTTCGACGGTGATGAGTTGCCGTGCCATCGTCTCCCCATGTGCTGCGCCACACCGTTCGCACTTGGCCTTGACGGTGAGCGGCGGCAGGCTTGAGGCTCATGGGCCGTGGGTAGGGCCATGGCGGAGGAAGGGGCGCCCCGCTGGCTCGTGGTCGACGGCTACGAGGACGAGCCTGCAGCGTTCGGCGTCCCGCCCTACGTCGGCTTCCACGTGCGCTACCTCTGCGGGGTGCTGGAAGCGCACGGCATGCCGTACGACTACCTGACCGTCGACGCCTGGCGTGCGCTCGGGCGTCAGGGCGAAGACGCTCAACGTGCGATGTTGGCCGATCGGGCCGGGCTGGCGTTGCTGGCGGGAGCCGTCGTACCTGGGAAGTACCTGCGTGCGACGCCGATTTCGCTCCCGGAAACCAAAACGCTGCTTCGAATGCTGCCAGCAGACGTTCCCGCCGTCCTTGGTGGCTGGGCCATTCGCGGTTGGCGCCACCAAGGCTGGTCGCCCTTGCGACGCGGCTTGTTTCTGGCCTTGCAGGACGCGGACGCCACCCTCCATCATTTCCTTGACGCTGGGCGGTGGGAGCACAAACGGCGCACGTCGGACCAATGGACCGCATGGGCCCACGCCGGAGCGACGTCCAAGGCGGTGCTGCATCATCCCGACCTGCGCCATCCCGATCGGGACGAGGCGGGCCCCCTCACCTACGAAGTCGAGGTCTACCAGGGCTGTGTGCGGTACAAACGCGGTTGCCGGTTCTGCATTGAGCCGAAGAAAGGAACCCCCATCTGGCGGACGCCTGATGACGTCATCTCGGAAGTTCGCTTGGCCTTGGATGCCGGCGTGCAGCACGTCCGTCTCGGCGGCATGACGGACACCTACACCTACCTCGCAGACGGGGTGGGAGAGATGGAGTATCCTCGCCCAAACCCCGAACCGATTGCGCGTTTGCTTCACGGGCTACGGGACGACGAGCGTCTGAACATTTTGCACACCGACAACGGCAACCCAAGCATCATTGCGGAGCATTTGGAGGAGGCGGAAGCGATCACGAAAACGCTGGTCGCCACCTTGAGCGATGGTGCCGTGCTCTCCTTTGGTGTCGAGTCGGCCGACCCGTCGGTGCATGAAGCGAATTGGCTCAATTGCGACCCGACTCAACTCAAGGCCGCCGTGAATCTCATCAACAGTTACGGACGTGAACGTGGAGCGCGCGGCCTGCCCAAATTGCTGCCAGGTCTCAATTTCATCGCTGGCCTGAACGGAGAGACGGGCGTCACTTACGGCCTGAACATGGACCTGCTCAACGGCTTGCGGGATGAAGGGCATTGGCTTCGCCGCATCAACCTCAGGCAGGTCGAGGGTCAGGGATTCCAAGACGTGGATTCCGAAGCCTTCGGCGCGTTCAAGCGACGCGTCCGGGACGAAATCGACGCTCCGCTTCTCGCGGAGATGCTGCCGCTGGGTGAAGTGCTTCGCGACGTCCACTGGGAAGCCCACGGCGGTCGAACACGCTTGCCTGCACACGACACGCCAGGTCATCGTGACGGCAGCATGTGGGGTGGATCTGGTGTGTCGTTCGGCCGTCAAATTGGCGCCTACCCCATCCTCATCGGAGCCTCCTACCTGACCACCCTTGAATCTGCGACCGACGTGATGGTGACCGGGCACGGGCAGCGGTCCATCACCGGCATCGAACTGGGGCTTGACGCCGACACGGTCACGGCTTCGGTGTTGGAAGCCATCCCCGGCGTCGGAGCGAAGGCGGCATGGGCGCTGGTCACGGAGCGCGCCAAACGGGCCAGAAAACGTCGAGTGGACGGCCCGCTCATCGACGACGTCGAGGCGTGGTTCAGCGCTGCAGGACAACGCTTGCCGGAAGGTGTTGACGTGCATCGAATCCTCACGAGCAAGGAGGTCTGAGCCTTGCAGGACACGGCCGTGGTGGACGGGCTGCTCGCGGCCGCAACCGCCCTTTCCGAACGCTGCAATGCGCTGCTTCCATCCCTCATCGGTCAGGGCGGCGTCGCGCACGCCACCAACACGCTGGAGTACGCATGGCCGCTGCACGAGGCGTGGATCCGCACATGGGGCGGGCGCGGGGCTTCCACCCTCATGCTCGGGATGAACCCGGGCCCCTGGGGCATGGCGCAAAGCGGCGTTCCCTTTGGCGCGACGGGCATCGTCCGCGACGAACTTCGCATTCCTGACCTCGCCCTCGAGACCCCTGCTGGAGCGCATCCAAAACGCCCCATCGTCGGACTTTCTCAGGAGCGTCAAGAGGTCAGCGGTCAGCGCATTTGGACCCTCATGTTTGACGTGTATGGCTCACCTGAGGCGGCGATGGAGCACGTGTTTCTCGTGAACCATTGCCCCTTGCTTTTGCTCAACGAACGTGGGGCCAACGTCACCCCAGACAAATTGCCAGCCGCCGTGGTGGCGCCTGTGTTTGAGGCGTGCGACGATCACCTCCGGGAGGTGGTCGACGTGCTCGCTGCGACACGCGTGGTCGGCGTCGGTGCCTACGCAGCAGACCGGGCGCAGCGGGCCTTGAACGGTGCGAAGGGCCTCGGCATGAGCCCATCCGGGCGCCCTGTTATGTTGGACAAGTGCTGGCATCCAAGCCCGGCCTCTCCGCTCGCCAACCGGAACGGTGGAGCCGATTGGCGCGCGCAAGTGCGCGAGGTGCTTCTCCGAGTTCAGGAGATGGATTGAAAGGCCGTTATCCGTGTGGACGAAGTATGGCCGAGCACCAGCGTGCGTGGGAGCGACAACCGACCGACCGTCAATGGGAAAAGCCGGAAGGTGACGATCCCCGCACCCTCTATCAGATGATGAAAACCAGCGTTGAGCGCTTTTCGGACCAACCGCTGTTCGGCTACATCCCGGCCGAAGGCATGCCCCGAAACCACCTCACGTACGGAGAATTTTCCGACCTCGTTGACGCGGTTGCTGCCGGGATGGTGTCCCGTGGCGTCGTGGCCGGAGACCGCATCGCGCTCATCGTCGACAACTCGGTCGAATGGGCCGCCACTGCCGTGGCTGCCAACGCCTTCGGCGCTGCGTACACGGCCATGTACACCCAACAGCGCGGCAAGGAATGGGCCTACATCCTCGGAGACGCCAAACCGTCGATGGTGATGGTCGCCGACACCGCGGTCTTGGACAAACTCATCGAAGCCATGCCGGAAGACGCATCTGCCTGGCCCGCCAACGGCATCGTGCTCCTCGGGGACGAAGAGGCGAACGAACTTCCTCCTGAGGGCATTGACGTAGTCAACTGGTCTGACTTCGTCCAGGCCGGACGCGCAGCCGAACCCCTCGGCGAGCCTGCAGACGATCCCACGGCCTTGGCCACCCTGATCTACACGTCCGGAACCACGGGCAACCCGAAGGGGGTCATGCTGACCAACTGGAACATTCTGTCCAACATCCTCAGCGTGCAGAGCGTCTTCCCGATTTACATTGGTGACAAGTCTGCTTCGTTCTTGCCTTGGGCCCACGTCTTCGGTTCAACTGTGGACCTGTTCTACATGATTCGCAGCGGTGTGCACGTCAACCTCATCTCCGACCTGACGCGGATCGCCGACGAACTGACGGAGATCAAGCCCGCAGTCATGTGCGCCGTGCCTCGCGTCTGGAACCGGTTCTACGACCGCGTCAACGCCCAACTCGATTCGAGCGGCGTCAAGCGATTCCTCGCCGGGAAGGCCCGCAAGCACGCCTCGAAGCGCATCGCCAAGGCCGGTGTGGTCTGCGACGCCGTGGCCCCGACGACCTTCTGGGACAAGCGATTTGATTCGATCATCTGGGGCAAGGTCCGCGACCGATTCGGAGGCAACCTCCGCTTCGCCATTTCCGGTGCTTCGGCGCTTTCTCCTGACGTGGCGCAGTTCATCCAAATGGTCGGCATCTCGTGTTTCGAGGGCTACGGCCTCTCCGAGACCTCCCCGATGGTGTCCGCCAACGGCTGGATGGGCTACGGTGAATCCCGCCTGAACTCCGTGGGCAAGGTCCTCAACGGCATCGAGGTCTCCATCGACACCTCCGCATGGGACGACCCCGACCGTCCAGATGAGGGCGAGATCATCGTCACCGGCCCCAACGTCATGCAAGGCTACTGGGACAAGCCCGAGGAGACCGCGAAGGTCATCGTCGAACCTGGCACGTTCCGCACCGGAGACCTTGGGAAACTGTCCAAGGACGGCTACCTGACCATCACGGGTCGCGTCAAGAGCCAGTTCAAGCTCGAGAACGGCAAGTACGTCTCGCCCGCCCCGCTCGAGGAGAACCTCAAGCTGGATGCGGTGATCGAACAGGCCGTGCTCGACGGCCGCAACCGGCGCAACACCTTCCTCATCGTGCATCCCAACATGGAAGCCCTGAGGAAGCAACTCGCCAACGCTGGCATTCCCGCCAACGGCGACGACGCTGCAGTGTGCGCAGACCCAGCGGTCAGCGAATGGCTCCTCAACCGCGTCATGACCCACGCCAAGAGCGACAGCAACTGGAAGGGTTACGAGATCCCTCGCGACATCATCGTGGACCACGACGAGTGGACCACGGAAAACGGATTGTTGACGCCGACGATGAAGGTCAAGTTGCGCAACCTCCTGACTCGCCACGAAGACGCCGTTGAGGCGTTGGGCTGAATCAGTCTGGCCGGAGCAAGCCGCCTTCCGGGCAGGCTTCCAGCCGCGCACCTTGGGTGCCCAAAGGCGTGATCCACGTTCGTCCTCCTGCGAGTTCGATGGCTTCGCTGGTGGCTTTTGCGTCGCGTGTCAGCGCAATCATGCAGCCTCCTCCACCGGCGCCGGTCAACTTGGCTCCAAGGGACGTGGGCAAGGCCGCGGAGACCAAGGTTTCCAACTTTGGATGAGAAACGCCAATGCGGCGAAGCAGCAGGTGGTTCTCGGTCATCGCTCGTCCGACCGCTTCAGCGTCGCCGGCCATCAGCGCTTTCAAGCCACGGTGAACCAAGGCTCCAATGGCGTTCATGGCCTCGTCGATGCCCTTGTCCGTGCTTCGGCGTTCCGCAACGCCCGCGACCATGTTGGTGGTTGGCGCGTTGATGCCCGTGTGCCCGACGACAAGGCTCAACCCTTCGTTGAGGCGAAGATCTCCGAGGTGATGGAGCTCCCACGACCGTTCGTGCTGCTCCACTGGCATGGTTCGACGCATGACCCAGGTCTCCTCATCCTCCACCCGATTCGAAAGCAGGACAAGTCCGCCGTAGGCCGAGGCCAGCGTGTCCATTGGGCTCGCACGTCCGTCCTGCGAGAGGGCCTCGGCCACGTGCCCGAGCAGGGAGGCTTCCTCCGCAGACACGGCCGCTTCGCCGTGAACACGTTCGCCCTCCAGCGTCTTTGGTGCGTCAACCGATTCGCCACGAAACAAATCCGGTTCCGTCCCGTCAGAAGCGTGACCTTCGTGCCAAGCACCGGTCGCGGCATCCACATGGCGTCCGCGGGCCGCTCGGAAGGCCGTCGCACATGCGACGGCCAACGCCGCTGAAGATCCAAGGCCTGCACCTCTGGGCACGTCGCTTGCCACGCTTATGCCAAGTCCAGGTCCGCGCTCAGCGTCCCACAAATGCCCCATCATCGTCGCAAGATGGGGGTGCTGCGCTGCGTCGAGAGGGGTACGCCCCATGTGCACGCCGGGCTGTTCAGCGGGCCGCAAGGTGACGGTGGTGCGTTGTGCAATGGACGCTGCGATGGCGGGATGTCCGTACACCACCGCATGCTCGCCAAAGAGGACGACTTTGCCCGGCGCGCTGGCCACGACCTCGTCCATGGCACGGGATGGAGGGCTTCGCTTCAAGCCGTTGCCTTCGTTCGTGGTCAATGACGGTGCATTGAAGGGCGATACCCGCGCCGTCAGGACAAGGTCCTCGGATTCGGTGGTCACGCATGTCCGACTTTGTGCATCCCTTGGTTGATACCTACGCCGGCTTGCCCGGTTGGGTGTTGCTTGTTGCTTTGCTCGGCACGGCCTCTGGCTTCTTTTTCTATCAGGTCCAAAAGGCCACTCGCCTCGTCCTCAAGGGTGCTCCTGAAGACCGGTTTGATTCGTGGGGCCTCCGGTTCAAGGAAGTCCTCACCGGATGGCTTGGACAGAAGAAAGTCCTCGCCGATCCGGTGGCCGGCACCATGCACGTGCTGATGTTCTGGGGCTTCCTGATGCTGTCGACCGACATGTTCGACCTCGCTTCAGCAAACCGCTTCTCAGACGGTTTGCTGGGTCCGCTCGGCTTGAAGTGGGCATGGAACGGTATGGTCGAAGTGGGCTACACGATGGCCTTCTTTGGATGCACGGCCGCGCTGACTCGGCGTATCGCCTTCACTCCGGACAAACTCAAGGGCAAATCGCAGTTGGAAGGCAACGTCATTTTGCTGCTCATCATGACCATCACCTTGACCTCGTACATCGTTGAAGCCGGTGAGGAACTCTCTGGCTCGGAATTCATCGGGATTTGGGTGCAGGACGTCATGTCCCCGTCCCAAGCGTCGGTCAACCTCGCGTATTGGGCCCACATGGTGGCGATTTCCACCTTCCTGTTCCTCATCCCCGTCTCCAAGCACATGCATCTGGTCATGGCCCTTCCCAACGTCTTCTTCCACGATCTTCGCCCCATGGGCACGATGCTGCCGATGGCCACCAACGAGGACGGCACGGCGGTGGGGCTTGACGACCTCGACCTCGAGTCGTTTGGCGCGGTCAACTACACCGATTTGACCTGGCGCAGCCTCATCGACGGTTGGGCTTGCACGTCATGTGCACGCTGTCAGGACGCTTGCCCCGCATATGCCTCGGGGAAGGCGCTGAACCCGATGAAAGTCATTCATGACATTCGCAACTATGCGAACGACCACGCCCCCATTCTCCTCTCGGGCGAGTCCCCTGAAGAGGACCTCATCGCCCGCATCGGCGAAGACGCCATCTTCGCCTGCACCACCTGCCATGCTTGCGTTGAAGCCTGTCCGATTTACATCGACCACGTGCCCAAACTCACCGATGCACGTCGCCACCTGATGATGGAACGCATGGAGTTCAACGAGTCCGTCGAAGAAGTGGTGCTCCCGCTGATGTCGACCATCGAGAACATCGAGAACGAAGGCAACCCCTACGGAATTCCCGCCCACGAGCGCGGCGACTGGGCAGAAGGCCTCGACGTCAAGGTCGCCGAGCCCGCCGAGTACATCTACTTCGCAGGCTGTGCAGCCTCCTTTGACGACCGCAACAAGAAGGTCGCTCGCGACACCATCTCGGTGATGAAGGAAGCTGGACTTGACGTCGGCATCCTCGGGATGATGGAAACTTGCAACGGCGATCCCGCACGACGTGCGGGCAACGAATACCTCTTCCAGATGCTCGCAGAAACGAACCTCGCCACCTTCGAGGAACTTGGCGTGAAGAAAATCGTCTCCTCCTGCCCCCACTGCTTCCACACGCTTGGAAAGGAGTACAAGGCGTTCGGGGGCGAAGACATCGAGGTCCTGCACCACAGCCAACTCATCTCCACCCTCCAGCGCGACGGGAAACTCCCCGCACCGAAGCACGACGGCGAGGTCACCTTCCACGACCCGTGTTACCTCGGTCGCATCGGTGGTGAAACCGAAGCGCCTCGAGAGATCATTGGCGGCGTGGACGCCGAGCCTGCACGCTCCGGCAAGCAGTCCTTCTGCTGCGGTGCCGGTGGCGCACAGATGTGGATGGAGGAAATCGTCGACGACGATCACGACCGCGTCAACGTCATCCGCGCCCGCGAACTCGCGGCCACGGGTGCCGACACCGTCGCCGTCGGCTGCCCCTTCTGTTCCACGATGGTCACCGACGGCCTCGCTGCCATCGACGTCGACATGCAAGTGCAGGACGTTGCGGAGATGGTCTGGGCCCAAATCAAGGCCAACGATGCCGCCATCAAGGCGAACAAAGCGGCCGCTGAAACCACCGAGGAAGTCGAGGCCTGAGTTCCGTGGACGTCGAGGCGCTTGCGCGCTGGTACGGACGCAACGCCCGGGACCTTCCATGGCGACGAACGACCGACCCTTGGGCCATCCTGCTTTCTGAAGTGCTGTTGCAACAGACACAGGTCGCTCGAGGCATCGAGTATTGGCGTCGCCTTCTGGACCGCTTTCCAACGGTGACTTCGATGGCAGAAGCGGAGGTCGACGAAGTCATGCACTTGTGGCAGGGCGCCGGGTACTACGCCCGCGGCCGCCGTTTGCATGCCCTTTCCGTGGAGGTCTGCGCACCCGGAGGCCCATGGGGCGGTGATTTGCCCTCTCCCTCAACGTGCGACGACGTGGTCGCGGGTTTCCAGTCCCTTCCCGGCATTGGACCGTACACCGCTGCAGCGGTGGCGTCGATCGCCCATGAGATTCCTGCGGCCGTCGTCGACGGCAACGTCCGACGCGTCGTGGCCCGGCAAACGGCTACGCTCAAACCCACGGCAGGTGATGTCACGTCCTTGGCACAAGCGTGGATGGACGATGCCCACGGACGAAACGTGCCACCGAGCGTGTGGAATCAGGCGGTGATGGAGCTCGGCGCCACCGTTTGCACGCCGCGTGCCCCTCGGTGCTCAGATTGCCCGGTGCAGCAGGGATGCCTCGCACGCGATCACGCCAGTGGCCCCACTGCTTTCCCCGCTCCCGCCAAACGCCGCGTGATCACGGAACGGCTCGTGGCGTTGGTCGACGTGGACGCACAAGGCCGCCCACATCTGGTCCAACGACCGTCTGAAGCACGTTTTGGCGGCCTGTGGGGTCCGCGCTATCTTGACGCCAACGATGCTGCTGTCGTGGACGAATGCGGGCGACGCACAAAGGCCGGTGGTGGGGTGCATCTGCTCAGCCACCGTCGTCTCGAGGTCGAAGTGTGGGCGGGCCAGACTGAGCACGGCGTGGATCCTGCGAACAAAGCCATCAGCACGCTCGATGAACGCGTGCTCCACCTTGCCAAAGGGGCATGAACACAATCGCGTGAAGGTCAATTCCGACGCTCAAACATCGGGTCATGCCGCCGTATTTTGGACAACGGCAAGGTCCTGTTCGAGCGAGGCGATGCCCCACCAAATACCGCCCACAAGCAGGTATTCGCCCAGCGCTGCGATGGTCCACCACGGATGGCCTGCGTTGGCGGTGGGAAGCGTCAGGTCTGGATTGACCAGAAGGGCGACGGCAGCCGCAATGAAATGCACCGCGATGCCGATGCCGACGCACCACAGCGCCCACTTTCGTTGTGCAAAGCCCTGTGTGGCGCCTGAGGAACGCAGGCGCTTCTGGACCATACCAAGCCACAGCCAACCGAAAATGAAGATGCCCACAGCGGCAAGGATGTGCGCGTTCAGGTGGGTGTACATCGAGCGGTTGGCCATGACCACCACGCATCCTGCGGCGAGGAGGCCGATGACGCGTTCCAGCGACCACGGGCGTGGTGCGGTTTGAGTCATCGCCCAAACCGTCCACGCTTGCCACACACCGCTGACGGTCAGGCCGAGGGTGAAGATCAGGGCTTCCGGGCCCGGAAAATCGGCTTGCGAGATGAAAATAATCGGCGCGTTGGCCACACCCCGGGCGTGGTGAACCGACATGGACGCGAGGACCGTGACGAGCGGCACAAGCCACGCCGCCCGAACGGTCCAGCGGTTCATGCCGAGCGCTCCTCAAAGGCGCTGATGGTGTCCTCAACGCAGTCGTCCAAGGAACGCCAGGTCATGCCCAGCACCTGCTCTGCTTTTTGGCTGGAGTACAGTGAATCTCCGCGCATGTAACCTCTTACGACCGCGCGCGTCAACACACGCTCACCGGTTCGCATGCCCTTGATCCAATCGAACAAGACGGCGAGCGGCAGCAGGCGACGTGGCAGTGATCGCCGAGGGGCCTTGGACGACGGTCGAAGTCGGCGGGCCGTGCGGGCCACGTCCACCATCGTCATGCCGCTGTGCGGTGCAAGGACAAAGCGACCGCTCGCTTCCTCGACTTCGTAGGCCATCCGATGGGCGTGAGCCACGTCCTCGACGTGCACGAAAGCCATCGGGATGGCTGGAATCAAGGGCCAAGCGCCAGAGAGCAAATCGGGCATCCAATCCACGCTTGGAGGGGGCCGAGAGAACCCTCCGCCAAGGATGGCGGTAGGGTTGATCACGCGCAGGTCCAAACCGTGTTCCTCCGCGATGCGCCATGCGCGTCGTTCGGATTCGGTCTTCGCAGCGGTGTACGGCATGCTCGAACCGGATTGCCAGTCTTCCTCGTCTTTTGGTCGCCCACGAGGTCCGCTGCCGACCGCCGCTGTGCTTGACGTGTAGACGATGCGCCTCACACCGGCTTCAGCCGCGGCGTTGAGCACGTGTTCGGTGCCAAGGTTGGCGGTGTTGAGGATGAGTTCTGCTTCACCGCTGAGCGAAAACACCGCGGCCGTGTGAAAGAGGCCGTCACAACCGGCGAGCAGGTTCACCCATGGGTCGGCATCGAGCACGTCGGCCTCGTACATCTCGAGCCGGTCGGAGCAACCCAGCGCCTCAGCATGTCCACGCAGCCGTTCGGTCCGAACAGGGTCCGACAGGTCCCGAACCGTGGCCACGACGGTGTAGCCCTCTGCAAGCAGGTCACGGACCAAATGATTGGCCAGGAAACCGTTGGCTCCGGTGACCAACACGCGCCCCGCCATGGTTCCCCGCTCGCCCGCGCCTACATGAACGTTGAAGTGACCCCGCCCTCAGGCCGTGGCGAGCATCATGCCTTTGCGTGTACACGACACCCGTCGTCGCGAGAAGGTGCCGTTCACCACCATGCGACCCGGTCGGGTCAGCATGTACGTGTGCGGGGTGACGGTCTACGACCGATGTCACCTCGGTCATGCACGGTGCTACCTCGCCTTCGACCTCATCCATCGCTGGCTCGAAGCCAGCGGATACGACGTCGACTACGTTCAGAACTTCACCGACGTTGACGACAAAATCATCGCTCGTGCCAACGAAACCCGCGACGGCGATTGGTTGGGCCTTGTGGACGAGATGATCGAGGGCTATTACGAGGACATGGACGCGTTGAACATCCTCCGTGCGGACCACTACCCGCGCTGCACCGAACACGTGGACGGCATGGTCACCATCATCGAGGACCTCATCGAACGTGGGCACGCCTATGCCGCGGAGGACGGCGTCTACTTCGACGTTTCTTCTGCGCCGGAGAAGTACGGACAACTGACGGGCCAGAGCTTCGATGCCGTGCGTGCAGGGGCCGGCGGCCGCGTGGGCGGCACGGGAGGCGGCAAGCGCGACCACCGGGATTTCGCCTTGTGGAAGGCGGCCAAGCCCAACGAACCCACCTGGCCCTCGCCTTGGGGCGACGGACGACCCGGGTGGCACATCGAATGCACCGCCATGAGCCTGGATCAGTTTGACGGGCCCTTCGACATCCACGGGGGCGGCCATGACCTTCGCTTCCCGCACCACGAGGCAGAGATCTTCCAAGGCGAATGCCACATCGACCATGCGCCGTTGGTCCACCACTGGTTGCACAACGGCTTCGTCAACGTGGACGGGGAGAAAATGAGCAAGTCGCTCGGAAATTTCTGGACCATCCGCGACATCCTCGAGCGGGTCGACCCGCTCGTGCTTCGCTTTGCTCTCATCAACGCACACTACCGCTCGCCCATCGACATGAACGAGGCGTTGCTCCACGACGCAGAACGAAACCATGGTCGGCTCATCGAAGCCTACGCCAAAGCGCTTCGAGGGCGAACCTCGGACCATCCTGTGGCCCTCCCGCACCCGGACGTGGCGAGCCAAGATCCGTTGTCGAAAAGCCTTGGATTGATGGAGCGCATGGCGGAAGGCTTTGCGCTCGCGATGGACGACGATTTCAACAGCCGCGAGGCCATCGCGAAGGTCCTTGGCGGCGTTCGCGAAGCGACCCGGCTGCTCGACGCCGACCTCGATGAAGCAGACGCAAACGCCGTTGCCCACCATTGTGTGGCGTGGTTCGAAGAACTCGCGGGCGACGTTCTGGGCGTTTTGCCTTCGCCCGACGTGCTCTTGGCGGAACCTGAGGAAGACCCACGTCGAGCCGAAGTTGCAGACGAGGTCGAATCCCTGCTCCTTCAGCGTGGGGAAGCGCGTGCCGCCAAAGACTGGCCCGCTGCAGACGCCATCCGAGACCGCTTGGCGGCCATGGGCGTCGAGGTGACGGACACGTCCGAGGGCCCCGTCTGGACGTTGACGTGATCAGGCCGGAGGTCCGCCGGGTGGCGGCGGTGCTGGAATGTCCACGACGTCCTTCTCTTCGTCGTCCTGTTCCTCGGTGACCGTGGTTTCTTCCTCGATGAGGTCCTCTTCGTCAAACAAAGCGTCTTGTGCGGTCAGGTCGATGTCCTCGTCCCGACGTCGCATGACGAACACACCGGCCGCAACCACCACCAGGACGCCGAGGCCGATCAGGCCCATTGGAGCGCCGTCCCCACCGGATGCCGTTTCATCATCGGAGGAGCTGTCGGTGCCGTCGCATCCCAAACCAAGCCCGTCTGCGCAGGGGTCTGTTGGCGTGATGGTGTCGTCGTTGTTGCCGTCGGCGTTGTCCGTGGTCCCGTCGTTGCCGCCGTCGGAGGTGTCTCCGGTGCCGGTGTTGTCGCCGTTGTCGGTGGTCCCGTCGTTGCCGCCTCCGGTGGAAGCGGAGGTGCCCTTGGCCTGCCAGGTCGAGGTGTTGCCAAGATCGACGGCCACCATCGACGCGCCTCGGTCATAGTAACGGTCGTAGACCAAACTGAGGTCCACTTGCGCGTTGCCCGAGGTTGAGCCGTTCAGGGTCTGGAAGTACTGGGGGTCTTCGTAGGTCCACCACGGGTCCAATCCGCCGTGGCCGACGTTGGCGGTGAGGCTGTCAAAGCCGTCCACCTCACCGAAGGTGGCTTCCATGACGGCGGGGTCGAATGCGGCGGCTTCGGTCAGGTTCTCGACGATGGAAGACCAAGAGCGCAAGCCGTCTTCGACGCCGCTTGCGGTCACGTCGATGCGCTTGCCGAACATGCCAGCAGCTTCGTGGTCGTCGCCACGCATCGCCTGCATGAGGTCGGCGTCACCGTAGAGGGCCATGCCGCCGATGACGGTGAGGCGAACGTCAGGATCCACCGCGTCGATGAGGTTGCGGTACGGGTCGAGGTCGTTGGTGTCGATGACCGCCAAGTCGGCGGCCATGCCGGGTGCAATGCGTCCCACGTTCTCTTCCCAGTTGGTGGCCTCAGCGGCATTGGAGGTGACCATTCGCACCATCTCCTCGTCGGTGAAGATGTCTCCAAGCATCTCGTCGTCCCACAGGTCGGCGATCTTCAGCTCATGGAGCGGCGACTTGCTGCCTGAAGGCGACCAATCTGGCGCCAGTGCGATGTTGACACCTGCGGCCTTGGCCGCGGCCACGTCCGTCGTGTCCCCGTAGAGCAGCAGGTTGGACAGCGGTGACCAGACGAGGCTGGCGCCGACCTGACCCATCTTCTGGAATTCCGTGGCGGTCAGGGCGGTGCCATGAATCAGGACCAATTCCCCCACGAGGAGGTCGTTGGCGACCAGAATGTCAAATTCAGCGCGGCTGGATTCGTCGACGCCCTCGCCCAGATGGAGGAACCATGCGTCCAGTTCCTGACTGGCGTTGCCGGTTTTGATGTGGTTCCCAATGTAGTCCGACTCAAGTTCAGTGACTTTGGTGTGGATCTCGTCCCGTCCGAAGTTCCAATCCTCGATGTTGCGGGCCAGCACGCTGGCGTAGGCGTCGTCCGGGTTGGACGGGGCGCCCTGCGAGGCGGTGGTGCCGCCGACGATGACCTTCGCTTCGACGTACTTCATCGCGGCGAATTCTAGGTTGAAGTATGGACCGCCGTGCAGGAGCATCTTCGGTTTGGTGACGAACTCGCTGTAATCGGGGTGGTTCTTCCACTGGTAGCGGTTTTGATAGCCGCCCCATTCGTTGGGTGACGACATGTGGTTTTCCACCGGCCAAACTGGGGCGGTGTTGTAGTGGAGATGGTTGTGCAAATCGAGCAATCCGGGGTAGATGGTGGCGTCCGTGTGGTGCACGGGCACGCCTTCGAGGGTCAAGTCGCTCGGAGCGTCACCGTTCCAGACCTCGACAATGACTCCGTCTTCCACGAGGATGGATCCGTCGTTGTGAACCGTTCCGGCATCGTCCATGGTCACCACGCGACCGGTCAGGACGTAGGCGCCAGAGTGCAGGTGGTCCAAGGCAGTGTAGCACCGTAGGCCGGCGATTGGAGCGGTCACGGTGGCGTTTTCATGCGATCCTGGCGTGGGAGCGTCGTCCTTCCACAGTGTGCCGTTGGCCAAGGGGATGTACGGTCGGTCCCACCAGCTGTCCTTGTCGGGCCAGCTCATGCTGTCCACATGAGCGCCTTCTGCGGTACGAAGGACGGCGCTGTCGCCGCCGTAGTAGTCGAGTTCAATGCCGGAGTCGGCGCGGAAGATCACCACGCGTGCATTTGGCTCCAGCACGGTGTCCCAAGGCAGGCGGCAGGGCGGGGAGCCTCCGCCTTCTTCGTCGTCAAGCCACCAATCCGACACGTCCACTGGGGTGCTTCCCGCGTTCCAAATTTCGATGAATTGGTCCGACGAGCTGCCGAAGTACCCGTCGCCGTTCCAGTCGACGCCGTCGTAGTCCTCGGACGAAGCCGAAACCAGGACCTCGGAGATCCGTACGTCAGGAACATCGTCTTGGCCGGCCACCAGCGGGACGGTGGAGAGCATCATCAGGAGGACGAGGAGGGCCGCAGGCAGACGGGCTTTCACGGCCGTCCATTCGCAGACGCCCCATCAAGGCATCTCCCTCGGCGGCAAGATGCACGAACATGTTCGCCAACAGGTCAAGGGACCCCCGCCGTGAGGAACCCACATGCCCACCGTGGACCTGACCGAGGAGACCTTCGAAGCCGCCCTCGCGGACAACACCATCATGTTCATCGATTTCTGGGCTGACTGGTGTGGACCCTGCAAGGCCTTTGGTCCGGTCTACGAGCGTGTCTCCGAAGACCATCCTGACGTGTTCTTCGCCAAGGTGGACACGGAAGATCAGCAAGCGCTCGCCGGCTCCTTCGGCATTCGTTCCATTCCGACCACGGTCGCGTTCAAGGAAGGCGTTGGTGTGTTCATGCAGCCAGGTGCGCTGCCTGAAGAGGCCCTTCGCGACCTTGTCGGGAAAGTCAAGGAACTCAACATGGACGACGTTCGCGCCATGATCGCCAAGCAGGAAGCCGAAGCCAAGGCCCAAGAGGAGGCTGCCTCCAAGTCCGCTGACGATGCAGGGTGCTGTGGCGACCCGTCATGTTCTAATTGACCCCGCTTGAGGCCTTCCCGTGCGTCACGTTGCGTTCATGCTCGTTTGGCTGATGTTGGCCATGCCGTTGGCAGGATGCCTCGGGGCCGAAGAGGACGAACCTCTGGTCGATGCGGGTGATTCCACTTACCCCAACCCTTGGGAGCGAGGCGATCTTACCTACGACGACAGCGATGTGTTCAGCCGGGTCACCACCAACGGCAGTTACGGCATCATTGACGCCGTCTCGGTGTTCGTCCCGGTGGACAGCATCACCGCCGCCGACGGAGGAGCAGGGCTGACGGGCGATGCCGAGGTTCATCTTGGCCTATGGTTGCCTGAAATCGAAGGGTGCGACTGGACGTTGGAGAACGTCTCCGAGGAATGCCGCGTTCCGGTGATTGCCGACGTGGGTCCATACTACGACGACGGTGACGTGAGCGCCGTGACCCCTGCGGACCGTTTGGGCCGCTTCCTCATCGAAAACTACGTTCCCCACGGTTATGCCGTGGCTCAAGTCTCGGTGTTCGGCACCGGTGAATCGAACCACTGCATGGACCTCATGGGGACCGATGAACAACGCGGTATCGATGCGGCCGTGACCTGGCTCGGGACCCAAGGGTGGTCCAACGGCCGTGTGGGCCTCATCGGCAAGTCGTATGACGGCAGCACGCCGTGGCAAGCGGCCACCTTCGGGAACCCCCACCTCGCGACGATCGTCCCAATGTCCGGCCTCATCGGTGTTCACGATTTGATGTGGCGCAACGGCAGCATGGAAGCACGTGGCATGATCATGCACAACGGCGTCTACGGCTCCTTTGGCATCGACGGCGACAGCGAGGACAGCCACACGCTCTGCGAAGGTTACCTCGAAGGCTACGCCAACGGACCCGCGGCCTACCTGACGGGTGGCATGGTGACCTACGCCGGCAACGACTACTGGACGGAACGCTCCTTCCTTGATCGCGTCCTTCAGAATTACCAGGGTTCCGTCTACATCATCCAAGGCATGCAGGATTGGAACGTCGATCCGCATATGGCCTTCCCCATTCACCAGCAGGTGCATGACGCTGGCATTGAGGTGAAGACCCTCGCAGGCCAGTGGGCCCACGATTACCCTGATCGCGTCTCAGGGCACAGTTCCCAAAGCAGCGGTCGCGGCGCGGAAGCCTATCCGTACACCCTTCGCTGGGATTGGGCCGACGAGATGCTCGTTTGGTTCGATTGGTACCTGCGCGACGAAGGCGTTGCGCCGATTCTCGGTGTTGAAATGCAGGACAACCGTGGCGGATGGCGTTTTGAGTCCACCTGGCCTGCTGAAGACACGAACTACGTTGAGGTCACGGGCGCCGATCTTGGCCCCACGGGGGCGAGCATCACGCCAACGGCGTCCATCTCGATGACCTACGGGCCCTTCGAAAACGACACGTGGATTGCCGGTATGCCGACCTTCCACATTCCTATCACGCCCCATACCACCAACGGCGCGCATGGTTTCCTCGAGATGACCGACTCCAACGGCATGCACCTTGGTCACGCAGTCATGGATTTCCGCTTCTATGACGGCGGACGCGACGGCCAGGAGGTGCTCCAGCCCTTTGCAGCCGTGACGGGGAAAATGGAATTCTTCGCGATGGACGTCTTCCTTGAGGCTGGCGAGTCGATCACCCTCACGATGACCCAAACCGGAGAAGACTACGTTCCGTCGCCTGCATCCGTGGGATGGTACACCATCAACTGGGACGGTGCAGTGCTGACCTTGCCGCTGGTCGAGCGCACGTGCGACGAGTTGTTCCGTGCGCCGATGCAGAGTTACGGCGAAGACGCTGCTCGAAGCTGCTGATCAAAAGGCGTCGAGGATCGAGGCGAAGACCGCCTTGGCAGGCCCTTCTGAACGCTCAACCAAACGACGCACGATGAGTTCAGGCGTGCTGCGGGCCAAGTGGTTCCTGCGTGGCGTGCGGTCCACGATGAGTTCCAGATGTTCGTCCAAGCCACGTGCCTCGATGCCGTCGATGCGCAGGTCGTCACGTCCGGTTGCCTCGATGATGGCGGGGGCCAAGTGAGTGACGAGGACCATGGAGGTGTCCGGATGGGCCTCAGCCGCGAGCAGCATGCCGGCAATGATGCGGGCACCTGCACCCGGTTCGGTGATGGCTTCCAACTCGTCGGCAAGGATGAGCTTGGACGTCGGGTCGCTGACGACCTCGGCGAGGTCGACCAGCGTCTGTTCGAGCGCTCCGGCCGACTGGGTGCCGCCCGCTTTGGCCAGCACCTGCAGGTGCTTGACGCGGCCCACGCGTGCTTCTGCTGCCGGCACGGGCAGGCCCATGTGGGCAAGGATGCAGGTGAAGCCAAGCAGTTCGAGCAGGGTGGTCTTGCCACCGCTGTTGGCACCGGTCAGCAAGGCCACGGTTTGTCGGTCGCCTTCGTCGGCCGAGCGGCCGACGCCGTAGGTGACGGGGTCCGGCTCAATGCCGAGCAGCGGATGCCGTCCTTCGACGACGACCAAGCCGTGTTCGACCATCGTCGGCCGCACGCAGCGGTGCGCCTCGGACCAGCGGGCCACAGACAGCCATTGGTCGAGTTCAACCATCGCCTCGATGGCGTCCGCGCAGACCTCGCGCAAGGGGGCAAGCGCACCAGAGAGGCGCAGCAGTTCCGCGGCCTCGTCTGCAGCGATGCGACGTTCCAGGTCTTCGACGAGCAGATCGACTTCCTTCCGGTCGATTTTCAGCGGCCAACCGTCCTTGAACAAACGCTGCGGCATGCGCAGCCCGGTTCCATTGAGCAGTTCGGACAGGGCCATGTTCGCTTCCTCGATGGCGCTCTCGATGGCCTCGGTCGTCGCGGCACGCAAGCGTCGTTGGAGGCCGGCACCGTTGGCCAACGCGTCGAGCATGTCGGCGCCGCTCAGGGCCAATTGGGCTTCGCCCATGGCTTCCTCAACCCGCTCACGGACCTGCTTTTCCAGTTGCTTGATGGTCGGCCATAGTCGGTCCGCCACGTCGTGAAGAAGGTCAGGATCGCCGTTGTCTCCGATGTCGTGGAGCAACGCCTCGAGGTCCTCAAGGTCGTCCATCATCGGCGCGAGGCGCTCCAAGACTTCGTCTGCACCCTTGACGGCCTGCATCGACGGCCAACGCTGGACCAGGTCCGCCACGAGGCCGAGCAGCGTGGCGTTGGTGCGGAACCATGCAAGGGTCGCCTCGGGCAGCGCCATCGCGTCGACGGCGTCCTCGGGCAAGACCAGCCAGCCGTCGGGAGCGTCGAGCGGTGCGCCTTCGCCGATCCAACTGACCTGCTTGAAGACGCGATAATCGCGCCACGTCTCGTCAGCACCCGGCGTCAACACACGGCACTGCTTGGCCAGTTCAGGTCGGTCTTGCAAGGTCACGACCACGCGGTCGTGGCGTCCGGTCGGGCTGCGTGGTCGAGCGAGACCTTTCCATGCCTCGGCCAACCCTTGGACCGCATCAGAGGCGGCCAGGGCACGCGCGGCATCGACGGTGTCCCAGCGTGATTCTGGGTTTTGGATGGGCGTGAGCAAGGCCAAGCGTTCACGCGAAGCCGCGCAAGCAGCGTGTTGACGAATGTCTTCGATGAGTTGCGCGTGCAACTTCTCCGCCTCGCGGGTCGCGAGGAAACCGCCGTCGTCGCCGCTGGCAGCGCGCGCAAGGGCCAATGCGCGCTTCGGAGAAACGCCGTTGACCGACGCGATGCGTGAGATATCACCGGACTGCAGTGCGGCCATCGCGGCGTCTTCGCCGTCGAAGTGCTCGCGGAGCTTGTCGGCCAGCTTTTGTCCGAGACCAGGGACCCGTTCAAGCGCCATCATGGGCAAAAATCCACGTCAACGGTTCTTGAGGTTGCCCTTCCTGAGCAGCATGGTCACCGATTTCGTCTCGTGGTGAAGGACGCCCACCTCGACGAACTCGAACCGCGCATGAAAGCGCATTGAGCCGGGGTTTGGAGGATTCAGATTCACTTCTGCGGCGATTGGAACGTGGTGTTCGGTCGAGTACGACACGACCGCTCGATACAAGGCGGCCCCAAGGCCTTGGTTCCTTGAATCGGTGGCGACGGCCACCCGATCGACGTAGATGAAGCCGTCATACCTCGCGTTGAACCACGCGTAGTTCAGGCTTCCATAGTCGGCCTGAGGTGGGAGGCAGATGACGAATCCCAACAGCACGTCGTCAGAAAAGGCCCCGCGGGCGAAGGAAGACACGTTGAGGAGGTGCCCCATCTCGTCTTCGGATACCTTGCCCGTGCCGGGCAAGCCCTGCTCGTTGATCGACCACATGGCCTGCAGATGCTCGCGCGTCAAGTGGCGAATCTGCATGGCTGCGTGTGCACGGCCCGAGACTTGAATGGAACCCTTTGGGATGAATCAGGCGGCAAGGGTCTGGTTCCAGACCTCGCTCATTTCGTCGTGGTTGGTCCAGATGCCCTTGCGGTCAAACTCGATGTTCCCGTTGGCGTCGACGTAGAAGATGTGCGGAATCCCGACCACGCCGATTTCCTCGGACATGTTGGGCCCGTGGATGAAAGGGCGGTCCAGGTCGCGCTCGAAGGAGGCCTCCATGTCGTCGTTCCAATCGACCATGTCGCTGTACTCCTCGCGTGGATCTTTGTTGAAGACGAGCAGCCGCTCCTCTGGAATCACCTGGTCAATGGCGTCCAGGGTGGGGTGGCAGTGACGGCACCATGAGGCGGAAATGTAGGCCACCCACGGTTCACCGTCCATCATGCTCTTGCTGACGGTGGTGTTGGTCAAGCCGTCCTCCAGTTCAAACTCAGGGAAGGGCTCAGCCACCGTTTCTTCGCTCACGCAACCTGCGAGCATGACCACGAGGACGAGCAGCACGGAGGCCACAGCACGTGCGTTGAGCATGGTGTCACGTCACCCTCTGTGCGGCATCAACCTGTCGCGGAAGCCACGCTTGATGTCCAGACTTAAAACCAGAAAAAAAACCACAGGAGAACGTATGCTAGATAGCCTATTGTATAGCCTCCACCCACGAGAAATATCGACATGAACCCACTTTTGACGAGGTTTTCTCTTGGACAAGCAG
>MDSV01011533.1_pt1 | contig 49657 bp, 43 predicted proteins | sample 810851 | NCBI WGS metagenome assembly MDSV01 (sample SAMN05326640, study PRJNA326480) | marine metagenome | isolation source: seawater | place: Atlantic Ocean: North East | collected 2012
ACGGTGCGGGCTTGAGCCCATACATCATCACGATTCAAGTTGTAGAGGCGCCCCTTGTTTCTAGAGTTACGATCGAGGGGCTGCAGAATGTGTCAGCTCGGGAAGTACGAGACACTACGGGGCTCAACAGTGGGTTCCCTCTCAGTCAGCAGAGGATCTTAGAAGCCAAGGCTTACATTCGTTCGGAATTGGCATCAGAGGGGATCCCCTTTGCGGAGATAACCGAAACCGTGGTCCCCACGGCCCGGGAAAATGAGATAGAGCTGGTTCTCAACGTGAGTGAAGGGCAACGAGTCACCATAGCGGAGATCCGCTTCAGCGGTAACACGGGGCTCTCCGATGAAGAACTGGCTGGCTCGATGTCGACTCAAAAAGAAGGCTTTTGGTGGTTCCGTTCTGGGACCTATGATCAAGTAACGTTCGCAGGCGACCTCGCGGAGAATCTCCCACGACTTTATCGCTCCCGGGGATACCTCGACATGGAGGTGATCAGGGACTCCCTGATTGTAGATCCGCTGACTGGAAAGGCTATCCTCGAGGTCAGTGTCCAAGAAGGAGAACAGTACCTGCTCGGTGACTTTGAGATCGAAGGAAACACGGTTTTCGAGGATGAAGAGCTCGAGGACTACTTTCGCTCGACCCGGCGTGGTGGCTTGCTGGGCACGTTAGGCCTCGGCGGTAGCGGGGGTCCTGCGAATGAAGAGGGTGAAACCTTCAATGCAGAATCCTTCAACGAAGCGATAACTGCGGTCGAGGAGCGTTACCGTAACGAGGGTTATCTGTATATCAGAGTAAACCCTATAGTCAGTCTTAACGAAGGCGAAGACGGAGCCTCACCGACTGTTGACGCAAGCTGGCAGGTTGTGGAAGGCACGCCAGCTATTGTGAATCGTGTCTCGATCGAGGGCAACGAGTACACCTACGAATGGGTGATCCGAAATCAGCTGTTTGTGCTACCCGGAGACGTTTACAGCCAAGACCGGTTGCTGCAGAGCTATCAGAATATCTCAGCACTTGGATTCTTCGAGGCACCTCTTCCATTCCCCGATATTGTGCCGCTGGACAATGGGGATGTCGACGTGACGTTCAATGTTGTGGAAAAGCAGACTGGATCCATCAACTTCGGCACTTCAATGGGCGGATATTACGGTGTGTCCGGGTTCATAGGGTACGAGCAGCCCAATTTGTTCGGACAAGCGAAGGCCGGTTCACTGCGTTGGGATTTCGGCCGGTATGTCAACAGCTTTGAGGTTTCGTTTACGGATCCGGCGCTGTTTCAGAGTAGGACATCAGGTACGGTCTCTCTGTTCAATAGTAGGGATCGATTCTTTCAGTTTGCGTCCGGGCGACGGCGCCGCTTGGGCGGAAATTTCCGGTTCGGTCTGCCTTGGTTGGGTTCACAGCGAACTCGTGTCTTTCTTGGGTATGGGCTTTCGCGCACGAAATACGAGCTATTCGACGACGTAGATGATACTTCGTTGTTTGGTCGCCCGCCGGGAATACAGAGTCAGTTATCTCTCGGAATTACACGGAGCACTCTCAACCATCCGCTTTTCCCAACACTCGGCTCTCGCCAAAACATCACGATAGAGCAGAATGGTGGTTTCTTGGGTGGTGATGGGAATTTCACTCGAGTGTTGGGGGATGGGAGCTTTTGGGTTCCTGTCGGCCAGGTTGGTGGTGACGGAAATCCTGGGGGAGGGATTCGATTCGCCTTGGGACTGACCTTACGTGCGGGTGCTGTGTTTGGGGACGCTGGGGCGTTCCCGTTCGACCGCTTTTGGATGGGTGGTGTGCAGTTCGGTCAGCAGTTGCGAGGCTATGACGAAACGACGATTACTCCTCTCGGGCTCTACCCCCGGCGTTCTGCTGAGATCTCGGAGATTGATCGCCTCGGGGACGCGTTCTTTAGCCTTACGGCTGAGTACGCCATTCGCTTGAGCGACCAACTTGGATTAGGCCTCTTTTATGACGCAGGAGGACTCTGGCGGGATCCGTCCGAATTCACCCCACAAAATCTGTATCGCGGTGCGGGTGTGGGGATGCAAATCGTTACGCCGTTCGGACCGCTTGGTCTGGATTACGCGTATGGATTTGATAAGGCCTCTCCAGGGTGGAAACTCCACTTCCGGATGGCTCAAGGGCAGGGTATGTAGAGTGAACCCCTGTACCTAGGCCGGGCTTCACTAGAGATTTCCATCGAGTTTACGAACGCCGCGGACAGTGGCGTGCCAACAGGACCGACGACTCTGGGACACTCAGAAGTTTTCGTTGGTAACGACAACAAAACGGGATAAAACCATGCGACGCAGCTTATTTACAATCGGCGCGCTTGCCCTCGTATGTGCTGCGGGGGCTGTAGAAGCGCAGGCTCCCAAGCTCGGTTACATCAACTCTCAGGAGATCTTGGTCAACGCTCCGGGGGCGGAGGCTGCCCAGGCGGCGTTCGATGCTGAGATGTCCGGATACCAAAACGAGATCGTGCAGCTGGAGACGGAACTTCAGAATCTTGAGGCGGCGCTCCAGCAGCAGCAGCTAACTCTCTCGCCCGAGGCGCGGGCGAATCGGGAACAGCAACTCCAAGCAAAATTTCAGGAGTATCAGCAGCGGACTGGACAGCTCCAAGAAGTCGCAAATCAACGGCGTGCGGCGCTTATCCAGCCCGTGATGGACAACATCACCGCTGTTATAGAAGAGTTGCGAGAGGAGGGGTCGTATTCTCTGATCCTCGATGCTGCAGCTGGATCGATCGTTTCCGCTGACCCGGCATTAGATCTGACACAAGAGGTGATAACCCGCCTGCAGGCTGCTGCAGATCCAGGAGTGGGACCGAGCGAGTGAAGGGTCACTAGGCACCAGAGGCCATCCTTGGACAGGATCAGCCTAGGCGAGATCGCTAGTCTCGTCGGCGGCCGAGTCATCGGCAACCCGGGCCGAGAGGTTGTCGGTGTCGCATCAATCGAGGATGCTGGCGAGCACCAGATCGCATTTCTGGCCTCGAAGAGATACGTACGGTTTCTCGAGGAATGCAGTGCCCGGGCGTTTCTGGTCTACGAAGGACTCAGTGACACTCTGAGTACCCAAGTTGACGCGGTAGCCGTGGATGACCCTTATCCGGCACTTCAGCGATTGCTCGTCCACCTCCAACCCAAGGTAGCACTCCCCGTCGCCGTTCACGGGACTGCTGTGCTCGGCCCAGGAGTCTCGCTCGGGGCTGGCGTCTCCATTGGTCCGTATGCTGTTCTTGAAGCTGGAGTGACCGTCGGAGAAGCTTCAATTATCGGAGCTCACGTGGTGCTAGGCGCCGGTACCACTTTAGGAGCTAAATGCCGGCTACATCCACAAGTGGTGACTTACCAAGACACATTGATTGGGGACGAGGTAACGATACACTCAGGTGTTCGTCTTGGTGCGGACGGTTTCGGATACACCTTGGTGGAAGGAAGGCATCTTAAGATTCCCCAACTGGGGCGGTGCGTAATAGGTGACCGAGTTGAGATTGGAGCGAACAGTGCCATAGACAGAGGGTCTCTGGGGGACACTCACGTTGGTGAAGGAGTAAAGATCGACAATCTGGTCCATGTCGCTCACAACGTACGAATCGGCGCTCAGACACTCTTGGCTGCCCTCGTGGGGATAGCGGGCTCCACGAGGATAGGAGAGCGTGGGTGGTTCGGAGGACAATCGGGAGCGATAAACCAACTAGAGATCGGTGATGATGTGAAGGTCACCGTACAAGCAGGGATCACACGGGATGTCCCTGATGGAGCGACTATGTTCGGGTTTCCAGCACGTCCCCGAAGCGAAGGACTTCGCAAAGAGGCTTCGCTCGCCGTTCTCCCAAGGTTACGGGCTCGGGTCTCTGAGCTTGAAAGGGATGTCAACAGCATTTCTCGGAAGCTTAGCGAGGCCGGAGAAGGCAGCGAGTAGGCCCACGAGCCCGTCCTCATTATCTTTAAGCGTGAATCACCTACTTAAGCGTGAGGCACATTGTTGTTCGCCTTAACCTTCGAGGCTTCATGAGTGGCCCTTTACAGCGTTCCGTATCGGCGGAGATCACACTCGATGGCACAGGCGTGCATTCTGGCGAGTCAGCAAAACTGACGTTTAGGCCCGGTGAACCCGATACCGGTGTGTTATTCGTGAGGACGGACCTCGAACAGACCCCTTCGATTCCCGCCGACCTAGATCACGTGATCGGCACGGAGTTGGGTACTACGATCGGGCATGATGGGGCACGTGTGCTGACTGTAGAGCATGTCATGGCGGCAGTCGCGGCTCACAAAATCGACAATCTAGTAGTTGAGATTGACGGTCCTGAGGTTCCAATTCGTGACGGGTCGTTCGGTGATTATTTTGACGCACTCTCCGAAGTTGGGCCGGTCGAGCAGGATCAGGAAGCGAGTGTTTTGGCAGTCAGTGGTCCTGTTACGGCGGAACTGGAGTCCGGATCATCATATGTCGCGACACCTCACTCAAGAATGCGGATTTCGGCGACGATCGATTTTGAGCACCCGAGAATCGGACGGTGCTACGGCTCATATGACGTGGATGCAGGCTTCGCGGATGAAATAGCGCGAGCTCGCACCTTTGGGTTCGAGGCGGACGTAGAAGAGTTACATGGGCGAGGTCTTGCACTCGGAGCTTCGTTGAAAAACACAATCGTTCTCGATGGTAAGGATATTCTAAACGATAGCCTCCGGTTCGAAGATGAGTTTCTCCGCCACAAGGTCGGGGACATCATAGGCGACCTAGCCTTACTCAGTAGACGCTTGGATGCTCACGTGCTTGCTGATCGTCCGAGCCACGAGGGCAATATTGAGTTAGCGCGAGCGATTCGGACTCATCTCCGACGAAGCGGTCCTCCGGTAGCTGATATATCACGCCTGATGACCTTTCTTCCTCATCGGTACCCGATGCTCTTAGTAGATCGGGTGATCGATTTCGATCCGGGTCGGAGCATTGTCGGGCTCAAGAATGTCACGATCAATGAGCCCTTCTTTCAGGGTCACTTTCCGGGGCATCCGATCATGCCTGGGGTTCTGATAGTGGAGGCGATGGCGCAGTGTGGTGGGTTGCTTCTCATGGATCATGTAGAAGAGCCCGAGGAAAAGGTCGTCTACTTCATGACCATGGATAACGTAAAGTTCCGTAAGCCCGTGGTTCCAGGTGACACTCTCGTATTCGAGCTCAGCGTGAATTCCATGAAGAGACAGGTGTGTAAGCTGTCTGGTCGGGGCCTCGTAGATGGTCAGGTCGTCGCAGAGGCTGACTTCATGGCTCGAATCATGGATCGGTGATATGACCGAGCGGTCACCGATGACCGTGCGCTGCGAGACACGGATTCATCCTACTGCGATCGTACACGCCGACGCGCAGATCGGGGAGGGAGTTCAGATCGATCCGTGGGTCATAATCGGACCGCAGGTTACCATCGGAGCCGGCACTAGGATCGGGCCCAGGGTGCTCATCGAGCGTGACACGTCAGTGGGCGAGGACTGTACTATAGGGAACGGTGCAGCTCTTGGGACAGATGCCCAAGACATGAAGTATAGGGGGGAGCCTGCCACTCTGGAGATCGGTGACCGGACGGTTATTCGGGAATTCGCCACGTTGAACCGGGGAACTGCGGCGTCCGGAAAGACCGTAGTGGGTTCCGATTGTCTAATCATGGCATACGTGCATGTGGCTCATGATTGCGAGCTGGGGAACCACGTAATTTTGTCGAATGCGGTGAACATGGGAGGACATGTTCTAATTGAGGATTGGGCGATCGTGGGGGGACTCACTCCCATTCATCAGTTCGTGCGGATTGGTGCTCACGCATTTGTAGGGGGCGGCTCACGCATATCACAAGATGTTCCGCCGTACTGCAGGGCTGCGGGAAATCCTCCTCGGCTTTTTGGGCTTAATTCGGTCGGACTGGAGCGTCGGGGTTTATCCGATGAAGTTCGGAAAGCCCTCAAAAAGGCATACAGAATTCTTTTTAAAAGTGATGCGAGCCTATCTAAAGCCTTGTTGCGGGCGGACGAAGAGATTCAGGGAATCCCCGAGGTCCGACACCTGATTGAATTTATCCGCGCCAGTGAGCGTGGTATAACCACTTAAAAAAGAACGGGTAGGCCCAGGCGGGCTTCAACTAAAGAGGTTGATCATGTCGCTCATTAGGGCAAGAAAGCGCCGGAAGTCTAACTGGATGGATACACGCAAGGGGATGCCGCAAGCGAGACTGATCGGCTATCTGATAATTGTGATCTTGGCGATCTGGTACCTTGGCTGGGCCTTCTGACTGACTTTCAGCCAACAATCCTGGTTCTAGCGGGCGAGCCTTCGGGGGATATTCACGCAGCCAAGGTTGTAGCTGAACTCAGGGTGCGGAGCCCCAACGCGCGTTTCTTGGGCATGGGTGGGCCTAACATGAAGGCACAAGGTGTCGAGCTGTTTGCCGAGCTCGGGACGCTTGCCGTTATGGGCTTCAGTGAAGTGGTACCGAGGATTCGCTACTTCATGAGACTTCGGCGTAAAGTAGTAGCACTCATACACAGTGAATCGCCAGATCTAGTAATATTGGTCGACTACCCCGGGTTCAATTTACCAATTGCCAAAGCCGCCCATGAGCGAGGCTGTGCCGTGCTCTACTACATAGCTCCTAAGGTTTGGGCATGGAATGAGAGGCGCGCTCGAACACTCGCCACTGTAGCCGATGCAGTAGCTGCTATCCTCCCATTTGAGGTGGATCTGCTCAAAGAGCACGGCGTTAATGTGGAATATGTTGGCCACCCGCTTCTAGACCGAGCCACCAGTATTCCCTCTCGAGATGAGTCATTCAGGGCTTGGGGTCTGGACCCAGAGCGCCCACTCTTGGGCATCTTGCCTGGATCCCGGATACAAGAGGTCGAGCGACACCTTACCCCGTTTGTTGAGAGTGCTCAGGTGGTCGTGGACCGGCGGCCGGGTGTCCAGGTGCTTATCTCGCAGGCACCAGGCTTGGACGACTCTCATTTTCGAGATCTAGAATTCTCAGTTGTGAGAGAAACGCCAGCTCTAGTTCGGTGGTCGGACTGTGTCTTAACGAAATCTGGAACGTCAAGTCTAGAGACGGCGCTGGAGGGGACGCCCCTCGTGGTAGCTCATCGAGTGAGCTGGCTCAGTGGAATCCTAGCTCGCCTCTTACTAAGGACACGGTACATAGGACTCCCAAATCTTGTTGCTCACCAGCAGATAGTGCCTGAGGTTCTTCAAGGAGAAGTGAGTCCCGAGGTGATCGCGCCTTTGCTTTTAGAACTGATAGATGAATCCAGTTCCGTGCGGATAGGGCAGATACAGAACCTTGATCGGATGACTGGTCTCTTGGGTGAGGGGGGCGCTTCATCACGCGTGGCTGAGATGGCGATGACTCTCCTGGGCCGACATTCATGAAAAGTCTGCGGTTCAAGAGCGTGGGCGCCTTCGGTACTGGGCTTTTGAAGGGCCATTTCCTGACAACCCAAATTGAGCGTGTGGGTAGCGAGCATTACGGGCGATTTCGCGAGATTGGACAACCTGTAATGTTTGTTTTCTGGCACGGTCAGCTTCTACCCTTGGTTCATTACCATCGCAATGAAGACATCGTAGTATTGGTGAGTGAGCACGATGACGGTGAGTATCTAAGCCGTGTGCTACTTCGTAATGGGTTCGGTGTTGTCCGGGGATCAAGCACCAGGGGAGGCGCTAGGGGGATCAAGGGGCTAGTGGATGCTGCGAAAGAAGGCCGAGATGTCGCCGTGACACCGGATGGGCCTCGCGGTCCCTCGCGTGTCTTCAAGCACGGAGCACTCGCTGTGGCTCAGGCCGCCGGTTTGCCGATTATTCCCATTGTTGTGAGCTCTACTTCGGAATGGCGGCTAAAGAGCTGGGATGATTTCATGGTACCTAAGCCGTTCTCTAGGATCCGCATCCAATACCTTGAGCCTCGAGCTATACCACGTGGGGCGAGTCGTGCGGATCTAAGCCTCATAGCTGATGAACTAGGTGACACCCTGAGAGCGGGCACTGTGGGGTGAAGTCAAGTATTCAGTCGCTGGCTTGGAAGGTGTGGAGGGGGCGTGCGGGACTCTTAGGTCGGATCCTAAGCCTGCTCTTGCTCCCCGCGGAAGGACTTTGGCGAATGGCCACGGCAGTGCGGAATCAATATTTCGACCGACAATGCCAATATTGTATTCATGGTTTTCCAGTTGTCTCCGTGGGCAACCTTGCGGTAGGAGGAACAGGAAAGACTCCAATCGCATCGTGGATAGTATCAGAGCTGAGAAGGGGGGGGAGCCGGCCTGCTATCCTGCATGGGAAATCTGGGGCGGACGAGGCGCTCCTCCATTATCACTGGACTCCGAAGGTCCCGGTACTGGTAGAGGACGATCGCCGGCTATCTCTAAAGAGGGCGAGAGAGGTCGGCGCGGACATTGCAATTCTAGATGATGGTTTTCAGCACCGGAGAGTTGGAAGGCAAGTGGATCTGGTCGTTCTGGCTGCGGAGGATGACTTTCCCTCGCCTCTGCTTCCTCGTGGACCCTTCCGAGAACCTGTCTCCGCGCTGAAGCGGGCTGATGCTGTCGTGATCACAAGACGCACCGCCAGCTACCGAGATGCTGAGGAATTGGGCCAGCGATTGCTTCCGGTTGTGTCTTCGGGATGTGTACTGGGGTCTCTTAGATTCGAGACTGCCAGGTTGACTCCACTCAGAAACTTTCCGGGTATTGGTGACATCTCTCAGGGGTTGGGGCCATCGGAAGAGGGGACATTGTTTAATGCCGCCATGGGCTCCGAGGCTGGGTGGAAGCCTTTAATCGAGAATGCGTTGGTCCTTACAGCGGTGGGCAGGTCAGAAAACGTTTTAGCGACTGTAGGAGAACTCACTACCGGTTCGGTGGACATGCTTTCATTTGCGGATCACTATCGTTTCACAGAGGAGGATGTCACTGCGGCTCGGGAGCGAGCGGGTTCGCGGCCGATTCTTGTGACCGAGAAGGACGCCGTAAAGCTGACCTCCTTTGCGGGGTTAATGACTCCGTGCTACGTAGTTGAACAGCAACTAGTGTGGGACTGGGGACAAAATGATGTGCGCAGCCTTCTACAGCATAAGGCGGTCACGTGAAGATCTTGGTTGTCACAGTAGGGAAAGTTCGAGGTCGGCTCATTGAATCCGTGCAGGAGTATGAGAAGAGGGCCAGTCGCTACTGGAAGATTGAGTTCATCTCAGTAGCTCAGGAGTCTGCGCGTTCAATCAGTCCTGAGAAGGTCAAAGAAGCTGAAGCCTCTCGGATTCTCAGCAAGGTGCCTCTGCAGTTCGAACTGATTGCGTTGACGCGCGAGGGTGAGGGGATAACGTCTCTAGGACTGTCCGAGTTCCTAGATAAGCGCTTGATGGATGCGTTGCCAGGGATAGGCTTCATTATTGGTGGCGCCTTCGGGCTTGGTGACGCTGTACTGTGTAGAGCACGCCACCATCTTTCTCTCTCGGACATGACGTTGCCTCACGAGATGGCGAGACTTGTCTTGGCCGAGCAGCTGTACCGCGCGGGTACGATCCTGCGCGGCGAACCTTATCATAAAGGCTGAAATGGAGCTTATCGTCTCGTGTACAACGGGGAGGGGTATAGTTCAGGACTATCTTGATAAAAGTCCCAAGGCGATCCCGTTTTACGGCCGCCATTATGCTCAGGAGGGTGCCTTTGAGGAGAAGGCATTAGAACTTGATCTCCGTTTTGATCAGGATTCCCGACGCCGTGCGGCCGATGCGCTTGTGGTCCCGGTCGGCGCTGACGTTTCGAGGCTTGAGGCCTTTGTCGAGGATGGGGGATTCATGGTCACCACCGGGCAACAACCGGGCCTATACGGAGGACCGCTATACAGCATCTATAAGGGACTCACCGCTGTTCGGGTCGCGGAGGCCGCCGAAGCTAAGCTGGGGAAGCCCGTGATCCCGGTGTTTTGGGTCGCGTCAGATGATCATGACTGGGAAGAGGCGAATCATTCCTACCTCATCAATACAGAAAATGAGTTGTGTCGGTTTGAGATTCCCGGTTCGGAAGGCAAGGACCGTCAATCTCTTCATCGGATAAAGCTTGGCGAAGAGGCAGACGGGGTGCTCGATGATTTTGTGGCATCACTGCCTAAAACTGAGTTTACGGAGGAATTGGTAGCCGTACTTCGGGATGGCTTCTCCTCAGGTAGTTCAATACCACAGGGCTTCCATGAACTGCTCCAACATCTCCTAGGCCGATTTGGTCTTTTTTTCACAGATGCGACTGATCCGGCCATTAAAGCGGCATCACGTGACCTTGTGCGCGAGGAATTAGCCACCTCAGGAACGATGGAGGACGTTCTTAGGGGCACCGCGGATGCTCTAGAAGGTGCAGGCTACGGACTGCAAGCTGCGATCATGCCCGAAGGTGTAAATCTGTTCGTGGAAGGCCCACGCGGCCGTGAGCGTCTCTATCGGGACCCGGCTGGGTTCCGACTGAACACCTCGCAAGAGGTTCGGAGTGCATCAGATGTTCATACGTCTTTTGACTCGGACCCAGCCTCAGTCAGCCCAAACGTGCTATTTCGGCCGGTAGTCGAGAGCCATGTTTTTCCAACCCTAGCGTACGTCGCTGGCCCAGGTGAGATAGGCTATTACGCCCAGTTGAGTAACTATTTCAAGGCGCATAACATAGAGATGCCTATTGTGTGGCCGAGATTCAGTGTTGCCACAATTGAGAAGAAAATCAGCAAAGTGCTCAAAAAGTTTGACGTAACGTTAGATGAGCTTCAACGCCCCTTTCATGAGATCGCAAGTGGTTTTGCGCATGATGAAATTCCCACTGAGAGCAAGAAGGCCATAAGTAAACTCAGGGCATCCTTAAGTGAGGGAGTCAGCGAGTTACAGGTGGCGGTAAGTGCCGTAGATCCGACCCTTAAGGCTTCTGCAGAGCAGTTCCGGAATCAGGCGTTCGGTACACTGAAGGATGTAGAGGCGAAGGTTGCGCAGGCGGTGAAGCGTGAGAGCACAATCGCCCTGTCACAGCTGGAGAAAGCACAGCTCCATTTGATGCCGAACGGGAAGCCCGCCGAACGTGTACAGGGACCTATGTACTACCTAGCCCGCTATGGTGGCGCGTTTCTTGATGCACTGTATGATCGATTCGAAGTTGACCTTGATTGTCCCCCTGACGCTGGAAGATAGGATGCGTCTGTTAGTCACCTCCTGAGATCCGTAGGTTTCGGCATGTTCCCCGAGCTATTCCTCATCCTAGTCATCCTGATTCCGCTGTTCGCTGTTGTGCTCGAATCTCCGGTCGCACAGGCGATCGCGACTCGCTTGGAGCGGCACGGCACCAATGGAGAGCCGGAGCAGACTATAGATCGGGTAGCCTACCTAGAGGCGGAAGTTGACCGCCTGACAAATGAACTAATGAGACTGAAGGAAGAGAGTCAGTTCCTTCACCGCTTGCTCACTGAGCGATCGCGCACCGAGAGTGGCGCCAACGTCCTATTGAGGGAAGAAGACGGCTGATTTGCCCGGCTTTGATGTGACTGGTAACGCCCCCGTTCCGGGATGCACCGATGAACCCGCAAGGGGTGGACGCGGTGCTGTCGCCGTTGGAACCGGCATTTTTATCAGCAAAATATTTGGCTTCGTCAGAGAGCGGGTATTCGCTCATTATTTCGGCTCTAGCGGGTTCGCTGATGCTTGGTGGGCTGCCCTCCGTATGCCAAACGTGGTCAGGAACCTGCTTGGTGAGGGAACGCTCTCCGCCTCGCTGATCCCGGTGTATACAAGCTTTCTCGAAGAGGGTCGGGATCGAGACGCCGCTAATTTTGCAGGTGCCTCACTGGGAATTCTTACGGTGCTGGCAAGCGGACTCAGTCTAGCCGGGATCGCGGTCGCCCCATTGCTAGTGAGCGCATTCTTTCCTCTGTGGAATTCGGAAACTCAGGAATTAACCGTTCTCCTAGTCCGGATTCTTTTCCCGATGACAGGACTCTTTGTGGTCTCCGCATGGGCCCTGGCCATCTTGAATAGTCATCGCATTTTTTTCATCTCGTTTGTAGCTCCGATGTTCTGGAATCTCGCGATGATCGGCTCAATGGTTGCCGGGTCCCTCTACTGGAATTTAGAAGGGCGCTCCCTGGTCGTGGCTCTGGCGTGGGGAGCCCTAGTCGGGGGAGCGATAACCCTCGCGGTACAGCTGCCTTTCTTGCTTCGGCACGTGACGGGAATGCGGGCTTCGTTGGGAAGGGGCGTACCTGGTATCGGCGAGGCGGTCCGGAACTTTATTCCCGTGGTCAGTGCGCGAGGGATAGTAAACGTCAGTAGCTGGATTGATATGATCCTCGCTGGTCGGCTTTTGCCCGGAGCCCTCGCTGTTATGGGCTATGCACAGACCCTGGGGAACCTACCCGTTTCACTTTTCGGAACAGGCGTTGCGGCTGCCGAGCTTCCGGAGCTGTCTCGGATGCGACTCCAGGATCGCACTGCTTTAGCTGAGCGAGTGACTGAATCACTGCATCGGGCTCTGTTCTTTCTTATTCCATCTGCTATTGGTTACCTCGCGATGGGAGACCTCATCGTAGGTGCACTTTATCAGACGGGAGCATTCGGTGAAGCGCAGACCCTGGTTACTTGGTGCGTTCTGTCGATGTATGCGCTAGGACTCCCTGCGTCAGCATCGTCTCGGATACTGTCCTCTGCATTCTACGCTTTACGCGATACGCGCACGCCGGCCAACCTGGCGTACTTAAGAGTGTTTATCTCCGTTGGTGTGGGGGTTTTGGCGATGTTCCCTGCCGATCAACTAGGGTTCTCGACTCTCCGATTGGGGGCGGCAGGACTCGCACTCGGCTCCAGTTCGGGAGCTTGGGTCGAGTACGTAATGCTGCGACGCTCGTTGACTCGCAGTATAGGACAGCACGGCGTTGCACGCGGATTAGTGCTGCGACTAGTGCTAGCCGCAGCACTTGCAGCCATGGTCGGGGTAGCAGTTCAGTTGTCTCTGCCCGCGTGGAACCCAGCGCTGACAGCCTGTTTTGCACTGCTGCCATTCGGGCTCACTTACGTCGGCTTAGCGCGCAGCTTAGGCTTGAAGATCCCAATCAGAATCTCGAGGCAGTAGCATGCCTGTCACCGAGGACTTCCTCACCAAACTGTCTAAAAAGCCGGGTGTCTACCTGTTTCGAGGTGACCGAGATGAGGTTTTGTATGTGGGTAAGGCAAATGTCTTACGCACCCGCGTCCGCAGTTACTTCCGAAAAAGGGAGGACCTGTCTCGAAAAAATCAGAAATTAGTGGGGCTTATCTCTGGTGTTGAGACGATTGTCGTTGGGAGTGAAAGTGAGGCACTGATACTCGAGGCCAATCTCATAAAAGAGCACCGCCCCCACTTTAATATTCTGCTTAGGGACGACAAGAAGTACCCGTATATCAAGGTCACAGTTAAGGAGACATTCCCGCGGGTAGAAGTGACCCGGCGAGTGGTGAGCGACGGGAGTCGATACTTCGGTCCGTACACTTCAGTGGGCCCGATGCGCCAAGCCTTGGACTTGATCAAGCGCATGTATACGGTCCGATCGTGTCGGTACGATTTGCCTAAAGACACACCGGAGAGAGCCTGTCTGGATTATCACATTGGTCGCTGTCTGGCACCCTGCGTAGGTCTACAGACCGAAACCTCTTACCGGGAAATGACGGATGAAATTCTTCGAATTCTGGGCGGCGATACAGAAGGCATACGCACCGAAATTGAGGAGAAGATGCAAGACGCCTCTGCAAGTCTGAACTTTGAGCAGGCCGCAAAAATGCGAGATATCGTTAGTGGCCTGGATAGTCTAGCACGGGAGCAACGCGTGCACCGAGCACAGGGAGGAAGTTTTGATGTAGTTGCTGTAGCGAGAGACGGAGAACTCGGTGCAGGTGTCGTTCTGAAGATCCGCTCCGGGTTGCTCTTGGGACGGGAGGCGCAACGCTTCGAGAAGGTCAGAGAGGAATCGGATACAACCCTGATAAGCTCATTGGTGTCGAGGCACTATCTCAGTGCGGGTGACCTCGTGTTGGGAGACCTGCCGGAGTACGTGCTTCTATCAGAAGGATTTGAGGACCAATCCCTACTTCAAGACATTCTTACGGGAGCTGCAAAGCGTCGAGTACAACTGCTGGTTCCTCGACGAGGAGAAAAGGCCCGACTAATCGAATTGGCTGAGCAGAACGCTCGTCAGGTACTAGAAGACAGTGCGCTAGAGCTGTACGCTTCCGATCGGGCGGAAGAGGCCCTCTTCAGACTTCAGGATGAACTGGACCTTAAAGTTGTACCGAGGCTTATGGTCTGCTTCGACATCTCACACACTCAGGGGACTGAGGTGGTGGGTAGCGCGGTTGTTTTCCAAAACGGAGAGCCACGGAAAGGGTTGTATCGCCATATGCGCGTAAAGGGAGGTTGGGGTAACGACGATTATCGGTCTATGGCGGAGGTGGTGGGGCGCTATTTCCGTAGGGTAGCGGAAGAGGGAGGCCCAATCCCCGACTTAGCAGTCATCGATGGTGGCAAGGGACAGTTGTCCGCATCAGTGGAAGCCCTGAACGCTCAGGGTATGTCAGATGTGACGGTTATTGCTTTAGCTAAGAAAAAAGAAGAAGTATTCCTCCCGGGGCGTGGGGATCCTGTCCGATTAGACCGGCGCCACAGAGCGCTCCACCTGCTCCAAAGGATACGGGATGAAGCCCACCGCTTCGCGGTAAGGTACAACCGGAAACTCCGGACTAAGCGGACGCTTCGCTCGGGATTGGGAGAAATCCCAGGGGTGGGACCTAAACGCCAGAAGCTGCTGTTGAAACGGTTCGGGTCACTCCGGGGAGTGAAGGCGGCTACTCGAGAGGAAATAAGTCGAATCCCGGGTGTCTCAGAAGCGCTGGCAAGCCGCATTCTGACCTACCTAGGGAGATAAGAATCCATAGGGTTGAAACGATACGGTCCCTTCCGCGTAGAATCTCTGGATAAGTGGAGTGTCCGTCTGATAACTGTGGTGGATGGTCTTTATACCCCTTTCTGTTGACGACAGCCGCATTCTCAAAGAGGTCCCAATGAAGGAAATCCGAACAATGAAGGGTTTCGGACTGGGTTTTATCACGGTTTTCAATCTGGTGTTAGCGGGTTGCGCTTCGGCCGGAGGTGGTGGGGGCATGTCGGGAATCAGCGGCGCAGGAGCCGGCCTAAACCCCCGAAACACTGATAATACTCGAGCCGCTGAAGATGCCATCGAAGCGGCGGAGGATGCGGTTGTACCAAATGAAGCGGAACGATTGTACGCTCAAGCGCGGGATTTGGCAGAGGCGGCAATTCAAGGGGACACTCTCAATCCGCTGGCCTATCGGCTAGCTGGGATCGCTTCGATCGGAACTGAGGACTATGCGGATGCGGGAGCATACCTCGAGAAGGCCATCGAGTTACGTCCGTTATACGAATTCGAGCTGGTGGCCGTGCGCGAGCAGGCTTGGATGAATCTGTACCAACAAGGGACACCTTATGTGCAAACGGGTGACTATGAGACCGCAACACAGTACTTCGAGTGGGCGAACGACATATATAAAGGCCGGCCAGAGGCAAATGTGATTTTGGGCCAGATCTATGCCCAGCTCCGTGACCACGATGCGGCTATAGAAAACCTGAACACAGCGATAGGATTTGCCGGCTCAGAGACAATGCTACAAGCAGACTCGGCTACGGCTAGTTCTTGGAAGGAGCAACTTGAGCCACTTCCGCTCCTTCGTGCTCAAGTGTTTGCCGACGCCGGCCGCTTCGAGCAAGCCATTGGGACATATCGTCAGCTGTCTGCGGCTGATCCTACCGATGTAGAATTGAAGCGCGGACTCGCGGCAATTCTCATGGAGATGGGTAAGGAAGTGGAAGCCACAGCTGTATACATCGATATGCTCGAGATGTCTGGGCTGGACTCGGAGACTCTCTTCTCGATTGGGGTGGGCTTTTACCAATCCAGCGACTACGGGAGGGCTGCGGATGCTTTTGGCAAGGCTGCTACAGCGAGCGTTAACGACCGCGACGCGATTGAGATGTGGGCGCGGTCATTGCAGTTAGACTCCGCTTATAGCGCTATCCCAGCTGTCGCTGAGCGATGGACAGAGCTCGATCCAAATGGTCAGAATGCTTGGCTGATTCTTGCACAGGCCGCGAATCAGAATGGTGACACTAAAACTACTCAAGAGGTGATTTCAGTTATCGAGAGCCTCTCATTCACCGTCAGTGACCTGCAGCTTCGGAGAATTGGGAACGGAGGCGCGGAGGTGAGAGGCTCACTGGTCAACAAGAATCTGGAAGAAGGGGATGTTATCAATCTGCGTTTCATCTTTTACGCTGGTGACGGAACCCCAATTGGATCCGTGGTTGAGACGATGACTGCGGAACAGATTGATGTGACCCAGGTCTTTAATCTGCAGTTCGACTCGGCTGAGCAGGTAGGTGGCTATGGGTATACACCGGGCTGATTTGGTTTGAAATAAGGAGAGGGTTTGGGGCTCCGCATCAGGTCAAGGCGCTTCTAAGGAATGTTGACCGTCCAGAAGCCCCAGCTACATTTTCCATGCTTCCGCGGGAGTAGCTCAGTTGGTAGAGCATCAGCTTCCCAAGCTGAGGGTCGCCGGTTCGAACCCGGTCTCCCGCTTCGCCGGGAACCCTGGGTGTATAGGGGTTTCCGGCTTTTCTATGCAAATGTGACACAAGCGCTTTTTACATAGACAAGCCGGGTTTGATACGGTCGTTACGAAGGAACTGTGCCCAGCTTTTCGACCGATGACCTTACAAGATCCGCAACTTAGATATTACTCACCTAGAGAGCGGGAGTCGCCTGGCGAGCGAAGGTGACTAGGCTTCATGATCGTACAGCGCGGGAGGGTTACTTGCCGGCCCTATCCGAGAAGCCAACTATGTCCTTCAGAATGAGACGGAGTTGAGCGATGAACGAACGGTCATCGCTGGACTCGTCCGAAGGATGGAGGCCGCATGATTGAAGTTGATCGCAAAGCATTCCTGGCGAGTGTGGGAGTGGGTGCTCTGGAGCTTATGGATCCAGAGGAGAAGGCGGAGGCGCTGGAGCACTACATGCTGGATCAGATTGACGAGGCAGCGCTGCAGCAGGTGCCAGGGCCTCGGGGAGCAGGGAATCTCCTGCGGGCCTCGGAATTCCCACTCGAGCCGATGCCGGAGAAACCAACGCTCGTTGATTTCTTCAACCTACGCCTCGCAGCCAAGTCACATTGTCTGCAGAGTGCAACTCATGCGCTTAGAAGTGGATATCCAGAACGGACAGTTATGGCTTGCCTGCTGCACGATGGCGTGCAGGGGTTAATTCGCGCTGACCATGGATGGTGGGGGGCGCAGCTCTACGAACCGTATGTGGACGAACGCATTACTTGGGGAATTCGATACCATGGAGCGCTAAGGTTTTACCCAGACCCCCAGGTGTCTTACGAGTATCCGGACCTTTACGTTCGTATTTTTGGCGAGGACTACGTACCACCGGACTATATCCGTCAGGCGGCAGAATACGCGACCAGCCATGAGTGGTACATGGAAGCTCGTTTGATTACGGTCTGTGACCTGTACGCCTTTGAGGAGGGCGTTGAGCTGACCTTGGACCCGTTCATTGAGATTATCGAGCGTAACTTTGCTCATCCAGCGGAGGGTTTGGGTTACGACAATAGCCCGAGTGCGCACATGTGGCGCACTATCGCGAACCCGGACAAACCTCTCTAGGAATCGGATCTTTGAATTAGGGTTGATGTAGTGTGAGGTTTACATAAGCGTTGGACCATATTGATCGTTTGGCCAATCTCGGCGAGAATGACTCTTCACCCAAATGGAGCTCAGTAAATGAAGAGGGTAGCAACCGGACTGGGACTACTAGCCTTCCTGATGTTATTGATGGGAGGGTCTTTGTCCGCACAAGTAGGGGAACGTCCCCGTGATAGTGATTACACCGAAGACGCTGAAGACGCTATCGAGGACGCAGAGGACACAGAGGATCAGGCTGAAAAAGAGGCCTACTATAGGATGGCTCTCCAGTACGCAGAGGCTGAAATTGCGGAGAACCAGAACAATCCGCTCGGATACAGATTGGCAGCTCTAGCCTCACTAGGGCTCAGCCAATATCAGGAGGCTGGTGCGTTCTTTGATAAGGCAAATGAGCTCTATCCTCTCTACGAGCTTCAGGATCAGCCGCTTCGTCAGTCCACGTGGATCGACCTCTACAACCAAGCATCACCTCTGATAGGCGGTGGTGATTATGAAGGTGCCGTGGCGATCTTTGAGGATGCACACGCAATCTTCAAGGAGCGCCCTGAGATCATGATCACTGTCGCGCAGCTCTATGGCTCCCTCGGCGAGTATACGAGATCTCTCGACTTCATGGAGCAGGTAGATGGTTTCATGTCCTCTGAGACTGCAGCGGTTGCGGATTCTGCGACGATGGCTGGATGGCAGGAGCAGGCCTCAGTATTGCCATTGCTCAGAGCACAGGTTTTAGCAGCGGATGCTCAATATGATGCGGCAGCAGATGCTTATGGCGTTTTGGTGGCTGCGGAGCCTGACAACCTGAACCACCTCAGAGGGTTGGCACAGGTTCTTATGGAGGGCGAACGTGAAGAAGAGGCTCTAGAGGTTTACGTGGACTTGCTGGAGCAACCCGGCCTCGACGGCGAGACGATCTTCGCTATTGGAGTTGGATTCTATAACGCGGACGACTATGTCAATGCCGCCTCAGCCTTTGGTAAGGCGGCTGACCTTAACAGGACAGATAGAGATGCGGTGGAGATGTGGGCGCGCTCTCTTAATTTGGACTCAGCGTACAGCGCAATACCGGCTGTAGCTGAGAGGTGGGTGGAACTGGATCCGTACAACCAAAACAGTTGGATAATGCTTGCTCAGGCGGCCAACCGAGACGAAGACGCGGAAGCCACACAGGAAGCTATGAACGCGGCTTCGGCACTTGAGGTCAGTCTAGATGGGTTCCAGATGCAAAGGTTCCCGCGGGGTGGGGCTAGGGTATCTGGGTCTGTCACGAACAAGGTGTTGGAAGAAGGGACGCCAATTAACGTGGTCTTTACCTTCTACGGTGATGGTGACGTACCCCTAGGAACGGTAGCGGCGTCCGTGAGCGTCGGTGCTACTGACATGTCAGAACTAATCGATGCCCAATTCGACTCGGCGGAGATGGTGTGGGGGTACACTTACGAGTTGACCATCGGGTGAGGTAAAAGCTTCTGACTGCTTGATGCGCAAATTCTCCACCCCGGCTAGGCTCATCTTGGTCTGGCCGGGGTGGAGGGTTGAGGATGCATAGCGCGAACAGGAGGATCTCCGGTAGTTTTGATCGCTAGCTGAGGCGCTGATATAGCGCGTTCTTGGAAAGGGGGGGCTCAGGTGTGAATGATACCTTTGTCATCGGGATCGTATCGGTAGCGGTCCTCGGTGGTTCCGCCCAATGGCTTGGGTGGCGCCTTAAGCTTCCATCGATCCTGCTCCTGCTGATTTTTGGTATGCTAGCAGGACCCGACGGGGTCGGGCTGATCCCCACGGAGGCGATGTTCGGGGACTTGCTGCTACCCTTAGTCGCGATCGCTGTCGCAATCCTGCTTTTCGAGGGAGGATTGACACTGCACCTCCCTGAATTGGGTGATCAACTCCGGGTAGTCGGGAGGCTCGTGACACTCGGCGCAGCGATAACTTGGGGATTGTCTGCACTAGCCGCCCACTACGTGCTAGGACTCTCTTGGCCTTTAGCCATCCTCATCGGTTCAATTCTCACGGTCACTGGCCCGACGGTTGTGATTCCGCTCTTGAGGCAGATACGCCCTACCGGTCCAGGCGGAGCAGTTTTGAAATGGGAAGGGATCTTGATCGATCCTATCGGGGCTGTCCTTGCAGTCTTGGTTTTTGAAGCATTGGTAGATGGAGCTTTCGCATCTGCGTTTGTCGGCATCGGAAAGACCATAGTCTTCGGTTCGCTATTTGGATTGCTCCCCGCGTTTCTGTTGGTGTTATGTCTTCAGCGCTATTGGATACCGGATCATCTGCACTCAGCTTCGGCACTGGCTCTAGCCCTTCTAGGGTATGCGCTTGCTAACGGTTTTCAGCATGAATCAGGGTTGTTGGCTGTCACGGTAATGGGTGTGGCTCTAGCTAATCAGGACCGTGTTGATATCACACATATTACGGAGTTCAAAGAGAACCTCCAGATCCTCATCATCTCGGCACTGTTTGTGGTCTTGGCTGCGGGTGTTGAGTGGAGCGCCCTAGCAGCGTTGATCAATCTCAGATTTGCGTTGTTCCTCGCGATCCTGGTTCTCCTTGTCCGTCCATTAGCCGTGAGTTTGTGCACGCTGGATGGCCGCTTGAAGGGACCGGATCGTCTCTTTGTATCCGCGATGGCACCGCGTGGAGTGGTGGCGGCAGCCGTGACTGCCGTGTTTGCGTTGCGGCTCGAGGAGGAGGGATTTGCGGGGGCAGAACAACTCGTACCTATCATGTTTCTGGTGATTGCAGGCTCTGTAGCGATATATGGATTGATAGGGCGTCCGCTTGCCTTGAGACTTGGGCTCGCGGAACGAAATCCAAACGGGTTTCTAATAATTGGTGCTCATCCTTTTGCACGCGGGCTCGCTCAAGCACTACAAGAAGCAGGTCTGCCGATCCTTGTGGTTGACACGAACCCCGGACTGGTGAGACTGGCGAGTCAGAGAGGTCTACCGGTATACCACGGAAGTGTCCTGAGTGATCAAGCGGCCCAGGACCTAGATTTGCCAGTCATCGGTAATCTGTTGGCGCTCACCGCGAACGATGAAGTAAACGCGCTCTCAGCACGCCATTACGTGCATCTTTTTGGGCGTCAGAACCTCTTTCAACTAGCTCCCGGGCGTGTTTCACAGGGGGAATCTTCTGAACTGTCTCCTGGACTGAGAGCGCGGGTGCTAGGCGCTGCCGGCCTCACCTATGAAGAACTTCAGCGCCGCTATGCCTCTGGGCAGCGTTTCATATCGAAACGTTGGACAGGAGAGGTCGGGGTCGGAGCCTGGGCTAGGGAGCATGGCGAAGAGGCCGTGCCGCTCATTGTAGTTCGGCCTAATGGAGCGGTGATAGTGGGGTCACCCGGACAAGTCCTTGAGATAAAGTCAGGTGACACAGTTATAGCTATGAGGGCTGAGCCCGGATCTTAGGCGAGTAGGTGGAGCCTACCCCTCTCCTTGGAACTCTTCCGTCTTCAGCCATACAGGGTTCCCAATGGGGTCGAGAGCATAGAAATAACCGTCGAAGCGTCCCAAGATCGAGACTTCAGTCCCTCGATCCAGCTCTGCAGCGGCATGGCTGTTAAGTGTTGGCGTCACCCAAGCGGTCTGAGTAATCCCCGATACAGTCCGGCGTTCGAGGGGCTCCGAGACATCCTCTGTTAGCCTCGCTGCTACGTATCCTTGGACGCCATCGGGTAGCCGAACACGAAAGTAATCACCTGACGCAGCAAGAACGTGGACGGGGGTATGTTCGGTCAGTTCTCGTACGACCGGACTACCCGTATGGGGCGCCGATCGTAATCGGATTCCATCGTGCCGGAGGCGCATCGTAGACCCTAGCCGATGGAGATCCGCCGAGATGGTTGCTGGCCGAACTCTGGGCACTGGGCGAATGAACGGGGCTGGGTCAACAGCGCCTTCTCCGCGCCGATAGATTCCAAAATGCAAGTGCGGCGGAGTGGTCCGAGCGTTGCCTGTGTTGCCCACGAACCCAATTGTGTCACCCACGTCGACTCGGTCACCGTTTTGAACGACCTGACTGTCGAGGTGCGCAAAGTAGATATTTGCATTGCGCACGGGGTCTCGGATCCAGACAACCTTTCCACCAAGGTTCGTGACAGAAACTCGATTGATTGTCCCCGCTGAGGTGGCCAGCACTGGGGTGCCTCTTGGTGCGAAGAGGTCTATGCCTTCATGGGATCTCCTCCCACCCTCACGCGAGACACCGAACAGGCTCAAAGCAGATCGCATGTCACGTCCTTCCACCGGAAATGCAAGCTGAGGTTCTAAGCGAAGGGTGACTCGATACTCGCCACCCCGAAGCAACTCAGGCTGCACGCGTAGAATATACTCGCCACCTCTCCATGGTTCGTGCACAAACACTCCAGGGAGCGTGTCTGCGGATATTACCGGTCGCAGCGGGTTATTAGGCGAAGTGGGTATTCGGAGCAGGTCCACGAAGACGCGCGAAACTTCTCCACTCTCAAGAGTGACCTCGGCAATGAGTCGCTGCCCTTGGCTTAGCGTGATTCGATAGGCCATGGCATTAGGGTCGTTGCTGGTCAGGAAGCCTAGCTCTTCAAAAGGAAGAGAGACTGGTGCTGCATTCTCTACAGCGGTATTTCCGGCGGCGCGCCAGTCACGTACTAGGGCTGATTCAGCTAGTCCCACATCGGACAGGCTCTGGTAGTAGGCCTCATAGGGCGTCAAATCACGGAACTGATCCTGAAATACATCGGTTTGCTCGCAAGCCGTGGATAACAGCACGAGGTTGCCCGCGAGCAAAAGTGATCTTGCAATCTTCATGGCCTGCAGTTACTCAACAGCTACACAGAGCGGTCCGTACACGCTCAAGCTCCGGTGTCGTATGGTATTCTTGTAGTCGACCGTGACGAACCTGTCGAAGGAGCGATGGATCGGTCAAGGAGTCATAGAGACTTAAATTGACCTGGGCCGAGGTCAACGAAATTGTAGGAGAACTATGCTCCAGTTAGCTTTTCCTAGCCCTTAGCACGTCATATATGCGGCGAGTGTGCCCTTGCCAGCGTTAACACCCACCCCCTTAACCCGACGACTCCTTGGTACGTATAGCTGAAATCGAGTCGGGCAGTATTGCTGAGGAGCTATCTCTAGAGATCGGCTCGCGAGTGGTGCGTATCAACGGTGAACGTGTGAGAGATGGCATCGATCTCACTTTCATGATGAGCGAAACCAACTTCGAACTGGAAACGATATCGGCTGAGGGGGCGGTCACGATATATGAGATAGAACGGGATCCGGGTGAGCAGGTGGGTATCGTACCTGCGCCAGACACCATTAGAGAATGCGCCAATAAATGTGTTTTCTGTTTTATCGACGGAAATCCCTCGGATGCGCGGCAAACGCTTTGGCTGAGAGATGACGATTTCCGACTCTCATTCACCTACGGAAGTTATGTGACTCTGACGAATCTCGGGCCTAAGGGGATTCGTCGATTAATAGATCAGGGGATTTCACCCCTTTACGTTAGTGTGCATGCGACGGAACCCGAGGTTCGCGAAAGACTCCTAGTGAATTCGCGAGCCGGTCTCATCATGGATCAGCTTCGCCAGCTCATTGAGGGTGGACTTGAGGTCCACACCCAAGTGGTGCTCTGTCCGGAATGGAACGACGGGATCCACCTAGACAGAACGATCGAAGATTTAAGATCCTTGGGACCATCAATCTGCTCTCTCTCGATCGTCCCAGTCGGCCTGACTCGCTTCAATATAGATCGTCCTGTTCGTCTCCTTCATGCGAGTGAGGCGGCCGCAGTAATTGATCAAGTGGATAAGGCTCGCGAGTGGGCACTCACAGAACGTGAGGTCGGCTGGTGCTATGCCGCAGATGAGATGTACCTGATTGCAGGCCGTCCAATCCCAGAGGCCAGCTATTATGACGAGGGAGCTCTGTACGAAAATGGTGTGGGGGCTGTGCGCCGTTTCTTGGACGGCTTCGATCAAGGAATCGGAGACACTCCAAGCTACGCAGGAACCCGCATCCGCCTCGTGACTGGTGGCTCGATGCTCCCATTCCTTAATGAGCTGGCACCGCGTTTGTCCGAGCAAACCGGAGCTGAAGTTGATCCGGTGCACGTGGTCAACAGGTACTTTGGTGATACAGTCACGATAGCAGGGTTGCTTGGAGGAGAAGATATCCTGCACGCGCTGGGTGAATCCGACGCGGGCGATATCATCTTGTTGCCCGCGGAGGCTCTCAATGCAGACGACGTGTTCATAGACGACTTGGGTCTTGAAGAGTTTAAAGAACGTGTGGGCGGTGCACGGGTCATGAGTGGGTATCAGATAACCGACGCACTTCAAGAACTCCACTGATGATGGAAGGCCTCCCGGTTGTCGCGGTCGTGGGTCGCCCAAATGTGGGCAAATCCACATTCTTTAATCGGGTGATTGGGAGTCGGGTCGCCATAGTCGACGATCAACCTGGAGTTACACGAGACCGCAATTTCGCACATGCTGATTGGGCGGGCCGGGGCTTTCGAATAGTGGACACCGGCGGAGTGGTCGAGGGCTCTGATGTGGGGATGGACGTGGCTATACGCGACCAGGCTATGATTGCGGTAGAACAGGCGGACCTGATCCTCTTCTTGGTTGATGGTAAGACAGGTGTTCACCCCCTAGATGAGAGACTGGCGGAAGTCCTCAGGAAGGCTGGCAAGCCAGTGCTGTTGGTCGTCAACAAGGTCGACAATCTACCAAGGGATGAGGGATATCTTGAGTTCTGGTCTCTAGGTATGGGTCCCCCGACCCCTGTAAGTGCCCTCTCAGGAAAGGGTTCCGGAGACCTGCTCGACCTCGTACTCACAAACCTGCCGAATTCTAGTGACCTCGCTTCGCAGGAGGACATTATTCGCGTGGCCGTAGTCGGGAAACCGAACGTAGGTAAATCGAGTTTCGTGAATCGCTTAATCGGGGAGGAGCGGGCAGTGGTGTCAGAAGTCGCTGGGACTACACGTGATCCAGTCGACAGTGAGTTCAGATATCACGGTAGGGATTTGGTCTTTGTCGACACGGCTGGTCTGCGCCGTAAGACTCGTGTGAAGGACAGTATCGAATACTACAGCGCCCTCAGGACTGATCGAGTCATTTACTCAGCGCATGTGTGTGTTCTTCTGGTCGATGCGAGTGAAGACGAGTTGCACGCACAGGACGTTAAGATAGCGGAGAAGGCTTGGGAGGCGGGTCGGGGACTCGTGCTGATAGCGAACAAGTGGGATCTAGTCGAAAAGGATACCATGACCTCGGTTCAATGGAAAAAGAAAGTCCGTGAGCGGATCCCTTTTTTGCAGTGGGTTCCAATAATCTTCACATCGGCACAGACGGGCCAAAGGGTGCGCCGTTGCTTAGATACAATCCTCTCGGTGAATGATGAACGCTCAAGGCGTATAGAGACACATGAAGTAAACGAGGTTCTAGAGAAGTTGGTGCGCCGGCAGCCGCCGCCTCATCACCGAGGTCGCGCCGTGAAAGTCAAGTACGGAACGCAGGCATCTGTGCGCCCCCCGGTATTCGCTCTCTTCGCTAACTTCCCGAAGGCGATACCTGAACACTACATTCGCTATCTCAACAACGGCTTCCGTAACTCGTGGTCATTCACAGGCACCCCGATCCGGCTCAGGATCCGTAGTGGTAAGGATGACGAATAGTTTGACTTGGATACTTCTCGCGCTTGCTTACGTAGTCGGAGCGACCCCGACGAGTTATTGGGTCGGCAGAGCGGCACACGGCCTGGATCTTCGCGAACACGGTTCAGGAAACCTCGGTGCTACGAATGCACTCCGGGTTATGGGTTGGAAATCCGCGATTCCCGTCCTGTTGGTAGATATAGGAAAAGGATGGGTCCCTGCTGCGCTGTTTCCCCTTTTAGCCGGTGTCGGATTCCCATGGGGCTTTTTTTTCGGGTTAGCTGCCATTGCCGGTCACATGTTTAGCTTCTGGGTCGGCTTCAAGGGTGGTAAGGGTATGGCTACCGGTGCTGGCGCACTTTTAGCGTTGGCTCCTACAGCCGTTCTGATAGGATTCATACTGTGGTTCTGTGTAACTCTAGGCAGCGGATACGTCTCACTCGCATCCATTCTAGTCGCGCTGGCGATGCCCCCCATCATTGCACTCACTCCTCACCAAGGTGGGGCGGAGCTTGTTTGGTTGTCGAGTGGGCTGGCCGCGTTCATTATCTGGAAACACCGCACAAACATCAGCCGTCTAATCCGAGGTGAAGAGAATCGCTTCAGTAGGACATCAAAGGACGCGATCGGAGACAGCCTCCCACGGGATGCCTCGCTCGATGCTCAAACTCCTGGCGATAAGCCATGAGTGAAGGTTTGAGGACGTCTGTGGTTGGGGCAGGGGCCTGGGGCACTGCTCTCGCGCTAGTCTTAGACGACCGTGGGCACCGTGTGCGCTTATGGTCTTTTGAGCACGAGATAACCGAAAGTATCAGGAAGGCTCGGGTCAATCCCTACCTCGCGGGAGTGACGCTCCCCGAGACATTAGATGCAACATCTGAGCTGGCCGAAGCGTTAGACGGAGCTGAACTAGTGGTGTCGGTAAGTCCGTCTCAAAAGGTACGAAGCGTTATGTCAGGTGCCGCACGCTATCTTGATCCAGAGGCCATCCTAGTGAGTGCGTCCAAAGGTATTGAAAAGGGAACACTTCGTAGGATGGACGAAGTACTCAGCGAGGAATTAGGGGAAGATATTCAAGACCGGTTTTGTGTCCTATCTGGACCAAGCTTTGCGGACGAAGTTGCAAAGAGGGCCCCTACCGCTGTCGTCGTAGCCAGCAGGGAGGAGGAAGTGGCCAATCGGGTCCAAGCGGCGTTTCAGACACCCTGGTTCCGGCCCTATACTAACAATGACGTCGTTGGCGTTGAGCTTGCTGGAGCTATGAAAAATGTCATGGCTCTGGCGGCGGGCATGGCGGCTGGATTAGGGCACTCGCACAATACGACAGCGGCGTTAATCACAAGAGGGCTAGCTGAAATGACTCGACTTGGTGTCGCGCTCGGAGCACGGGCTGCAACGTTCTACGGGTTGGCCGGAATGGGTGACTTAGTCTTGACGTGCACGGGCTCTTTGAGCCGTAATAGGACGGTAGGGTATCGGTTGGGTCAGGGAGAGGATCTCGAGACAATACTCTCCGATATGCGCGCGGTAGCGGAAGGTGTGAAGACCGCATCTGGATTAAGGGAGCTAGCCGACCGATTCGACGTCGAAATTCCGATAACAGAGCAAGTCTGTGCCATCATAGAAGAGGGGAAGCCTCCCGCCGAAGCGCTTCATGCTTTAATGATGCGGGATCCAAAGCCCGAGACGTGGTCATGACCCATCACATCCATGAGGGAACTAGATGACTGATCAGCCGCCTATCGCGAAAAAGGTCTACTACTCAATTGGTGAGGTTTGCGAGCTGGCAGGCCTGAAGGCTCACGTACTTCGGTACTGGGAGAACCAGTTCGACGTCCTGAAACCCACGAAGAATCGAGCGGGAAACCGAGTCTATCGCTCTCGCGATGTGGAACTCGTGCTGCTCATAAGACACCTGTTGTATGAAAACAGATACACCATAGAAGGGGCGAATCAAAAGCTCTTAGAGATGAGGAGGGGTGGTGAGCTCAAGGAGGGGGCCAAGACCAAGGTAGCTAGTGAATTCCTGTCAGGTATCAAAAGGGAGCTCGAGGAGCTCCGGGACGTCCTGACGACCCCTGCAGGAGGCTGATGACCCTGAATATCCTGTGCACGAACGACGACGGATACCTCTCTCTGGGGATAGGTGTGCTTCAGCGCGCAGCCACAAGTCTCGGCGATGTTGTCACCGTTGCCCCAGACCGTGAGCAAAGCGCTACGAGCAACTCTTTGACTCTTCACCACCCATTAAGGTTACGTAGTTCTCAGGATGGTGTATGGGTAGTCGACGGGACTCCGACGGACTGCGTCATCGTAGCGGTAAACTCTCTGCTCTCAGAACGACCCGACGTATGTGTCTCTGGGGTCAATCACGGGTCGAACATGGGTGAGGACGTGCTCTATTCGGGGACCGTAGCTGCTGCGATGGAAGCAACGGTGATAGGTATTCCGGCTGTGGCATTGTCCTGGTGTGGGGACTTTCCCGAGGAACTTCAAACGTGCGAGGAACTTGTGGCGAGGGTTCTTGGAGAGATTCTTTCTCGGGGGCCGTTTCCCGAAGACACACTGTTCAATGTCAACTTCCCTGCTATTGATCCAGGAGAGGTCCAGGGTATAAGAATCACTTCGCTTGGTCGTCGTCGCTATGCAGATTCGATTACCCGGGGCAGGGATCCGTCTGGCAAAGAGTATCACTGGATTGGCGGTGGTCAGGTTACGTGGCGAGGTTCTGAACATTCTGATTTTAAGGCAATAGATGACGGATTCATCTCCGTCACCCCGTTACACCTAGACCTAACTAATTACGGTCTACTCGAGGACGTGCAGGCGTGGAACCTGACACTGTAAGGGATGCCGGCTATGCCGGTTTTAGACGGAAGTTGATAGAAGAGATCAGAAGGCATGGCGTCGAGGACCTAGAGATCCTTCAGCTTTTTGACAAAGTCCCTAGACATGAATTCCTGCCTGAAGGAGTTCAACCCCGGGCGTATGAAGATGCACCAGTCCCAATCGGATTTGGACAGACCGCGTCGCAACCGTCTCTGCAAGCTTTTTATCTCTCGGTGCTCCGGCCAACGCCTGACGACGTTGTCCTTGAGATCGGTACTGGGTGCGGGTTCCTGACCGCGCTTCTTAGCTTAGTGGCAGACCGAGTGTATTCCATTGAGCGGGTGAGGGAGTTGTCGCAGCGATCCCGAAAAGCTCTAGACCATTTTGGTGTCAAGAATGCAGCACTCTTAGTCGGTGATGGGGCTATCGGCTGGAAAAAGTATGCGCCATTTGATGTGATCGTCGTGTCAGCAGCATCACCGACGGTCCCTCAGCCGCTAGTGGACCAACTGTCAGATGGTGGAAGGATGCTCATTCCGATCGGAACGAGAGAAGGGCAGGAGCTTATCCTCGTGCAGAAGACCGGCTTTGCGGTCACACAGGAGTCGGTTGGGGGAGAGGTGACGTTCGTGCCGCTCTTGAGCCGATTCGCTTGGACTGACGAGCACGGGTGAGGGAAAATACTTTTGCGAGAAGAGACCATCGAACCAAAGCAAGAGGAAGAGCACGGGACCTCCAGTGCTCGGCCAAACCCACTTCGTGCGCTATATAACTGGGTGCTCCATTGGGCAGCAACGCCGTACGCCGTTCCTGCACTCTTTCTTATCTCCGCGGCGGAATCCTCGTTTTTCCCGATACCGCCGGACCCTCTACTCCTGGCTCTCTGCCTCGGTGCCAGCCGCAAATCATTACGATTCGCGGGAATTTGCACGCTCGCATCCGTCCTGGGAGGGATGGTAGGATACGCTATCGGTGCGGGTGCATGGAACGTGACCCAAGACTGGTTCTTCACCTACGTACCGGGAGTGACCCCGGAGGCGTTCCAGGAGGTTCGTCGGTTCTATGATACTAATGGGTTCGCAGCGATTTTTCTGGCCGGACTGACACCCATCCCCTACAAGGTGTTCACGCTCGCATCCGGGGTGTTTAGCATCAACTTCTCTGTCTTTATACTAGCATCGGTCTTGAGCCGCGGGCTCCGCTTTTTTTTGGTTGCGGCGCTCGTTTACCACTTTGGACCAGCAATTGAGAGATTCATCAACCTGCACTTCAATAGGTTGGCTATTTGCTTTGGCGTGCTTTTTCTGGTCGGGTTTTTAGCAATCGAGTTCTTGCTCTAAGATCAAATCTTTCTGGATTGGACATAGATGTGAGAGGGAGCAGCAAAGCGGTCAGAAACGTGGTATCACCACGGTTGATCGTTAAAAGAAGCTCGGCGAGCTTACTCGCTACTAGCCCCCGTAGCTCAGCTGGATAGAGCGGGCGCCTCCTAAGCGCCAGGCCAGAGGTTCGAATCCTCTCGGGGGCACTGCCGCAGTGACGGAGGTTGTGATCAGGTTTCGGCTAAAGAGTGCATCCACGACTTTGTCGTGAGGGACTCGAACCCTCATAGACAGATGGTGCTGTATGACCGGGCGCCACTTTGACAGTCAAGGTAGCCGTCTGTCATTTATTGGCAGAGTGAACACTGACGGAGATCTGACATGACGATGCAGGAGTCCCAAGGGGGGCATGGGTGGGGCACCGCGCCGGTGTTTCTCGCTAGCGTCAGCACGATCTTGGGCGCAGTCATGTTCCTGCGCTTCGGATATGCCGTGGGGCATACTGGCTTGGTCGGTGCGGTTCTGATCATCCTGCTCGGGCATATGGTCACGGTCCCGACGGCATTAGCTATCGCCGAAATCTCAACAAACCGGCGGGTCGAGGGTGGAGGCGAGTACTTCATCATTTCTCGCTCGTTTGGTATCACTATCGGCGGTGCCATCGGGATCAGTCTTTACATATCGCAAGCGATCTCTGTCGCGTTTTACATGATCGCTTTCGCGGAGGCCTTCCAACCCCTCACCTCAATGTTTGAGGAGTCTTTTGGGATTTCCGTTGATCCTCGATTTATCTCCCTCCCCGCGACTCTTATTCTCGTCGGGGTAGTGCTCCGAAAGGGAGCGGACTTAGGAGTCAAGGCGCTTTGGGTGGTCGCGGGAGTCCTAGGCCTCTCGCTCGCGATGTTTTTCGCCGGTTCCGGGCCAGTACCTATGCAACCTGAGTCGATCAGCTTGTTCTCCGAGCTAGACGACCCTGACACGTTCATGCTGGTCTTCGCGATCGTTTTCCCTGCGTTCACCGGCATGACCGCTGGCGTTGGACTTTCGGGCGATCTAGCCCAGCCACGGAAGGCGATTCCGACGGGGATTATGACGGCGACATTCGCCGGTATGCTGGTTTACATGCTAGTGGTGGTGAAGCTCGCCTCGTCGGTGTCGTCGGAGGGCTTGGCGGGGAACTATCTGATCATGAGCGATATAGCGCTGTGGGGACCGATCATCCCGATCGGTCTAGCCTGCGCTACGATCTCGTCGGCAATCGGCTCTATTTTGGTGGCTCCTCGGACCCTACAAGCACTGGGGAGCGACTCGGTCATTCCGCGTTCGCATTTGAACTCATACGTCGCCGAGGGAGTCGGTGAGACGAACGAGCCACGGAACGCGACCCTGGTTACTTCCGCGATCGCCATCGTCTTCGTAATGCTCGGTAACGTAGACATGGTTGCCCGAATCGTGTCCATGTTCTTCATGGTGACCTATGGGGCGCTCTGCGCTATCTCGTTTTTAGAGCACTTTGCAGCTAGGCCGTCCTATCGACCGAGTTTTAGGTCGAAATGGTACCTGAGCCTGCTAGGGGCCGTGATGTGCTTGATCCTCATGCTGCAAATGGATCTCCTCTTCGCCCTGGGATCGATCCTGGTCATGGCCTCGCTCTATGAGGGTATCCGCCGGAGCCGAGAGGGACAGGCTGACCTCGCCCAGATCTTTCAGGGGGTAATGACTCAGTTGCCCCGCCACATGCATATCCGGCTGCAGAAGATGCCGCTGAATGATTGGCGTCCAAGTGTGATCTCTATTTCGTCTCGTACCTTTGACCGATCGGCCCCACTTCAGTTCCTTGAATGGCTCTGCGACCGCTACGGATTCGGAACGTATTTTCACTACATAGAGGGACGCCTTGACCAGCAGAACTATGAAGCGAGTCGGGAAGTGCGCGACCGACTGATTGAGGTGGTGCACCAGAGGAAGGGGGCTATCTACATGGACGCCGTCATAAGCCCCTCTATGACGTCAGCACTAGGTCAGGGACTCCAGATGCCCGGGATCTCTGGCATGTCGAACAATGCATTGTTGTTGGAGTTCGGACGGCACGATGGTCCTGCGGTCATTGAGGAGGTGGCCGGTGGCATGCTCATGGCAAGTGTCCCTGGCATGGATCGACTCGTGCTCCGACATGGTGACAACTTCTTCGGGGCGCGGAAAAGCATCCACGTCTGGCTGACGTGGCATGACCCGCAGAATGCGAACCTGATGATTCTACTCTCTTACATCCTCCTTGGGCACAAGGACTGGGAGGGCGCAGAGGTGAGCATCTTCGCGGCCTACCCTCAGGCAGAAGTGAGGGACCGCCGAGAAGAGATTAACGAGATGATTTCTGAAGGACGCTTGCTCATCAGTGAGAAGAACGTACTCGTCATTCCTACGGACGGGACGATCGATTTTGAACGACTGGTAGAGGCTCGTTCCTCAGAAGCCGACCTCGTCATGATCGGGTTCGAAGACAGCCGCCTCCGTCTTAAAGGCGGCGAGGTGTTCATGGACTTCCCTGAGCTTCGTGACGTACTCTTCGTGTCCGCTGAGGAGCCGATTTTCATCGACTGAGTAGACGATTGTGAATCAGTCATTTGCTTGCGGATTGTGCGCTGACGGAGATTTGAGCGATGCATAAAATTCAAAACTGGGAGGGTATGAGTTCTTGGTTGAAGTTCTTTGTGCTCTTCCTACCACTTTGTACAGTCGTCATGCTCGGCATTGGTGTTAGAGAGTATTTATCGGGTGATTTAGGTAGAGATTACTTTCGCGACCTATTCCTGTTTTTCCTGTACTCGTTTGCAACGCTTTCAATGTTTGGTCTGTTCGTAAAAACAGAGCGATAGCATTACCACCACTGCCTAAGGGACTGACATGAAGAACGCGCTACTACTGTCGCTCGCGTTGATCACGCTCGGACCTATCGCCTTGAGAGGACAAGAGGATCCGGCGATTCAGTTAATGCCTGAACAGCCCTTGTTCGAGGTTGTGCTGGTCGATGGAACCGTCTTGATCGGCAGCATCCAAGAGCAATCCGAAACTACGGTGGTGCTCGTCACCCTTGCCGGGGTAACGTTCGAGCTTCAAAGAGCTGATATCCGGAGTGTCGCTGCGGCTTCAGGGTCGGTGGTGAACAGCCAATTCTGGAGAGCTGACCCGAGCAGCACTCGGCTTTTCTTCACTACAACCGGCAGGTCCCTCTCGAGAGGTGAGGGGTACGCAGGTGTATACCTTTTAGTCCTGCCGTTTGCCGCGGTAGGGGTGACCGACAGACTGACTGTCGCCGGCGGCGCTCCGATTCTCTTTGGTGAAGTCCAACCGGCTTACTTAGCACCAAAACTGCAGGTCTTCCGGAACGCTACGACACAAATTGCGCTTGGAACTTTGATGCTTATTGGTGATGACCTCAATGTCGGAGTCGCATACGGAGTTGGGACTTTTGGCTCTCCGGATGTCGCAGTGACAGGGGGGATTGGGTTTGGTTATGCCGGCTCTGATTTCTCGAAGAACGCTGTGGGGATGCTGGGTATTGAGCGCAGAGTATCGGGAAGTATCAAGCTCATTAGTGAGAATTACTTTTTACCGATAGACGGGGGCTCACTCATAGTATCTGCCGGGATCCGCATTCTCGGTAAGAGCCTCACCGGTGATGTCGGCCTCGCAGGATTAATCGTAGGGCAAGATGAGCCGCTATGCTGCCTGCCACTGCTGAACCTTTCGTATGCGGTTGGGCGTCTCCCCTGAGATCAAAGACTTTGAGGTATTGAGGCTAGGGTCATGCTGGTCCGCACCCTAAACCGGATTTCCTAAAACGAAGTCTCTATCTTTACAGCTGTCCCATAGCAAAGCATCTCAGCAGCACCTTGCATCACCATAGAGGTTTGGAAACGAACTCCGACTATCGCGTCTGCGCCCATTGCCTGCGCTTCCTCGATCATTCGATCTGCTGCTTGTTCTCTCGATTCTCCCAGAAGCTTACTGTACTCGCGAACTTCTCCGCCAACGAACATCCGGAGGGCCGCCATGATATCCCGACCAACATGCCTCGCCCTCATTGAGCTACCTCGAACCATTCCCAGGGATGCGGTCTGTTTATAACCGGCTATGTGTTCTGTGGTAACCACGATCATCTTTGCACTTCCTTGTAAGGATCATTACCTGATTCTTTATAGCGTCCCCAGGTTACGCCTGCGAGGAGTGAGAGAATCCCACCCCAAAGAAGTCCGAGACCCCACTTCTCCCAGTGAGTGACTTCCGGGTCTGTCAAAACAGCGTTAGCGCTGTATGCCGTGAGTATGAAGACTCCTACGATCAGGGCTGTCCATCCGAACTTACTAATCACGATAGTTGCTTCACTCAGTCCAAAACGGACCCATGACAGGTAACTGGAGAGCAGTGCTATTTATTTGAGCCGGCTTTGCCCTCATGAGTTTTTAAACTCCGCGGTGATGAGAGCTCTGGCAAGCTTGACGCACCAGTGAGCGCCGCTGTCTCAGTCATCTCGGAAATCAAGCATTAGGGATACGTGAAAGTCTTCGAGTTGTGCGTCGATCAGCTGGTGGAGGAAGAAGCAGCATCACGGGTGACTTTCCGACGCCGATTGAACTAACCGGCTTCAATAATCCTGCGGGTCAGCAGAAACGATATCCCATGCAACACCTTGCAGATACAGGGCGACATCTTCGGTCAAATGAACTAGAAGGGCGGGGACCTCACTAACAACGACACCAGGGGTGCGCATCTCGATACCATACAGTGTACTCGCCGCACCAAAGGGCGGGAGCCCTGTGAGCTGACTATAAAAGACACACGCACTCAAGTAAGTCCCAGTAGGGGAGGGGTGCGAGCCATCGGGATGGAACAGGTTGATGTCAGGGCGTTCTCGTCGCACTTGGTCCCACGCCAACCCGACGGGGGTCACGGAAGCCCTGAGCCTTCGTCCGGCCTCAGTATATGCCTCGGAGAGGAGTGAGATTTGCTCAGGAAATGCCTCTTTTGCCCACGTCATGTAGAACATGATCTCAGCACCGCTTTCCAATATTAAGTCACCGATCTCTGATGCAGAGTCAAGGAAGGCATCGGGGGCGCCCAGGGCTCCCGTGCCCTCGTCAGAGTACGGGACACCGAGTCGGCTGTGTTCCTGCACTATCACCACATCCCATCCTTCACGACTATCCGGATGGCGCTGAAAAACATCGGGTAAATGGCCATCTTCGAGGTGCCGACGTAAGGTAAACCCTCCGTGTAAGTGATGCCCCGTATTGATGACGGTCCCTGGAAGGCTTAGGGATAGTTCGGTCAGCTGGTCGGCAAGATTGTTGTAGTAGACGTAGCTGTTGCCCAGGAAAAAGACGTCGAGGGTGTCTCCGCTCGAGCTCTGCCCACGCCCGTCGGCGGGCAGAGCTGAGAGCAGCAGGAGCCCGAATGCCACTTTAGCGAGAGACATGTTCTCTACAAGTCGGTGCACAGTAAGGCTCCGGGTTCTTAGCTTAGGTGCGTAGGTACTGGGTTGATTAGGTCTTCGAATCTCTCCTGAAGTACCCAGTGGAGCCGATAACAACGTTTACAAGTCCTAGGATGAAGATTTGCACGCCATGCGTTTCGTTGAACATAGAGGTTACAACGAGCACAACTCCGCATGTGACAAAGATCCCTGAAAGTATTCTGCTTTCCCTCTTATTCATCGAACGAACCTTTGACGTCCCGTGAGTCGGCTGAGTTGCGAATCCCCTCATTGTGGTGACAGAATCGTTGCGCGGAAAGTCGCGAGTTACCGCGGCGAGGCTTTGTCGTATCGAATGGCACTCCAGCTCTACTGTAACATGCTTGAACTAACTAAGGTCGTCACAATATCGCTAACGTTCGTTATGGCTTCCTGTTCTCCACTGGGGAGCTCTAAGGGTACTGATGACCTCGAATCCTCCCAAGTTCAATCGATGCCGCCCGGGGTCGAGGCAATATCGTTTCTCGGAGACACACTTAGGCCACCTCCACAGCCGAACGGTGTCCGAGCTGTATACATGAAGCGTTACGAGGAGGCGGAACGCGCTCTGGCCGCTACTCCCACGAACGCAGACTCCCTCATCTGGATGGGAAGGAGGACGGCCTATCTAGGTCGTTACCGCGATGCGATCGATATCTACTCGAAGGCGATTGGGTTACATCCAGAAGATGCTCGATTGTACCGCCACCGTGGGCATCGTTATTTATCGGTCCGCGAGTTAGGCAGGGCGATTACGGACCTCGAACGGGGAGTTGAGTTGACTGAAGGCCGTATGGACGAGGTCGAACCAGACGGACTCCCGAACGTAATGAACATTCCGACTAGCACACTACACTTTAACATTTGGTACCACCTAGCTCTGGCGCACTATGTCTCGGGAGATTTTGAGGCAGCACTTGACGCTCTCCGTAGCTGTCTGAAGGTGTCAGTCCATCCTGATTCCACAGTGGCGACATCCTACTGGATGTACATGACCATGAGACGGTTGGGACTAGAGGACGAGGCCCAAGAACTCCTCGACCACATTGATGTCGGGATTGAGATTATTGAGTCCGCAGCCTATCTAGACCTACTTCTTCTATTTAAAGGAGAGCGGCCACTCGAAGACCTCATCGGGCCTAGCGGTGATGCTGCTACCCTACAAAGCACCACGACTTCGTATGGGCTCGGCGTGTGGCACCTGCTGAACGGTAGGCCGGGTGAAGCACATGAGGTGTGGGAGCGCATTCTCGACGGGCGGAACCAATGGTCCGCCTTCGGCTACATCTCAGCAGAAGGCGAACTGGCTCGCAATGCTGTTCGGTAGATCTGGGGAATAGCCCTTGAACACAAATTACCTTTGACTCGTCGCTTTCAGGAGCGTTTTAAATGACTGGCCTCGCAAGCTCTTTTCTAGTTGCTGCAATTCTTCAGGTTGCGCCTGCACAAGCACAACCTGCACAGATCGTGATATCACCCGAACGTGCAGAAATCGAGGTTACTGAAACAGCGAGATTGACTGTAACAGCTCAAGACGGCGCAGGGCGTGTGTTAGACGACCTCCTAGTCCGCTGGGTTGCTTCTACCCCGGAACTGGCCTCAGTGAGCACTGACGGAGTTGTCACAGGGCTGAATCCTGGTATGGCTCGAATCACCGCTGTTGTGGGCGGGGAATCGGTATCTGTGTCCGTTGTGATCCGGGCTCTTCCGGCTACAAGACTGGTAGCCAATGTAGGGTCGGATGAACCCTACGCGAGCCAGGTCATTCCGGTGTGGGTTTCGGCGTCAAATCGCCTTGGCGAACCAGTGGACGGTCCCGAGCTCAGCTGGTCAAGCTCTGACCCTGATATAGCGGCGGTGGACGGCGCAGGCCTCGTGTTCGCCAGGCAAGCGGGCTCGGCAACGATATCGGTATCAGGAGACAATGTTAGCACTAGCCTAGAGCTGAGAGTTCAGGCAGACCCTGGGATCTCGTATCAATTAGAGCCAAGGGAGTCTAGGGTGCGTACCGGCGATGTAATCAGATTCACCGCTACGGCTCAGACCAACTCAGGGGAAACGGTAAGGGTGTTCCCGGAATGGTCCTTGAGCGGCTTGGGCGCTCAGATCGAGGACGACGGTGGTGAAGGCGTTTTCGTCGCCGAGGAAGCTGGAACGTACCGCGTAAGTGCGCGCATGGGTGAGCGAGACGTCCAGAGCGGTATCGTAATCGTCGAGGCGCGTGGGGCGGACGCCCAATTGGTTCAGCTCGGTCGGGGAGGGATCGCAGAGCATCATTCAGGGGACGTGTGGGTCTTCGAGGGAGTCGATGGACGGGACTATGCGTATATCGGAACCTTTATGTGGGACTGGATGAAGGTGTGGGACGTCACAGACCCCTCAAATCCAGTACTCACAGATTCGCTGCAATTGGACGCTCGCCGGATTAATGACGTCAAAATCCACCCAAACAATAGGTTGGGAATAGTTACTCGAGAGGGAGCGTCTAGTCGAAGAAACGGCATGGTGTTCCTCGATCTCAGTACACCGGCTCATCCTGAAATTCTTTCCGAGTACACAGAGACGGTGACCGGGGGGGTACACAACGTCTGGATCTCTGGTGAGCACGAATTGGTTTACGCTGTCCACAATGGCACCCGTGCGGTTCACGTTATCGACATCTCCGACCCGGAGGCGCCTCGAGAGGTCGGGAGGTGGGGAATCGACAGTCAGCAGCGCTCCCTTCATGACGTAATGGTTCAAGATGGATACGCGTATGTGTCGTATTGGGATGATGGGGTAGTGATCCTAGATGTTGGGGCGGGGAGCCACGGTGGTACGCCCACCGCGCCGGTCTTCGTAAGTCAGTTCAAGTATCCTATCGGAAATACCCACGTGGCATGGCGTTACGGGCAGTACTTGTTCGTTGGTGACGAGATATTTCCAGCAGAGTGGGACGCTAACGGAGCAATCCATGCACGGGGTTACATCCACGTCTTAGATGTGAGTGATATTGAGAATCCTGTGGAAGTAGCTAAGTACGAGGTTCCTGAAGCTGGGGCGCACAATGTCTGGATTGAGGATGACAAGATGTATGTGGGTTACTATCAGGCAGGCCTTCGGGTCGTGGACATTTCTGGGGAGCTTCGTGGCGATCTCTACGAGCAAGGACGCGAAATCGCGACGATATTAACAACAGATAGTGAAACGACGACTCCAAACTGGCCTATGGCGTGGGGTGCCCAGGTGTTCAAGGGGCGGATCTATTCGTCCGACCTCAATTCAGGACTATGGATTACCGAGCTGAAAGAACGGTCCCGGGTCGTCTTCTAGAACCGCTCGCAGGGATTGCGGGTTCATGACCGGGTATCCGGCAGGGCCGTTTACTGAAACTTCAAGCGCTGATGTGCGCGAGGTGGTCTCTCGCCATGCGCGCGTCACCCCTCTATTGTCAGCGCCTGTCTTGAGCGAGAGGCTCGGTCGGGAAGTCCTACTCAAACTTGAATGCCTTCAGGCAACAGGCTCATTCAAGGTTCGTGGGGCAGCAGCACGGCTGGAGTCACTAGGGCCAGAAGAAGTGCTCCGCGGCGTAGTTGCCTGTTCGAGCGGCAATCATGGGCGAGCGGTCTCTTATGTGGCAGAGCGAACGGGAATTCCTGCCCGCGTATTTGTCCCAGAGTGGGTAGATCCGGTGAAGTTGGATGGTATAAGGTCGGGAGGCGCAGAAGCAGTGTTGACCGGCTCCACCTTCGATGAGGCAGAGGTGGCTGCTATCCAGGAGGCTGAGAATACAGGGTCCACATATGTATCGGCTTATGACGACCCTTGGGTGATCAATGGACAAGGAACCATTGGATTAGAACTAGCAGACCAACTTGCGGGGCGACCAATTTCGGCATTTCTGGCCCCGCTCTCTGGGGGAGGTCTGATCGCAGGAGTCTCAGGGGGGCTGAAGGAGGCGGGGCTGACTCCTTCGATAGTCGCCGTTTCAGCCGAACGTGCAGCGGTTATGCATTCCAGCATAGAAGCTGGGCAGCCCATCGAACTGCCAGAAGAGGACACGTTAGCCAACGCTCTGGCAGGGGGTATCGGGCTGGAAAATCGATACTCTTTCAATCTCGTGCGAGAACGAGTAGACCAGTACATCAAGGTTTCAGAAGAAGGCATTAGTGATGCAATCCGATTCTCTCTGACCCATTTAAACTTGGTTGTGGAGGGAGGCGGAGTGGTCGCTCTTGCCGCGCTTTTGAACGGCTCATGGAAACCTCCTGATACAGAAGGGGTGGTAGTGGTGCTGCTCTCCGGAGGGAACGTCGCGATGGAGACGCTCATGACCATTCTGGACTGCGAGTGAGAGAGTGTCCGGAGCTTTTCCGCTTCGGGTCGTCTCGGACTTATGCCTTTATGACGCGTGGGAGCAGCGAGGCTGAGCGGCCTTGTAACGAAACTGCGGCCTGATTCGTCAGAGTCGTGGCTTCAAGATTTACCTCGATCAGCAGGCCGCCCGCGCGGAGTGTCATCGAGGGGAGGCCGGCCGCGGGATGCACTAGCGCACTCGTACCCACCACCAAGCAGACATCAGCCCGCAAGGCCGCCTCCTGCGCCGCTCCAATAATGATTGGGTCCAAAGACTCACCGAACCATACTACATCTGGCCGCAGAGGTCCCCCACAGTCATTGCACTGGGGCGGACCTAATTGGAAATGACTCACCGCATCCGTTAAGCGATCGCAGAGAGAGCACCGATCACGGTTTATCGCCCCGTGCACTTCTAGTGGGAACGCGGCCTGCGCATCCGGGATGTTCAGAGCTTTGGCCTCTGTTTGAGCAGCCCTGCTGTGGAGTCCATCTACGTTTTGTGTGATCAGGGTCACTCCATCCTTTTTGAGGGCCAGCCTGGCCAAGGCTTGGTGCCCCGCATTTGGCGAGCATTCTGCGATCAGTCTCCGCCGCCACTGATACCATTCCCATACCAGTTCAGGGCTTTCTTCAAACGCTTCCGGGGTTGCGAGCTCTTCTGGCCGGCGCGAGCGCCAGAGACCGCCGCGACCCCGGAACGTGGGGATCCCCGACTCAGCTGAAACCCCCGCTCCTGTAAGAACTACAATTTGGTTGGCCTGCTCGAGGATAGAATTCGCCCTCTCGACGTCTTCTTCGAGCCGGTGACTCAAGAGCGCCAGGCGCTCCATCCGAGGAGAACCCATCCCAGTATCAAAGCCAATCCTCCGATTGGTGTGATCGCTCCGATCCATCGCTGGCCGGAAAGAACTAGGACGTAAAGACTTCCGGAGAAAATCAGAATTCCTATTACAAACGCGTAGCCCGCAAACACAAGAGCGTCCGATTCCCATTGACTCATGGCCCCCGCGACAGCTAGCAATGCTAGGGCGTGGTACATCTGATAACGAACGCCGGTCTCGAACGTAACTAAGTCCTGGGCGGACAGGCTGTCACGGAGGGCGTGGGCACCAAACGCTCCTAGGCAAACGGCTAGAGCTCCAAATAACGCTCCGAGCAAAACAAATGTCTTCATTGATCAGTACGCGAGTGCGTAGGCTTCTCGTCGGGGGTCCGCTGCGGCGTTGAGGACTCCCGTTTCACGGTTGAAAACAATCATCTGCGCACCTCCGAAGGTTGCGGTCCATCCAGGCACAACTGTTAGTTGGTGCCCCTTTGAGGCCAAGCCTTCCAGTGCGGCACGTGGAACGCGGTTCTCAATCGACACCCGCATGTCGGACATCGAACGGAAACGTGGTGCCTCAATGGCCTCCTGCGGTGTCATGTTGAACAGAAGAAGGTTGTGACTTATCTGAAGCAGTGATTGAGGTTGGCTGTCTCCACCGGGTGTGCCGAGGGTAAACGAAAAGTCACCGTCAGCGTGGAGGGCCATCATTGGAGATAGTGTGTGATAGGGGCGCTTGTTGGGGGCAACCTGATTGGGATGGCCGTCTTCAAGTGTGTATAGAGATCCTCGGTTGTGGAGAAGTATTCCTGTCTCTGGCTCAAGTAGCCCAGAGCCAAAACCAGCGAAGTTACTCTGAATCCAGCTCACAGCGTTACCCCACTGATCGACTGCTGTGAGGTAGACCGTGTCTCCTGAGTCATCTCGCTCTTCCTCCTGAGTGTCCACGTCATCGTCGCCAAACCCGGGGGGTACTGAGTCTGCCGCTCTCGATGGATCCACCATAGCAGAACGCTCTGCGAGATAGGCTGGGCTCAAAAGGCGCGCTAAGGGCACGTCGGCCTTTTCGGGATCTGCGATCCACCGATCTCGATCAGCAAAAGCAAGCTTCTTCAGCTCGATAAGCGTGTGCAGATAGTCGGAGCTGTTGTGCCCCATGGACTGGATATCGTGCCCCTTAGACATCTCCATCAGGGCTAGCTGTGCAGGCCCTTGCGTACTTGGAGGCATCACTATGAAGGTGTGTTCCAAGTAGTTGAGGCGGAGAGGCTCTACCCATGTGGAGACATGGTTCGCAAAATCGGAGGCGCGGAGATGTCCACCTTGGCCTTGAACGAAATCGGCTAGAGTCTCAGCAATATCACCATTGTAAAAGCCTTCTTTTTTTCGACTCGCGATATCCTCTAACGAAGCAGCGAGTTCAGGATTTCGCAGAAGCGTCCCTACGGATGGCGGTGCCCCATCATTCGGCAGGTAGAGAGATTTTCCGAAGTCGTTCAGGTCTGCACCCTGGGCCTCGAAATCTAGAGCCAGTCTGGTCGAAACCGCGAAGCCGTCCCGCGCAAATCTTATTCCTGGCTCGAGCAACTGGGCGAACGGCTTCTTCCCGTAACGGTCATGGGCGTCGACCCAACCAGCTATCGCTCCTGGTACACTTACCGACAGAGCGCCCTTATCGGGGATCCGATCAAATCCCTCGTTAGTAAAAAATTCGGGCGTAGCAATCGCACCTGAACGTCCACTCGCATTCAGGGCAGTGACCTCTCCTGTGGCACCGTCATAAAAGATGCCGAAGGCATCTCCTCCCACGCCATTCATGTGAGGACGTGTGACCGCCAAAACTCCAGCCATCGCTATGATTGCATCAGTCGCTGTGCCACCGTCTTTCAAAACGTCTAGGCCCGCCTGAGCCGCCAAGGGGTGACCGGCTGAAACAGCACCAATGGTTCCTTGGACGTCGGGACGATTCTGTGGAGCATAGACAGTCGTCATCAGGTCTGTATCGGTTGCGCCGCCTTCAGGAGTCGGGGCACTGCATCCGACAAAAACCAACAAAAGCGCTAGAAGAGAGGTTCTTCGTTTGCTAGTGAAGTCGCGGGCACACCGGGCCTGCTCGCGTGACTTGGTCTGGGAATCTGGGACGTTAAAGTTCGGCATGAGCTCTGAATGGGGCAGTGACCTGGAGTGGGCCGGTTTATTCCAATCTGCAAAACGTTATGGTATGAACGTATCCACGCCAGTCGTTACAGATGTCGCTCGCGTCGTTTTATCCTCCGAGCACTCTCTTGGCGGCCGATACCCATGCAGTCTTTCCAAGAGAAGTTGAGGCGAGGTGCAGTTAGGAGCTGAGGGTATGTCACCACATGTGAAAGATCGTTCGGCACTCCGCGTTGCTCTTGTGGTTTCAGGAGCACACGCAGTGAATGACATGTACGCTTCCTTCGTTCCCCCACTGCTCCCGCGCATCATGGGTGACCTAGGGCTTTCGATTACGTCAGCAGCTACTCTAGCGGTTGCGTTTTCCGTGGCCGCCGCACTACCACAGCCATTCTTCGGATTCGTGGCGGATCGTTACGGGCGTCGCGGCTTAGCGGTGCTAGGGCCTGTAATCTCTGGGGTCTTTGTCTCAGCCATAGCATGGGCGACCGGCTTTTGGTCTCTAGTGCTACTGCTCCTCATTGGGGGAATTGGTTCAGCAGCCTTTCACCCGCCCGGCGCATCGTATGCAGTGCGTGTATCTCAGGGAAGGGGAGGTGGCGCCCGATATTCGGTCTTTTCTTTTGGGGGCTCTGTTGGCTTTGCAATGGGTCCGGTTGTCGCTGTCTGGTTGGCACAAGCAAAGGGCATGGAAGGACTGTGGATGGCGGCGCTACCCGTCTTACTTGTTGCTCCCTTCGTCTATCTAGGCCTACCGGCGGAGCAAGCTGAGACGTCGACTTCTGACCGAGCACCACCAGCCGCGCCAAAAGAGGTACTAAGACGACTCAAAGGTCCGTTGGGTCTGATTTTTGGGATAAGTGCTGTGATGGCGTTCGTGCAGAGGACTTTTCAGACGATGGTTCCAATCATAGTTGCTGAGAATGGCGGCTCCGAAACGCTAGGGGCCGTCGCACTGACTGCTTACTTCTCGGCACAGGCATTCGGGACGGTAGCCGGAGGCCTCCTTTCAGACCGGCTTGACCGTCCAAAACTTCTAGCTCATTTGTGTTTTTGGGCTCTGCCCGCCCATGCCTTAGCCGTTTGGATCGGCCCAGCTGGCACACTCGGATTAGCGGTGGCAGCCATAGCTGGCTTTCTAGGCATGGCAACACTTCCGCCGGTCGTAGTAATGGCTCAGGAGATGATCCCGAACGGGACGGCTGCGAGCTCCGGAGTAGTCATGGGGTTGGCTTGGGCAACCGGGGCTCTCGGTGTTCTAGGCACAGGGATCCTTGCCGATGCCATTGGACCACAGGCAGCCACTCTCGGATCTTTTCCTATAGCATTGATTGCCGTCGCCTTGGCGCTCCACCCCTCGTTAGGTAGAGCCGAAGCCAAAGAGAATATCACCCGCAAGTAAGCGGAGGCTTCGTTGACCCTTGGCAGCAGCCCGTCTAGCTTTTATCGACTCTTCTGGGTCGTCATTTGGCTGCCCGCAGACCCCGTTAAGGCCCGATTATGTCGAAGCGACACCCTAAAGCGCGGCGCAGTTCCCAGGGAACCCACGATGCCGACGATACCTTTGTCGTTGGTGTTCTAGAGGCATCGAACTGGGCAAAGGCCAATCAACAGTTAATGACGGTTGGTGGCGTGCTGCTAGTGCTCATGATTGCCGGTGGATTTTACTACGTGAATTACCAGTCAGAGATGAACGTAAGGGCGGCCGAGTCGCTAGAGACGATCTATCAATCAATCTCGATCAGTGACACAGAGGGTGCGAAGATTGACCTAGCTACGTTTCTGGACCGGTTTGGCTCCACAGCGTATGACGGTGAGGCGCGACTCGTACTTGGCGAGCTCTATCTAGATTCTGGGGACCCGCAACAGGCACTGGCTGTCCTTGGACCGATCGGCGAAAGGCCGGGATCACCCATAGCTCTCCAAGCCGCCGGATTGCTGGCCCAGGCCTACGAGCAGGAAGGTAGGTGGAAAGAGGCAGAGGAAACGTATATAGCTATCGCTGAACGTTCAGAATTGGACTTCCAGAAGCAGGATGCGCTTGTGGCGTCGGCACGGATCAGGAACTCTCAAGGTGACGGTGTCGGAGCAGTTGAGCTCTACCGCCGAGTCCTGGACGCACTAGAGCCCAACGCTCCCGAGCGAGGTGAGTTCGAGATGCGCATTCAGGAAATCCAGAGTAACTCTTCGTCATAACAGCTTAGGCCAAGTGCTTGTTACCGCCCGGCCTATAAGTAAGGGCCGCGCGTTTCGGCTTCGGTGATGGGCGGTTCATGGTGGAGTGGAGACAAGTGATTCGTGCAAGTGGCCTCGGAGCCCCGAGGCCCGATTGGAAACGGGCGCTCTGCCTCCCGATGTTTTTCTTTCTAGCGTTGGCCCAATTTGGTTGCGAGGATCCCGGACCGACGCCCTTAACCCCGACGCCCGATGGCTCTTCGGAAGGCACTTCCAGTATCCTGAGCGTTATTGAAACACAACTAGCCTCCAGCCAGGACTTCGGCTATCAGATTCGATACGAACTGGAAGACTTGAACGGAGATGGTCTGATTGACGTCTTAGGGGGTGGCTGGGTGACCGTCAGTCAATGTTCCTTAAACGGGGCATGCGCCGACGGCACCGCTCCTCCGGCCCCAGACGCGCCACTGTGGGCAGTCGTTCAGACGAAGTCCGGCAAGTGGGTCGACGGCACCAGGGCGCTTCAGTTTGGAGGAGAGACCGGATCGTGGAATAGAGCTCTTATAGACGATTTCAACGGTAATGGAATTCCGGATTTATTCCTTCCGGCTTTTTGGGATATTCCTGTGGTCCACAGACCCTCTTCCTGGGCACTGGACCCAGCGGGAAACGGGTCTTGGACTAGGCGGGCGGGACCGGATACCTGGGCGCATGGTGCCTCAGTGGTGGACGCTAACCTAGACGGATGTCCGGACGTCGTCACAGCAGATGCGACTTGGTACCTCAACGACTGTGGCGGAAATTTCACCTTCGCCAGGTTCCATCTAAACGGTTGCGACGGTAATTGTGCGCTCGTCGACATCCAAAACCTTCCTGACCACCAGCTTCATATTGAAGTAGGAGGAACGGACATCTGTATTGCTGATCTGACTGGAGATTTGGTGCCGGAGCTTCTCTTTATCGACGCAGCGCCGATTCGTAGGGACGGACAAGGAGTGTCGGGGCAGGACCTCATCGCCGTCGAAGTTGAGTGGGGCATGTCTGTTCCGCAGCCCATCAGGGCAGTTGCTCTACCCGTTCCTCTCTTTGATAGAGGTAACCAGAGTGGGCGAGCGCGCTCTCATGATCGACAGTGCCAGATCGGTGACTTAGACGGCGACGGACTTAAGGATGTGCTTGTAAGCAGCACAAGATGGCCGGAACTAGGTGGTCGGTGGGAAGAGGTGAACGCACTACAGGTGTACCGTAATCAAGGAAACCTCCAGTTTGAAGACATCTCAGATCGAGCATTCCCAGGAAGAAAACTAGAGGTCAGCTCAACAGAGAGATTTGCCTTGACTGACCTCAATGGAGATGGCTCGAGCGACCTATTCTTGTCCTCAGGTGGCTTGGAGGGGTCAGACCCACACAGAGTTTGGCTGGGCCACGGTGATGGATCGTTCCGGAGGTCCGAGGCGGTCGATTTCGATTATGTCATTCATCAAGCTCGTGAAGCCGCTGTCCTTGAGGGGTTTGTGACGGCAGAAGCTCAGCTTGACTTAGGCTCAAGCATAGTAATCCCGCTGGAGCGACCTGCCGGAGGATATGATTTCCTCGTGCCACTCACGCTTTGGCCCGAGGTTGAAGGCAGCGGTATGAAGGTGTTGCTCGCTTTGAGTCCATATGGCGCTCACTTTTGAGGTGATGGCGTTTGGTCCACGCCGGGTGCGGGCATGGCGACTGGCGCAAGACAGCCTTCGCGGATTCACGTAACTAGTTCGTATAATATATATTATGTTACCTTCTACAAATAGTGGCCGACCTCAAAGGGACTTTGCGGCCCTCGCCCGCCCCTAGAAGCCCGACGTCCTGCTCTGCCAGGGCTCAACCGCTTCAATTCGGACCTCAGTCACCCCCGCCTCCACCATTCCTAACAGGACAGCAGCACCATAAGACAAATCGATTATTCGTCTATCAGTGTCCGCGAACGGCCCACGATCGTTGACCCGTACCATGAGCCGCCGCCCGTTACTTAAGTTGGTGACTCTCACCCAAGACGGTATTGGAAGCGACCGGTGCGCCGCCGAAACACCATTCATATCGAACGGCTCCATACTGCTGGTGGGCCGCCCGTGGAACTGCTCCCCATACCACGACGCCATACCGGTTTCCTCGTACCCGTAGGACGTGTCTAAAACCCTGTACGTCACGCCATTCACCCGGTATTCCCCCATGTTTCCGGTACGGCTAGGCGGCTCCTCTACCGGAAAAGCCGGACCCACAACATCCGGCCCGCCAGCCTTCGCCGAACCGACCAACGTGCAGGCCGATGATCCAACGAGCGAAATAACGACTACAGTCCATCTGTATGCTCCTCTAATCCAGGTCACGAAGTTCCCGCCTCCGCATACGCCGATTGCACAAACTTGCTCCTGTTGCTCACGGATAGTGACGCTAAACTACTACTGGTGAACCGGTTATCATCTGTTACTTCGCGCATCACTATAACTCCAGCTGGAAGTGCTTCGGGCAGTTCGTCTCCATCACTTTCGAGTTCGATCTCTAACAGAAAAAGACCCGAAAGCCTTCCGAGGAACTGGTCGAGTTCCCAAGGACCAATGTACCAGCGGAGCTTCTCGATCACCCCCTGATCCGCCTTCAAGAAAAGGGCCTCAGCAATGTTATTCGGGACGACGACCTCGGTTTCAAGCCGCCGTATCCCTGTTCCGGACTTCGCGGTCAAAACCGCACCCCTGTCCTCACCAATCCTGATTCGTAGAGATTGCTTTCCCGAGAGAAGATAGGCCTGCTTCAGTCGCCTGCCCTTTCCGTAGTTAGTCAACAGTCCTGCTTCTGCTTGAACAAGGAAACGTCGTTCTACCTCGTAATTCCTTACCACGGAGCTACACATGTACGTCCTTACTTGAAGTCCTTTCTGTTTCAGCTGGTTTCTCCGCAAGGATCGCGATTCTCCTCCGCAGTGCGGGAATCAATGGCTGACATGCACGCTCGACATACCGAATTACCGGGAGGTGAGATTCTGCGTAATACGCCTTTAAGATTCCAAACCCCCCAGTCCTCAAATAAGTAGTCATCGCCTCCATGGACTTGTAATCCACGTGACTCTCGTCTCGCTTAAGGATCATATTCCGATGCTTGAGGATCTCTAAGAAGTGCCCTCGATGTGGAGTCCAGACGGACAGTCGCCCTCCAGGCTTTAAGATTCGATAGGCTTCGCGCACAATCCTTAGCGTGTCTTCCGGATAAACATGCTCGAACAGATCAGCTGCGATAACGAGGTCCGTGCTACGGGCCTTGAGCCCTGTATCGGCGGCGTCAGCGCAACGGAATGCTAGGTTGGGCCGCGGATCAGCTACAAGTCTTTCGTTACATAGTTCGATGGATTGATGGCTGAAGTCGATTCCTAGGATCTCTCCAACTGTCTCGCTCAAGGCGAAGCCAAACGTCCCCCAGCCACAACCAAGGTCCACTACTCGATCATTCGCACCTGGAGTGTGCAGCCCTAAGACTTTACTTATGCGATACCGCTGAAATGGGCTCTCATGGTCGTTAAGATGCTTGGCTGCCTGGCCTTCAAAATACGCACTCGAATCGTAAAAGTCTTTGCCGATGCGTGATTGCGAGGATAAAGGCTCTATCACAGGCGCCCAAAAATGTCGCAGATTTTCAGCCACCAGACTCTCCAGACCGCCTCTCGTACGATTGCTTTCGACATTTTCGACTCTCCTGTGTCTCGCTCTGTAAACAAGATTGGAGACTCGACGAGTCGAAAACCCGCCCGATAAGCCCGGAACTTGAGTTCAATCTGGAAGGCATAGCCGTTGGAACGAACTCTTTCGAGCCGTAACGACTCCAGCACCTCACGGGTCCACCCGTTGAAACCCCCAGTCGCATCCCTGACAGGCATCCCCGTTATGGCTCGTGCATAGCGACTGCCGAAATAGCTAATCAGGAGCCTTGTCATCGGCCAGTTGGACACAGTTACTCGCCCGTCCACGTAGCGTGATCCTATAACCACGTCTGCTTGTGAAAATTTCTCGATCAATCCTGGAAGAGCGTGCGGGGGGTGGGAAAAATCCGCGTCCATCTCGAATACGATGTCGAATCCGTTCTCTAGCGCATAGCCAAACCCTGCCAGGTATGCGCGGCCCAGACCTTCCTTGCCCAATCGATGCAATACGTTGATCCTCGGGTCTTGAGCAGCCATCTGGTCGGCAATCTGCCCAGTACCGTCAGGAGATGCGTCATCAACAACGAGAACTTTGATCCGAACATCTTGCTCAAGAACGGCAGCCACGATGCGCGGGAGATTGTCCGCTTCGTTATATGTAGGGATGATGACAAGGATACGCTCACTATCCGTGGTCATGTGCCCTCCCTTCATTGTTGAAACGTCGGACCCAAAAGGTTGCAGCTGGGATCACCTCTACGCTAGTGACCCATAGGCGCGCTGCAGCCGCCAACCCGGTAGCCGAAGCCACTCCAACTGAGCTTGAAAGCAGGGCGATCAAGAAGCCCTCTCGCACTCCCAGTCCAGCCGGAGCGAATATCGCGAGATAACCGAGGACGTACGCGGCCGCAAAAGCTGAGGCGCTTGAAAGCAGTCCAATGTCGAAGCCAAGACCGCGTGAGAACGCCCAGAAGGCTCCGGTATACATACACCAGCTCCCGAGACTCAGCATTATCCAGCGTGCCCCATCCCGATTGGATAAGCCCTCTGGTGCTTCAGTCCGAGCAACTCGAAACCAGATGCGACAGACTGCATTAAACACAACTGGTGACAACCCGGAGAGAGTAGCAGTTAGAAGTGCAGTGGGAACGATCCATAACGAGATATTGTCCGTGGCAAGCGATGGGATAGACACAACACCGATCAACATCGCTCCTATGAGCCCTGCCCCCTGCCCTAACACTGCCGCGGCCGTGGCACCGGTCGCCGACACCCCACGCTCGCGCGCCAGTGCACCGAGGGCCGCGATTTGCCAGACCTTTCCGGGCACGTAACGGCCTAGGTTTCCTATCATGAAGG